>JAABUP010005627.1_pt1 | contig 18774 bp, 12 predicted proteins | sample 5559201 | NCBI WGS metagenome assembly JAABUP01 (sample SAMN10711887, study PRJNA513373) | rock metagenome | isolation source: Antarctica rocks | place: Antarctica
AACACTCCGAAGCCATGATCAAGTGGTCGATGATCGGGCTGATGACCCGACGCCTCGCACCGGCACCCGGCCGACGGCCCTGGCAGCCCAAGACCGCCGCATGACCGCTTTCCCAACACTTACTTAGTTCCGTCGCTGTGGCGGACCTGCTGTACCTCAACGTCCGGGAAGGGGCTGCCGAGTTCGCCACCCTCCGGGCAACCGGCTGGCCCGAGAGCGCGCTCAGTAGGCTTGTCAGTGGGAAGGCGCCGTGATCGGAATGACCGGATCCGTCATCGTCGGCGTCATCGGGCTTGCCATTAGCCTCCGCCATTACCGGCACCGTTCCAGCTGCCAGCTACGCCACTTCGAGTGTCGCCATCGCCGCCGGCACCCCGCTGGCCGCCGCAGCTGCCCGGATACCCGCAGCCCTGCTAAGTCGGCTGCCCACGCCCGGCTTCTGGCACAAGAATGAACACCGTCCCCGACGGTGCCGACATCCAGGTCCGCGGACTGAGCAAGACTTTCCGCAGCGGCAGCCAAGACATCGCTGCGGTCGACGACCTCGACCTGGAGATAGCAGCCGGCGGCTTTGTCGCACTCACCGGACCATCTGGCTCCGGCAAGTCCACCCTGCTGCACCTAATCGGCGCAATCGAACACGCCGATCGAGGTGCCATCATCGTCTGCGGAACGGAGGTCACCTCGCTACCGCGCCGGCGGTTACCCGACTACCGTCGCAGCGTCGGCCTGGTCTTTCAGCGCTACAACTTGCTGCCGGCCCTCACCGTCCTCGACAACGTCACCGCACCGTTTTTGCCAGCCCGCACAGACTTCGACAAGACCGCCCGGGCACTCGAACTACTTAGTGCCGTTGGCCTGGCTGACCGAGCACACGACCTGCCCAGCCGACTGTCCGGCGGCCAACAGCAACGAGTCGCCATCGCACCAGCGTTGGTGAATGTTCCGAAGCTGCTCCTCGCCGACGAACCCACCGGCAACCTGGACTCCCAAACCGGCGCGGACATCCTCGAGCTGATCACCAACCTGCGCCGCCAGCATGGCATGACCGTTCTGCTCGCCACCCACGACCCGCAGATTGCGTCCTAAGCCGACCGACTGATCCGCCTACGCGACGGACGACTGATCGACGACGTAACCGTCCCCAACACTGCCACCGGCGACGAAGTCCTCCAACGCGTCAGCACCCTCCGATCCGAATGAGGCCACCAACGTTGAGTATGTCAAGACCTGGATCACCGCCGAGGTTTAACGTCCTGTCACCCCAGGGGTGACACGAAAACGGCACGCACTACTAGTACTAGTCGCGCTCCACCCGACGAGAACGTGCAGAGCGCTCGTCAGCCTAAGTCGTGGGTCATGACCTCCAAGGGATGGTGCCTGCTGCTCGCCTGTTTCGGGGAGACTTGTCGCTACCGTCCCCGACCGATTTGCGTCCGTCCACGGTTTGGCCCCGGCGGTGGCACGGGAAACGGGACACTTAGAGGCTGTGCGGCACCGGGGGCGTCCCGGTCTTCAGGACTGTGCTGTCGAACTGCGGGTGTGCGGGTTCGCATGGCGGCTGGGCAGGCGGTGGCGAGTCGGAGCTGCAGGGTCCGGCCGATGTGCTGGTCGGGGAGCGGCCAGTGGGCTGCGAGCCGGGGTAATTCGGTGGTGACGTCCCAGCCGCTGACCTGCGCGCGGTCGAGGCTGGCGGCCAAGGCCGGCCAGCCAACGTCTTCGGTGAGTGCGGGGTGCAGGGACGCGGCGAGGGCGCCCCAGCGGTGGGCCGCCGTCTCCGGGCCGCCCGCGGCCACGCAGGTCCCTGAAGTCTTCGGGGTCGCCGAGGTGCTCGGTCGGCCTGGGCTGCGGGGAGCGTCGGGGATGGAGAGGTGGTCGGTGAGTCGCCACCACAGCGCGGCGGCGGGCTGCTCGTCGGGCAGCGCGGGGCCAGCGGCCGCCCGCCGGGTCAGGGTGGCGATGTCGGCGCCGGTGTCGGCGAGGGCGGTGAGCCGGCTGGCGAGGGTGGGCCAGTACGGATCGTCGGCGAGCCGCGGCTCGATGCTGGCCGCGAGCTGCTGCCAGCAGGTGGTGTCGGCCGTGGGGCGGCCGAGGACGGCGGCGACCCGCTGCTCAAGTTCCCCCTGGAAGTGGCGGTCAGGGCCGATGTCGGCGGTTTGGGGGGGTGACCCGGTGGGGCGCCGGTCCGTGTCGGGGATGCGCTGGGCGGCGCGCCAGATGGTCAGGTCGGACACGAGCGCCGGGTCGCGGCCGATAAGGCTTGTGGCCCACGGCGGCGCGGTGGTCGTGGTCCAAAGAGTGGCTTGCCGGGCGAGGTCCGCGGCCAGGCCGGTGATGAGGTCGACTCGGGATTGCAGGTAGCCGGCCCAGTCGGGGTCGGCGGCGAGGGCGGCAGGGATCGGGGGCAGCCACGGAAGCGGCCCCACGGCGTCGGCGCGTCCCTCGCCGAGGCGGGCGTGCAGGACCGCGGCGATGTCGCGGGCGCCTTCGAGCGGCCCGGCGTTCACCGCCGCCCGGAGCAGGTCGTGCGGGTCGTGGCCGTCCAGGGCGTACAGGACGAGCCGGTCGCGCAGCGCCGGCCAGGCGGGGACGTCAGCGAGCCCTGAATGCAGGGTGTCGGCGGTGAGATCGAGCCGGGCCAGGGCGGCCGGCCCGAAGAGGGTTTCGGCGCCGACGGTGAGGGCGTCGCGGTAACGCTCGGCGCCCTGGCCGAGCAGCACCACGGGGTCCGCCAGGGCCCGCCGTTCGCCGGTCGCAGACGTGGCGGCGCCGTCCCGGCCCAGTACCCGGGTCAAGACCTCGACCGCGGTGGGCGGAGCCATTGTTTCGGGGTGGGTGGCGGTGTGCGGGTCGCCGTCACTCGCGGTGACCAGGTAGAGGTGGTTGGCGTGCCGGCCGCGGGTCAGCGCGACGTAGAACAGCTGGCGGCTCTCTTGCCCGGTGGCCACGGTGTGGCAGGTGCCGGCGGTGATGCCCTGCGCGCCGTGCACCGTGGTGGCGTAGCCGAGCTGGACGTGCGCGGCGACATAACCCGCGGGCAGCGTGAGGTGTCGGCGGCTGGGGTGGTGGACCACGTCCAGCCCGCCGGACGGGTGCACGGCATGGACGGTCCAGCGGTCCCCGTTTTTCACCCAGTCGGTGCCGGACAGCGCGAGGCGCCGGTCGTTGCGGCGGGTCAGGATCGTGTCCCCGGCCGAGGCCCGCGACCCGTCGGCCAACGCCACCTCGGTCAGGTCGGGCTTGTCCTGCCCGGGTCGGTCATGGTCGAGGCGGTCGCGGCGGGCGCGGGTGTTCAGCTGCGCGGCGAGTTCCCGGGTCGGGGCGAGCAGCACCGCGTCGTTGCCGGCGGCACGGTCCGCCGCCCAGGCCGTGTAGGCCTGATCCAGGGTGGTGGTGGGGGTGCCGACGTGGATCCGCCGGTGGTCGGTGTAGTAGGCGAGCGCGGCCGGGTCCCCGTCGCGAAGGGCCAGCGAGGCGGCGGCCTCAGCCCGGTTCGGCGCCCCGCTGTCGGGGTGGGTGAAGCGCAGCACCTCGCCGAGCGTGAGCGCGCCGTGGGTGTCGGCGAGGTCGCGGAGCAGGCCGCCGGCGCCGACCGCGGCGAGCTGCCGGTCGTCCCCGACCAGCCGCACCGACCCTCCCCGGGCGACCACGAAATCGATGGCCGTCGCGAGGTCGAGGGTGCCGGCCATCCCGGCCTCATCGACCAGCACCAGGCTGCCCGGGCCGATCCGGTCCACCCAACCCGGCACCGGCCCACCGTCGGCGGCGGCCCGGGCGGCGTGGACCAGTTTCGCGAGCGTGTCGCAGGCGACCGGCTCCCCGCCCGCAGTGGGCTGTGGGTTGAGTTCGCCGCGGAGCACGGCCGCCGCGGCGGCGCTGGGGGCGAGACCGACGACCGACCCGCCGCCGGCGGTCCAGGCGTGGGCGAGGGCGCGCAGCGCGGTGGTCTTCCCGGTCCCGGCCGGCGCCAGCGCGAGCTGGACCCGGGCCCCGGAGGTCGCCAGCTCGATGACCATGCGGGCCTGCCCGCTGTTCAACGCGACCCCGTTCGCCGCCCGCTCGAGCAGCGCGACCGCGACGACGTTTGTGGGTACGGTCCGGCCGTCGGTGCGCCCCGCCGCGTCCAGCACCTGCTGTTCGGCGGTGAGGATCGCCGCGGAGCTGTAGCGGCGGGACCCGGCCAGCATGTACACCGAGGTGCCGTCCGCGCGGCGCAGCCCGGCCGGCTCGACCACCGGCTCGGCCGCGTCCAACCCCACCGACAACTTCGACAAGACATGGGTGACGAGGGCGTCGACGAACCCGTCCACCTCGACCAGTCGCACGCCGGCGGCGCGGGCCCGGCGTTCGGCCTCGGCCCGGACATGGTTCTGCTGCCAGCTCGCCCGCTCGGCTTGAACGGTCTCGAGCACCGCGGCGGCTGTCACCCCAATGTCACCCCCGGCAACGACAGGGGTGACACGGCCGCGCGCGGGCCCCAGCGCCCGGGCGAGGTAGCCGTCCAGCTGTTCCTGGCCGCCGAGCACCGCGGTCGCCTCGGCCCGCCACACGTTGCGCTGCTCGCCGTGCGCGCGGGGTTCGTGCTTGGCCGCCCGGGTCTCCAACGTGGCCCGCTGGCCCAGCGCCAGCGCCTCCACCGGGGTCGGCGGCCGGCCGTGCGCCACCTGAAAGCCCGTCGCTAGCACCGCGGTGCGCGTCTGGATCGCGGTCCGGCGGGAGGACCAATGCCGGGGCAGCTGTCCGTCGACCCCGACGATTTCCCTCACCGGCCGTTTCCCCGGATCCGGTGCGGGCCGGTCGGCGAAGGTGACACCGAGCCGGCCGATCAGCAGGGCCTCGAGCCGGGTGTTGTACCGCTCCGAGGCGGCGACCTTGTTCTTGAACAACGCCCGGCCGTCCAACGACAGCCAACGGCCACCCACGGTCTGCACCTTGTTGGCGACCGCCACGTGGGTGTGCAAATCCGGGTCTCCGGCCCGGGAATCCCGATGGGTGAAGGCGGCCGCGATCAGACCGCGCACATCGACCTGCCGGACCCCGCCCGCCCCCTCGCGGCTAAAGGTGGCGTGGTCCTCCAGCCACGCCAGCGTGCCCGCGACCGCGTCCCGGTGCGCCCCTTCGATCACCTCCGCGACCTGCCGCGGGGCGATCGCCCACAGCGTCGACACGCTTTTCACCGGCGAGAACGTCAGGTCATAGCCGGCCACCGCCATGCTCGCCGGCCGCGAGGCCCGGGCCAGGAACCCGGACAGCTCCCGGGCATCCGCAGGCGCGCGGCCGTGCGTTTCGGCGAACATCGTCCGGGCCAGCGCGGTGCGGATCCGAGCCCGCTCCGGCGCCGGGACCCGCGCCCCAGCCGGCAAACCGTTGGCCGTGTTGAACTCGCGGTAGCCGGCCGCGCACCGCGCCCGGAACGCGTTCGGTGCCTCGAACACCGGGAACGCGCGGCCCAACGACGTGGCCCGCTCCACCTCCCCCTCGCTGGCGCCGGTGCTGCGCAGCCGGTGTTCGATGTTTTCGGCGTCCGGGTGCCGGCCCGCCCCGAACAACGACCGCATCTGCGCCTCGCTCACCGGCTCCGGGTACCGGAAATCTGGCACGCCAGAACACCCGCGACCCATCCACACCCCAGGCGCCTCACCACGCTCCGAGTAATACGTGCCGAGATCGCCCGGGCCGCGGGAGGTCGCGTCCAGCGCGGCGACCTGCCGCGTTAGATACGTGTAGCCGGACCCGACCCGGCGGTCAGCTTGTGCAACCCCATCACCGCTCAAATGTGCCGCCCGCCTATGCCACCTCAAGATCAGCTAAGGCCCTGAGTGCACCAGGTGTGTGAAGCTTTCGGATATGGGGTGGCCTGGTCAGTTGCTGCAATGGCGACTGCTGGGGGCTGAGATCAGGCGTGGGTCTCACTGTCCTAGTCTCTGGTGACGATCCGGACAGACACAGACAGCCGATCGCAGAAGGTGACAGGAACGTCGAGCGGGAAGAGAGCCGGCCGTCCATGGCGTTGACGAGGGCAGGTAGCCGGCCCCGGCACAAGATCGCGGGGCGCGATGAACAGGATCTGCCCTTAGGGCCCAGATCCCGATGCCGGTCAGCATTTGCACCGGCCAGTATCGGCCGGCCCGTCGATCATCATCGCGACCAGATGCAGCGAGTGCTGCGGGTGAGGGGAATCTGGTGCGCCGCACGGGTCCCCGTCCCGCTGCCCGCGCCGCGCTGGAGAGCGCATCCCCCATCGCGCTGCCAGCACTCTGGCCGGGTCGACGTGGTGGCCGCAGCCAAGGGGGTTCCACCGCCCAGCCACGGCACGCCCCCCTGTCCGCACACGTGCTGGCGATGAGCTGATCGCGGGTCCGGGCTGGGCCATTCGGGTGAACTTCTAGGCGGCCGACTTTGCCATTGACCACTAGGCCGATCGGCGTAGGTTGCGTTCCGTTACGGGCCAGCAACAGCCCGTCGAGCCTGAGGAGTGGCTCATGCGTAAAACCTCTCGTTCTTCAGCCGCAAGCCTCGCCGGCCTGACGTTAGCGGCCGGTGTGCTAGTGGGCGTCACCAGTCAAGGCGTCGCTCAGGCAGGCTGCAACGAACAAAGCGGACCGACCTACCCGAGCCGGTCGGGGCCGCAAGGTATCAAAGTCGTGAAGGCAGCCGACTCATGTTTCGACTTCAACGTGCGGTCCGCCAGTTCGAATCTCCCGAATGGCCAAGGGTACGAGGGTTGGTATCTCCAAAATGGAAGATACGTGCCCGGCAGTCGCGGATTTGTTTATATTCGCAATGACGCGCAGGGCTATTTCGTGCTCGTATCAAGCGTAGCGACCGGAACCAATTTGGGGATTAGCACGGACACCGCTTCGGCGAGCGTTCTGCTTGCGTACTAGGGGAGTGCGACGGGGGGCGCCCTCGGTGAGATGGTGGGGCCTCATAGCCAGTCTGACACTGCTAACCCTGTCCTGCAGTCCGGCCCACCAAGGGGTCGGTGGGGGCGTCGGGAGCGGTACCAACGTGTCGGTAAAGGGGCTTACCCTCTCCCCGGATCTGGTGAGTGCCTACTTTCCAGTATCCGGGGTGGAGCTAAACCGGCCATCGGCGATACAGCGTTTGGCCGATGGTCGTTACCAGGAGACGTTTGCGGCTTGCTTTCGGCAACGAGGATTCCCAGCGGAGACCGGCCCCCTGGGAGGTGAGATTCACTATATGCACATGCCGGATCTGCCGTATATCCAGGTGCACGGCTTCGACATTCCTGGCGTGCCGGTCACCATTCCGCAGGTCGATTACGCCAAACTGTCGCAAGGAGAGAAGGACGCCCGCGAACAGGCAGGAACTGCGTGTAGTGCCGCTGCGCGGCGGACCATACAGGCCTTTAAGGATCGGCTCGATCCACTTTTCGGCCGCTGGCAGGCCGCCATCGAGGGTCTGCAGGGTGACGACACGGTCATTAAGGCTTATGCCGGCTTCGTGACATGTTTGCACGAAAAGGGTATAAACGTGCCCGACGAAGACGGTTTCTTCCGCTATTCCGACGCCATCGTTTTCGCCGGCAACAACCCCACCGCAGACCAAGCTGCTCACAAGCTGCAGGTCGCTCGGGTCTACGTCACCTGCATAACGCCGGTGGAAAATGCGCGCATCGCCTTGCGCACAAGCTATCGGCAAACCTTCTTCTCCGACAACACAGACGCTTTGCGCGGGTTGCAGCAAACAGCCAACGACCTCCTGCGGACTACCCCAACCGGCAGCCCCACCCCCAACTCGTCGTGAGCTCCTGCGGACTACCCCAACCAGCAGCTCCAGCCGCGGAACCCGTCGTGACCTGGCGGCGAACGAAGCGGCGAAATTCCCACCGATGTTCGGGCTACCTAACGGCGCAAAACTGGGTTGGCCGGCGACTGCGCCGGCCGAGGGGGGAATCGAGCCGGGGCCTTCGACAGATTCTTCCCGAGGCCGGGCGGCGCCTTCGGATAAGGGCCCGAACGTCGAACGTCAACCACGTCCAAGGGGGCTGTACGAGCCTTTTCGGGGGGCCTTGACGCCGGGTCGCGGTCACGATGCTGTCACGACCAGCAGCGGTGCGGATTCGGTGTTGTCCGTTGCGCGTAGGTTGAACGTGACGCCGGACGGACCGCGGGCCGGTAAATTCGGATGGGGTCGAGAATTGCCCAACCATTCTGGACGATGCCCGAAACACGTGCGCACTGCGGGGTGGTGAGGTGGCTGTCATCTCGCTGCCCGGCCGGTTGGTCGGGCGCCTGCTCGCGGTGCTGGTAGTCGCCGGCGCGTTCGCCGGTGGCGCGGTGGTGGTCTCGTTGCATACCAGTTCACCGAGCCAGGTCGCCGCCGATGCGAAACCGCCGCCGTCAAGGGTGTTGACCGCGGGGGTGAAGTATCAGGTGCTGCGTGACAGCCTGGTGTTCCGGGCCGATGTTCTTGACGCGAACCCGTCGGTGGCCAGCGCCCCGTCCGATTTGGGCGGCGCGCAGCCGGTGATCACCTCGATGGCGGTGCGGCCGGGCCAGCAGGTCAGCGACGGGCAGGTGGTGGCTTCGGTCTCGACGCGGCCGATCGAGCTGGCGACCGGGATGGTGCCGGCATTCCGGACGATGAAGCCTGGTGACAGCGGCGTCGATGTTCAACAGTTGCAGGCGGTGTTGGGCCGTGCGGGCCTGCTGGCCGGCTCGCCGGATGGCATGTTCGGCACGGGCACCTCCCAGGCGGTCCGGGCGCTGTACGCCAGGAACGGCTTCGCGGTGAGTTTGACCAGCCCGGATGCCGACCGACAACTGCAGTTAGCTGAACGGACGGCGACCCGCGACCGGCTGACCTTGGCCGCCGCGTCGGCAGCGGCGTCGTCGGCGGCTCTGCCCACGTCCGCCCCGCCGGCAGCCGGACCGCCCGCGGGCACCCCCTCGCCTCCGGCCGCCAGCCCGGCTGCTGGTCCCCCCGCGGGTCCGCCCGCCGGGCCGGGCGGGGTCGATGCGGTGGCCGCGGCCAGGCAGCAACTGGCCGATGACACGAGCGCGCTGGAGTTCCTGCGCCGCACGACGGGGCCGACCGTGCCCCTCGGCGAGATCGTGTTCGTGCCGCAACTGCCGAGCCGGGTGCTCAGCGTGGCCGGCGGGGTTGGGCGGCAGGTCAAGCCGGACACTCCTATCGTCAGTGTCGGCTCGGGCGCGGTGATCGCCCGGGGCGGGATCGACATCAGCCAACGCAAGGGCCTGAAGACCGGGCAGAAGGCGGTCCTGGACCCGGGTGGAACCGGTTCGACGGCCGGCACGTTCCCAGCAGTGATCACCGCCATCGCGGCGCAGCCGGCCGGGGACCCGAGCAGCGGGCCGCCGCAGATACCCGTCACCCTGAGCGTTGCCGGCAGCATCCCGGCCGGCCTGGTCGGCGCCAACGTCGCGGTGCGCATCGACCTGGCCAGCAGCAACGGCCCGGTCGACATCGTGCCGCTGGCCGCGATCGGCGCCACCGCCGAGGGCGGCAGCAGCGTCAGCGTGCTGCTGCCCGATGGACGCCAACGCGCCGTGCCGGTGCAGGTGTTGCTCAGCACCGACAGTGGGGTCGCGGTCAAGGCCCAGCCCGGCGCGTTGGGCGCCGGGGACCGGGTCGTGCTCGGCGAAAGCTCAACCCCATGAGTCCCGGTTCACCGCCGGGCGCCAACCCGCCGCCGGCCAGCCGCTCCGGAACGCTCCCGGCCGGCCGGCCCGAGTTGCTGCGCCTCGAGCAGGTCGCGGTCAGCTACCCGGTGCTCCCCCCGGTGCACGCGCTGCGGTCCTGCTCGTTCACCGTGGCGGCCGGCGACGCGGTGGCGATCGTGGGCCCGTCCGGCTCCGGTAAATCCACCCTGCTTAGCGTCCTGGGCCTGCTGGAAAGCCCCACTGGCGGGAATTACCTCGTCGACGGGGTGGACACTGCCAGCGCCAGCGAAAAGGCCCGGACCCGGCTGCGCAGCACCACCTTCGGTTTTGTGTTCCAGGCCTTCCACCTGATGCCGGACCGGACCGCGACCGAAAACGTTGAGGTGCCTTTGCTCTACCAACGCCTCCCCGGCCCGCAGCGCCGCCGACGCGCCGAGCAGGCGTTGGAACGAGTCGGGCTGGCCCACCGGCTCCGGGCCGCGCCCAGCACCCTGTCCGGGGGGGAACGTCAACGGGTCGCTGTGGCCCGGGCGCTGGCCAGCGGCGCCCAAGTGCTGCTGTGCGACGAGCCGACCGGGAACTTGGACAGCGAAAACGGTCGGGCCGTCCTCGACCTGCTGCTGGGCCTGCACACCCACGGGCTCACCGTGCTGGTAGTCACCCATGACGAATTGATCGCCGCCCGGCTACCGCGTCGGCTCACCGTCCACGACGGCCACGTCCACGAACAACACACCCAGCCCGCGGCGACGGCCGGGTGAGCCGAGCCAGGTTCCCGATCATCACCGACGCGGTGTCCAACACGCTGCGCCGGCTCAGCCGCACCGTCCTGACCGGGGTCGGCACCCTGCTCGGAGTCGCCGCGTTCGTCGCCACCGTCAGTCTGGTCTCCACCGCCGGCCACCAGGTCGACACCACCTTCGACGCCCTACGCGCCACCCAGGTCAGCTTCACCGCCGGCAGCGGCCGCGGCGCCCCCTTCGTCGACGACGTCGACCACGCCGTCACCCAAGTCGCCGGAGCCGTCTCCGGGGGCAGCATCGGCCAGCTGTTCAACGGCAAACCGGTGCCGGTCCGCCGCCAACTCACCCAGCCGCCGAACGCCCCCGAGGTCATCACCCTGCCGATCAACCAGGCCAGCCCCGGCGCGCTCGCCGCACTCGGGCTGACCATGCTCGCCGGCCGGACCTACGACCAACAACAGGTCCGCCTCGGCCTGCCGGTCGCCGTCCTCGGTCGGGGCGCCGCCGCAAAACTGCAACTCGGCGCCCTGGACCGTGAGCCTGTCATTTTCATCGGCGCCACCCCGCTGACCGTCATCGGGATCGCCGCAGATGCCCAACGCAACCAGGACCTGCTCACCGGCATCATCGTCTCCGCGCCCACCGCCGAACGCCTCGCCGCCGGCCCGATAGACGCCACCCAAGTCATCGTCACGACCGTGCCAGGAGCGGCCAGGCAAGTCGGCCGGCAAGAACCGGTCATCCTCAACCCCAACAACCCCACCCGGATTCAAGCCACCGTCCCACCCGACCCCAACACGCTACGCAAAACCGTCACCGGCCCGGTCCGCGCACTTGCCCTGCTCCTCGCCGCCGTCACCATCGTCATCGGCGTGCTGTCCATCGGCAACGTCTCCTCACTATCGGTGCTGCAACGCACCCAAGAAATCGGCCTACGCCGCGCCGTCGGCGCCTCCCGCCGCGACATCTTCGCCATGATCCTCATCGAAGCCCTCTTCATCGGCGGTCTATCCGGACTACTCGGAAGCGCCGTCGGCGTGTTCACCGTCGCCGCGGTCTCCGTCCAACAACACTGGACCGCCGTCATTAACCCCACCGCCCCCCTCGCCGCACCCCTCCTCGGCGCACTCACCGGGCTACTCGCCGGCCTCATCCCGGCCTACCGCGCCACCCGAATCACCCCCGCCGCCGCCCTGCGCAGCGCTTAATCAGCGCCCTGCCATCCATCATCCGCCGGACGCCACTCAGCGCAGTCGAAGGAAGGTGAGTTGGTCGTAGTCGGCGTTCGCCGGGGTAGGGAACCAACGCCGGGGTAATGGGGGCGGGAGGCGGGGCGAGCGCGGCCGGAGACCACATCGAATCGGCGTCGCATGTCGCGTAGGGGACGTTGACGCCTTGGCACACCAGCAGGTGGCTGTGGACTGTGATTGCGGCCTGAACTGCACCACCTGGAACGCCTTCCCGCCGTTCCGCCGAGAACTGGAGCTTGTCAACGATCTGCCGTCAAGTCCGCAGCGAGGTACTCGGCCCCAGGGCGGTTTCGGTCTTTGCCACGAACTTGCGGGGACACTGCCTCGGGTCAACCCCAGTCTGAAGTTTCCTGCGCTAGGGTTCCGCTTCACGCGGCTATCGGAGGGTTCGTGTCCAGTCGGCTGCGTCCACCCGGCCATCGGCAAGGCGTAAGTGATCGTGGCAGAGGGCTGCAACGTCGGGGTCGTGGGTCGCGATGACCAGTATCCGGCCGGACCCGGCGGTCGCGTAGTCCAGCAAAACTCGCAACACCTCGTTGCGGGTTTCGTGATCGAGTTCTGCGGTGGGCTCGTCGGCCAGCACGGCTGGTGGTTGGGCGGCGAACATTCGGGCCAACGCGACGCGTTGCTGCTGCCCGCCGGAGAGGTCCTCGACGAGGTGCTCGCCGCGGTCGCTGAGGCCGACTTGTTCCAGCGCCCGGCCGGCCTGCGCCGCGACCCGGTCGGGCGACACATCAAGTAAGCGTAAGGCGATCTCCACGTTCTCCCGGGCGGTGAGCAGTCCGACCAGGCCGTATCCCTGAAGGACCATGCCGATGTCTCGGCGCACCGCAGGGTTACGGGCCGTGACGGGCTTGCCCTCGAAAATAACCTGGCCTTGGTCAGGTGTGAGCAAGCCACCGAGGACGGCGAGCAAGGTACTTTTCCCGGATCCGGACGGCCCGGTCAGCGCGAGCGGACGCCCCGGTAGCGCGCGCGCGTCGACGCCACGCAAGATGTCGGTGCTACCCCGCTGGACATCGATGCCCACGGCTTCGAGCGGCCCCCCGGGCAGGCGCCCGGTCCAGCTGGTGGGTTGGTCGGCGCGGGCGTCACCGGTGTTGGGTGGGGTGCTCGGTGCCGGTGCACCGATTGTCATGCTGCCAAGGTCGACTGGCTTGTTGGGTGTCACCCTTCTGCCCCGGTAAGCAGACCGTCCCGGATTTCCAAGGTGCGGTCGAAGAGCCCTGCGACGGTGTCGTCGTGGGTCACGATGACCAGGGCCATGCCGTCGCGGCGGTGTGCCTCCTGCAGCAGCTCGGCCACGTGCGCTCCGGAGCCCCGGTCGAGTTGGCTGGTGGGCTCGTCTGCTAGCAGCAGTCGCGGCCGGGTGATCAGTGCGACGGCGAGAGCGAGACGCTGTTGCTCCCCGCCGGACAGTTCTCGCACCCGCTTGGCTCCGAATGCCGCAAGGCCGACCCCCATGAGCAGGTTGCCGGCCAGCGTGCGCGCGGCTGGTCTGTGGGCGCCGGCCGCTCGGGCCACGAGAACCAGATTCTGTGTGGCGGTCGCTAACGCGAACAGGTTCCGGGACGGGTTCTGCAGCATCACGCCGACTGCAGCGGGACTTCCCTGCCCCGGTGCCGCACCGAAAATGTGCACCGTACCAGCGGTCGGCGGGGCCAGGGCGGCCAGCACACCAATGAGACTTGACTTGCCCGACCCGGAGGGGCCCACCACCGCGACGCTTTCCCCCTCCTGGACAGTCAGACTGACGCCGCGCAGCGCCTCCACCACCTGGCGGCCCTGCTCGTAGCGCACGTGCAGATCGCTGACCTCAACGGCGAACGGGGCGTTCGGCGAGAACGCGGCGGTCATGGGGCATACTCCCGGAGCCGGTCGGCGGAAACCGCGCGCACCAACAGCGCGCTGCCCACCAACGAACCCGCGGTAACCAGGACGCCGAGCCCGGCCCCGATACCGATCACCTGCAGGTAGGGCGGCCTGTACAGCAGCGTTGGGGCGATGGGCCGGGTGACGAACTCCGGCACGGACGGCAGCGCCACCAGCGCACCGACGATCCCGGTGGCCACCCCCAGCACCGTGCCGTAACCGAGGAGAACGCCCTGCTCGGTGATCAGCGACCGGAACAACGACCGGCGGCTGGCGCCCTGCGCGAGCAGCGCGGCGAGTTCGAAGCCGCGGCGCCGCGCGGCCAACGCCAAGGTCAACGCGGTACCGCCGAGCGCGAGGATCGCGGCCACCACACCGCCGATCCGGAACAGTGCGAGCGCGAGCGGCGGGCCCTGGCGGGCGAGCGCGCCCTCGGTCGCGGTCAGCGTCTGGCGCTGGCCAAGCACGACGCCTTCGGCCTGCAGCCCCGTCAGGATCCCTGGGTCGGCGCCGGCGGCGAGCCAGACCTCGTTCTGCGCGTTGATGGTCTCGACGGCGGACCGCACGGCCAGGGTTCGGTCTACGAGCAGCCCGTTGATCTGGGCCCTGGGAAGGTAGGTGGCCCGGACGGCGACCACCACCGGTAGCCGTTGCCCGTCCAGGCCACCGACTATCACGTTCGCGCCCAGCGCCGCCGAGTCGGTGGTCACCGCCGGGATCTCAGCAGGCGTGTCGTGGGTCGCCAGCTGCGGCGCTTGCTGCCAGGGCAACCGAAACCGGAAGGTCAGATCGCCGCTGCCGGTAAGCGTCGAGGTGTAGCCAGGGGCATCGGGACGCACCGCGCGCCAGCCCGACGCCCCGCCCACCAGCGCACCCGGCACATCCTGCCAACCAGCGGCGCCGCGCTGCCGGATGTCGGTGATCCGCAACGTCCCGGACAGGTCCGTCGTGCCGATGCCGTCACGGCGCACGCCGACCGCGGACAGTCGGCAGCCCGATTCGCAGCCGGGCAGATCCACCACGGTGCGAGTCGTGCCGGATACGGGCAGCGACGGTCCGACCAAGGTGTACATGGCGCCGTGCCGGTCGACGGTCACGGTGAGCCGAATCACCGCCGCGCCGGTCAGGCCCGACGTGCTCGCGTCCACCGCGAGTTGCGCGCCGGTGGTCGTGACCGGGTGCAGACCGCCCACCGTCAGCGAGTTCGCGACGGAGGCCAGCGATTTCTTGCCGGCGAAGTCATCACGCCATGTCGCGATGGCCGCGAGGCGCTGCGGTTCAACACCGATCAGCTCCCGGCGATCGGCGGCCAGCACGGGCGACTGGGTCACCGCCATCGCCTGCCGCCCGCTCGGATCCGCTGCGTCGACGAGCGCGCCAAGATCGGCATCGACCGGCACCGTAACGTGCACCACTGTCGACGCACCCACCCTGACCGCCGCAACCGCATGCCGGTTGCCACCGGCCACCGTGAACGCGGACACCGCGAACGCCGAGATCGCGAGCGCGACGGAGATAAGGACGGTCACCGATAGGGTGGTCGGGCGCCGGGCGATCTGCCGGACCGCGAGATAGCCGGCGACCGAGCCGCGGGCGGTACGCCGATAGAGCCGCCGGCAGGCCCACGGCAGCAGCCGGGAGCCGACCATCGCCACCGCCAACGCCAACAGCGCCGGACCGGCAAGGGACCTCGGATCCGCGGACGACTCGTTGTTGGTCACCCCGAGGCCGCCCGTTGCGGCGAGCCAGACGAGGCCAGCGCCCGCGGCGGCCAGCACCAGCACGTCGACCCACCACGGCCGGGTCGAGGGCCGCTGGGTGGCCCGCCGCCACTGCGCAGCGATCGGCCGGGTCGCGATCCGAACCCCCACCCCAACTGTCGCCGCGCCCGCGCCGGCCACGGCCGCCGCGCCCGCCAGCACCGCCGCCCAGGGCAACACCACCGGGGTCCCCGAAAGCAACTGCTGGCGGGCGAGCGACACCGTCATCAGCCATCCCAGCCCAACCCCGATCGGCAGCGCTAACGGCACCAACAGCAGCGGCTCGGCCAGCCCGAACAGCAGTACGGACCGTTGCCGAAAACGGCGCAGCTTCGCAAGCGCGACCTCCGGTCCCCGCGCCTCGGCTGCGGCCCGGACCGTTCCGTAGAGCACCATCAAGCACAGCAGCAGCAGCTGCAGGACGATCAGCAAGATCGGCGTGCCGAGCGCCTGCTCGTTCGCGGCAGCCGACGTCAACAACGCCGGCAGAACCGTGCTCACCGCCGACCCAACGAGGTTGTCGTTCGCCAGCCCCGCCTCCACCTGCTCAACCCGGTCGCGCAAGGACGCCGCGTTGGCCACGCGAACGCTGGACAGGTCAAGAGGCAGATCGACCACCGCTTCGTACTGCAGCGGGGCCATCGTCGACGGCAGCGTGAACAATGCATCCTCGTACGGGGCGGCGTAGGGATCGCCCTGGGCGACCAGGTCGGCGAAGTACCGACGCTGGAACCAGAAGCCGTCCAACTCATCAGTTGCATACGCACCGACAATGGTGAGCGAGGTGAACACTGGCCCGGGCGAAACCTGACGTGTGTACGTGCGGTCCGGGAGCGCCCCCAAGGGAGCGAACCGATCCCCTGGCCGCAAGCCATTCAGCTTCAAAAAGGTTGCGCTTGCGAGCACCTCGCCGGCCGCGCGCGGCGCCCGTCCGGCAGTGATCGTCACGTGATTGAGAAAACCGGTCCGGGCCACGACCAGACCCCTGGCCGGGGCATTACACGCGCTGGTGATCAGCGTCACCGCCCGCGCACACGTGAACGTCCCCGAATACGGCGCCTCCTGCGCGCCAATCGCCGGCCCATAGGTCGTGATACCAGCCGCCCGTACGCGCCGATCCACCACCGACTGCAGACTCGGCAACGCGTCGAAGGCCTTCACCTCCAGGCCAGTCTCCAGCGGGGGCGCCGAGCGAAGCGAGTCCTGCAGCACCGACTCCTTCGCCGCCCGGTCATACGTCGGCCCCGCCACCGCAACAGCCACCACCGCCGCACTGACTGCAAGCACCGCCGCGGACAGACCACGACGCCACCACAGCGCACGGAAGGCCAACCCGAGCCCGTTCATCCGCCGTTGCCGCCGTCGCCGTCGCACTGCTCGGATGGAGTACCCGCACCCGTCGGCGCCGAGGGTCGCGACTGTCCGATTGGTGCTAGCGCCGTGATCAGCCCCAGATTGGTGGCGGCGGCCCGGTAGGCGTCGCGGGCGCCGCCGACATCACCTACGGCGTCCAAGGCGTCACCCAGGACCGCCCAAGATTGGGCGGCCGTGCGACCGCTGCCCCCAGCGGTTAGTGCCTGTGCCCCACGCCTCAAGTAGTTGGCGGCGACATCGCTTCGGTCCTGCGCCCACGCGATGTTCCCCAAGGTCAATAAGGCATCGGCTGCATAAGCCCTGGGTGCGTCGCCGAGGAGGTCGAGTGCGGCGACGGCGTTTTGTTCAGCCTCATCCAGTGAGCCGAGCTGGAGTAGGGCACGGGCGCGCTCCAGACGCCAGTAGGCGCTCTCGGAGGTGATGCCGAGGTCCTGAACTCGGGTTTCGGTGCGGTCCAGCATGCGCAGGGCTTCCCCGGGTTGATCATCGAGTGTGTACAGGCGGGCCAGCGCGATGCGAAGCCGCACCAGGTCACGTTCGGCGTCAATCTCCGATAGAAGAGCCAGGGCCCGTTCAGCGGTAGCCACAGCGTCCGCCACCGCTCCGAGTTCGGCGTTGAGCAGGCTGATGTTCCACAGCGCGGAGGCCAGTGCTCGCCGGTCGTCTAGCTGGTCGGCCAGCCCGACGGCCTCGGCCGCCAGTCGCTTGGCGTAGTGCAGGTCGCCGCGCACTTGATAGCTGGCCTGCAGGGTGCTGAGCAGCCGGACGCCGTCGGGAGAGGGCCAATCGCTGGCCCGGCGCAACGTTTCGAGGGCGTTTTCGCCAAGTTCGATGCTCTTGCTGAAATCTCCCGACTGACGGTAGCCCCGGACCAGGCCCAGGGATGCGTCCAGCCAACTCTTTGATCCGGGCACGGCGAGGTCGGCAACTTTGTGAAATAGCACCAGCGCGCTCTCCAGCTCGCCGGCGGCCTCCCAGGCCTGGCCCAGGCCGAGCTGAGCTTGAATCTTGAACGAGGCTCGGTCGATCCCGTCGGCCTCACTGACCGCGGCCTTGAAGCGACGCACCGCCTCGGTCGGCTCACCCGACCGCAGCGCTAACTCCGCATAGCGCAAAGAAAGTTCAATCGAGCTAGCCGCCGCCGGGTCGACTCCAGTTCGCAGGTGCTCCGCGGTCGTCCCCAAGCGGGCCGCGAGGTTCACCAGTACCCGATCGGTGACGCGCCGGGAACCGGACTCGATCCGCGACAGGTAACTCGCCGACAAGTCGGGGGCCGCAAGGGTTTCCTGAGAGACACCCTGCTGCTGACGAAGGCTACGGATGCGTCCGCCCACGACGGCGGAGTTGCTAGAGCTGCTCGGCATTGCCCTCCCTGATGAGATGCCGTGATCTTCGCATCTCTCGACCACTTGTGACAGGTCTAGTTGCCATTGCTTGACAACACTCTCAAGGACGCCCAAGGTGCGTGCGCCTACTTGTCACGACATATGTCACAGAGTGTCATGAAACGGTTTCTGCTCGCTCTCATGGTTAGTTGGACCTTGTTCTTCCCCGTGGCGGCCGCCCGCTCCGCTCCGCAGTCGCGTCGGAGTGGCGGTCGATCCGGCGGGGATTCGCTGGAGGGCGACGGGGCGGCGCTCCATCCACTTCGAGCGCAGCCGCCCCCGGGCAGATCTCAGTGGCCCTTGACACTGCTCCCCAAGCCGAGCTTGGAGGCTTACGTCCAGCCGATCGACGCATCGCCGACCCCTACCCCCGCAACAGACCTCGCTCGCGTCCAGGGGAGGGGCAGCCAGAGACAGCAAACCAGGCCGATCTGTTTCACCTGGATCCGTCGCCCCCAGACGAGGCATAAGCCCTGGCGGCTGTCAGAACCCCGGCGCAGGATCACATCCAGCACGAGAGGAGCTTACAGATGGCGGGTGTCAAGGGACGCGCGGCTAAGGGGGGGTCGCCGATTCACGGCGACAGGAGTGAACTGCGACGGCGGCCGGCAGTTCAGACCCTGATTTTGCAGCCGACCTTGAGGGACGTCACGTTTGGTGTCAGATGCGGTGCCTGATCGACTTGTAGTGGCTCGATGGCCGGCGGTTGGAGGCGTCGCGGCGGTCGGGGTGTGTCCTGG
>JAABUP010005628.1_pt1 | contig 18774 bp, 32 predicted proteins | sample 5559201 | NCBI WGS metagenome assembly JAABUP01 (sample SAMN10711887, study PRJNA513373) | rock metagenome | isolation source: Antarctica rocks | place: Antarctica
GTGTCATGCAAGCACCTTGCAAGCCAGTGATGCAGGTTTGTCTTGCATTGTCTTGATCTTGGCTCGGCAAGGCTTGATATTATGTACAAATCCAATATGACACCAACATACATCCTGGAATCTATTTCAGCCCAAGTGCCATGCCTGTATCCAGCACTCGAAAATTGCATCCAAAAACACGAATGGGTTTGGTTGCAAGGCCAATCCCTCAACCCAGTGTTCAAGTGCAGACGTTATGGTTGGTGAAAGCACTACAGAGGAAAGCTCATGCTGTCAGCAATTCTCGAAAAAACATAGCCAGGTCTGCAAAACAAGATGTCAAAGCTGATTGGGTCTCTCTTTCTCTGTTGGGTCTCCTTTCCTGCAGTGATCTTCAGAGAGATCACGCTGCACATAGCCAGGGTCAGAGCAGGGCAAATCGTCATCACAATGGAAACATGGCAGAGTTTGGCTCACTGCATGTGTTGTGTTGATGCCTGTCCATATCTGATCACAGCTGTTGTGTACCCTTGCAGGTGACTCATGAGCCGCACTTCTGTTTACTGAGAGAAGTAGTCAATTTTTCTGGAGGCAGCAGGGGCCGCCCTTCCAGGGAGGTCCTGGAAAATCCCTGTCAGGAGAGCTTCATTTTGTTCCAGATTGGGCTGTTAAGGGAATATCTGGAGCTGGAATTCAGAAATGATGCCCTTCCGTTTGCCTACAATGTGGAACGTGTCATTGACGATTTTGTTCTCTTCTGCATGCTAATTGGAAATGATTTTCTGCCAGGTATGCCTACAGTCCTGGCATACCATGTCAATCTATACAGTGACTGCTTCCACAGTACATGACGAGTCAAATGCAAATCTAAGAGATACTTTTTCTCACATGTGGCATTTCTTGTCAGGCATATTTCTTGTCAAGCATATACATCATGTTCTGTCAGGCATATGTGCCTTGTTGTCCAGCGTCTGTGACATGTCTTGTCAAGCATGTGCAGCATATATGGCATTTGGCAGCGAGCTGGCCACTGGGCTTGCATACTGCTGCAGATGCCCTGTGCAGCTCATGCTGAACATTCATTCACCTATCCTTTTGCCACCATCCTGCTCACCAAAGACATCATTGTGGGTTCCTGGGAAACACACCACTGCTTACAAATACTCCTTGACCAAGTGCTGGCTTGTGTGTTTGCGCTGAATATTGCAGTGTGAAGGGGTCATCACAGCTGCTTGCAACCATCGCCAAGTTTGGTCCCGTCACTGATGCTACTGCTGTTGCTGCTGCTGCTGCTGCTGCTGCTGCTGCTGCTGCTGCTGACACCTTCGAAAGCAGGTGCTCCCAGCACTGCAGCACCTGAACGCAAACTGGGGATGACGAACCCCAATTGACAAAGCCTCAATGCAGCATGACAACACCTACAAGGCAGGCATGACATCCAAAGGTCATCGCATCATGACTTTCTGATGCAACTGCTGCAGCGCTGCCGACGCTGGACATCGCAGAGGGGGCTCTGGACAAGCTGTTTGGCATCTACAAGCGGCTGCTACCCACCATGGGGGGTTACCTGACCCATGCAGGCCAGCTGCATCGAGGCCGCCTGGAGATGGTGCTGCAGCAGCTAGCAAACTTGGAGCTTGAAACGCTTGAGCAACGTGCACAGGTAGGCCATACCCAGAACACTTGACAAGGCTGCTGATAGGGGGTAAGGTTAGAGTCTCTGTGCCAGTCAATGCATTTGCATGACACCCTCTGGTATAGGGTTCAGGGTTTATTACGGTTCAGGTTCTGATAAGGTTGTAAGACCATTTTATTTGTGTGCGCAACGTGTGCTGAACAGACTAACCCTGACCTGCTCAATGCGTGTTTGGATGTACATTCACCAGCAATCCTCAAATGTGATTGTTGCATGTTGAATGCTACAGGATGCTGAGTTCATGGAGCAGAAGAAGAGCGAAAGGGCTGCCAGAGGGTCCAGTGCCTGGCAGCCACAGGCTCGCCAGCAGGAACTAGATGAAGCAGACCAGTTCCAGGTAGCTGTTCTTCTTCTTTGTATACTCACCCCATTGTCCAGCACAGCTGGATCGTAAACAGGCAGTACAGCCTCATTTGATGTTTTTCAGTAGCTGCCGTCCAGCACAGCTTGGTTGTAAATAGGCCTGTCAACAAAGGCGGCTGCCTGCAACTTTGCCAGCATGTCCAGCGCATCTGCCCCATCGATTGCATCCAGGTCATACCTCACAGAAGACCTGCAGCAGAGTTCAGTCATACATATGTTTTTCGAGCGACTTGAGCTTTGGAAAGCTTTGACTTCGAGCTCAAAGATGATGGTCTGCAAAGATGGACCAGCAATAGTGAGTGGCCTCAGGACAAGCTTACTGCTGTTCTGCACTTCTGGGCCGGTGGTCTCATTCTCATAGCTGCGGAGTTTCAAAGGGTGCGGAGAGGGCCAACACATGGCAAGTAAGAGCAGCTGAGTGGAAGCGGTCTGCTTCGTTTTACATTCCCAAGGAAGCAGAACAACAGCAACTACAGTACGTCAGACGAGGCTGTACTGCAACGCAGTTGCTGGGTGTGTAGGTGGAACTTGATGCGATGGATGGGGCAGATGAGCTGGAAGTAGTGGCAAAGCTAGAGGCGGAGCCCCCTTCAGAAGGGCCTACCATGATGGGCCGAAAGGCAAGGGAGCTCATGCTGTCAGGCCAAGGCGAACAGGCCCTGATTGCCTTCAAGGTAAACTGCTCTTTGGGTGATAAAAGACTGAGTATGTCGGGTCTGTTTTACTCACGCTGAGTCATGTCTTGTCAACCTGAGTCATACCTTGTCAGTCTGAGTCATATGCTGTCAGTCTGAGTCACATCTTGTCAACTTGAGTCAACTCTTGTCAGTCTGGGTCATATCTTGTCATTCTGAGTCATATTTTGTTGGTCTGAGCCATGTCATGTCAGTCTGAATCATGTCAAGTCGCCATGGGACTTTGTGCTGAACTGCATTCACAGTCTTGAGCAGCAGTCCAACAAACACCAACTCCCAGCTTTTCTCAATAGACATTGTGAACCAAATGCTGGATGCAACGTACATCAACATACCGATGTGGCTTTCCTTGCCTGCCCATGCCTATGTGTAAAATGACATGCACAGTGTGTCCTGTGCAATCCTGCAGAGCAAGTACTACTCAGAAAAGCTGGGGATTCACAAGCAAGACACAGCAGGCCGGCGCCAAGTGGCTGCTTCTTTCATAGAGGGCCTGCACTGGGTGCTGGAGTACTACTACAGAGGAGTTGCATCTTGGACCTGGTTTTTCCCATACCATTTTGCCCCTATGATCTCAGACATCACGCACATCCAGGAGTTTGATGTCGCCTTTCAGCTTGGGCAGCCCTTCTTGCCTTTCCAGCAACTGTTGGGGGTGCTGCCTAGTGCCTCCTTCAAGCTGCTGCCAGAGCCCTTCCAGGTAGGGCTGATCTGCCCTCTGGTAGAAGCTTTTGCCTTTCAGCGTGGGCGGCCCATGCTGCCTTCTCAGCAACTGTTTGGGGTGTAGCCTAGTGCCTCCTTCAAGCTGCTGCTAGAGTCCTTCCAGGTTTTCTGTAGAGACTATTGCCTTGCCTTTCACTCAAGGCAGCCCTGCCTGCCTTTCAGCAGCCCATCAGAGTCCTTCCAGGTTTCCTATAGAGGCTACTGCCTTGCCTGTCACTCAAGGCAGCCCTTCCTGCCTGTTGAATAGCCCACTGGGGTTGATGCATAATGTATTTTCACGCTTCCGTCAGAGTCTGCTGGTACGACAGCAGTCTCCTTCGTTTGCTAGAGCATTGCTGCAGACAAGGTGGCATTTGCCTGTCCAGTGAATGCAGGAAGCGCTGTACAGGGACTTTCTGCAGCTTTGCCAGAAACCTCACAGACATACCCAGCTCTCATGAGGCAACACAAGCCTGCCTTTTGACCGACAGATGCTTTCTGCCTTTTCCCTGAGACGACCTCCTACAACAGCTTTCTTTTACGCACAAGGCTTGCTAGTACTGAACGCCCATGCCTTTCTACAGCAGATCATGTTTCTGTTCACTTATTGTTGATCTGATTTGATGGAAGAGCAGGTCACAATGCTTGCTGGCATGACTGGATGCAGCTACACGCTACAGGATCTCCACCTTGCAAGAAATCTTTTCATCCCCAATTATCTTTCTCTAATAGACAAAAGATGCTTGCTTTGCGTCATCACCACTTGTCATCTTGAGAAAAGGAAAAAAGAGGAAAAACCGCTGCTGTTAGGCAATTTCAATGTAGGGCACCTTGAGGTGTTCCCGAGCTTCCTTGGGCCTAAGATAAAGCTTCCTGGATGACTCATAGAAACACGTTTGCAACACTGTGACGCCATACGTTCAATTCACATAAATCTTACTCAACCTCATCCGCTCCGTAGAAAAAGTAGAGATTGATTGTGACTTTCATATAAAATTATCACAAGTTTGTTTCAGCCATTCTGATTGTTCTGACTGTGGCTGCAGTGGTTGATGACCGATGCCAACTCGCCCATTCACGACTTCTATCCCACAGATTTCCGGGTGGACATGGAAGGGAAACGCAACGACTGGGAGGGTGTGGTGCTCATCCCTTTCATCGATGAGGCTCGCCTACTGGATGCTTCCCATACAGTTGGCCCAACCAAGCTGTCCAAGGTATCTGCCCCTGCTTCAGTCCATGCTGAGCACATGTTTTGTCATGACTTTCATGTGTGCTGCACTGAACATGTTTCATGCTTCAGTACTGTCAACTGTGCTCAAGCCTGGCATATACACTTGTAATGGCCTAGTCCTTCCTGTCGTTGTTGCCAATGGTGATCTACAACCACCTCTTGTATGGCTGCTATTGTCAGAGCTGATCTTGCTTGTGTCCCTATCTCTTGCACACACTGGGCGTGCATCTGCTCACTTGACGAGGTCAGTATGCTGTCCCAGCTTCTGCCCTTACACAACAAGTTATCAATGCCTTGCACCACGAAGTTGTCCCATACAAGGACCTAAAATCTAATTCGTGACCCTGTTGCCCACAGCATAGGCCTTCATTCCAGTTATCTTACCTGCCTTCAGGAGGAGGCAAATCGTAACAAGCTGGGAGACCTGCTGGTCTTCAGCCACCAGCCAGATTCCGAGGAGGAGACCTTCTGCATGTCCACGCTGCCCTCTCACTTTGCCACCGTTACGCACTGTAACAGCAGATGTGTGCAGCAGCCCCCACCCCCACCCCTGCCCCATGGGGAGCTGGGCTTCCTACCCCAGGTCGGTCATCTGATGCGCATCTCATGCAGCAATTACATCAAGGATCTGCATGCCTGATGAAAATGATTGCCTTGCTTTGTGTTGCATCTGCTGTGCAACAGCAATGATGTCTCCAGACAATTCCTCGACAATCTGTGTGCAAGAAAGAATGCAGCTAAACCACAGTCCCTTCTCCAGCATCTGCAATAAGTGTGAATGCCTTGGACTTGAGACTGTTCTTCTGACTCTGGTCGGCAAGTGAACAGCCAGAGAGCTGCTTGTCTCAGAATGTGCTTGGCATTTGTGCATACTGCCTGGCAAGCACCCCACCTTGCGCGCTCATGCAAAATAGACACACATATGATCAAGGACAGACAATGATAAACAGAACTTGGGCGTTCACAGCAAGGTTGCCCTTGCATCATACAGCAATTGTAGCCTCAGTATCATGCTGAAAAGCTGTTGTGAAACGCAATATCTGTCAACAGCAGGCTGAGACATTGCAAATCAGTATTGCTTTCTTCAGGTGCTAGCCGGCACCAGGACGGGTCCAGGTAGTCCCTCAGGGTACCCCACCCTGAAGACCCTCACACTGACTGCCCACCTGCAGCAGGCCGGGGTCGAAGTCTTTGGGCAGGGCAGCAGAAAGGAGAGCCTCATTTTGAAAGTGCAGGTCAGCATTGCATGTACCTTCTACAAGTGATGTTGACAGTGTTTGTGAAGCTGTCAAGCGACAGGCATGCTGCATGTCAGTGACTGACCAATGTTCTATAACATGGGCGTTCTGATAGGCTACTGTGACTAGCTTGCTTGCTTGCTTGCTTGCTTGCTTGCTTGCTTGCTTGCTTGCTTGCTTGCTTGCTTGCTTGCTTGCTTGCTTGTGCTTACCTTGCTTGCTTGCTTGCTTGCTTGCTTGTTGACAACCGACTTTCCCAAACAGGGGTGAGCTTGTGGTGTGCACGACCAAAAGGTGACTGCTGCGACAGTCATTGGTGCTCTGTCGTTGTGAGCCTTTGAACATCTTGTGCTGACAAGGCAGGACATGTAAAGTGGTTGGTTGATTGACTGACTGACTGCCTGATTGTTTGATTAACTGAATGATTGGTTGTTTGAACGATTGATTGCAAAATTGATTGATTGATTGCAAAATTGATTGATTGATAACCCATGCTGTGGTAAGCCAAGTCAAGGTGGTATGGCATGCAGGACAAGATGAGTGATGCAGTGGCACAAGGGCTGATATCAGCAGAGCAGGTGGCTAGCAGCATTCTGGGAGAGCGGTGCTGGGTGCGCTGGCCCTTCCTGCAAGAAGCCCTCGTGCAAGCTGTCTCTGACAGGTCACACAAGGTGACCCCTTGACACCGCTAGTAGGGAACACAGCAAAGCTGCATTGCAATGTGTTTGCAAAATGAGTTTTTGGTCAGAAACCAAAGGGAGCAACACAATGTTCCTGCCAGCAGAAGCTTGTTTGCAAGGCAGATCGCATGTGGTAATCACTTGCCCTGCTGGTTATGCATGGAACATAACGGCAAAGCCTACATTGTATCTTCGCACAAAGCCCTTCCAGCAAGAGGAACGTGTGCAGTTTGTGTTCAACCCATGACAGGAGTTAAGCCCTTCAGCATCGAATTTGCATCTGTGAAACAAGGCAGATGCTGCCAGGATATGTTTGTTTGTCGTTTTTGATCATGTGAGCTGCGCTGGTGTACATTCTGTGTTGTCGATTTTGTCAGCGGTCACCAGACTTGTCATTTTTGCTTTTGTATACATGCAAGCGCAAAGGCTCAGCTGCACCTCTCATTTGTGTTTTCAGGTGAAGGACCATTTGCTTGACACTTTGCCATGCAGTGTTGTTCCCACAAAGGAATTGCTGGTAGCATGCAACTTCAATCAGTGTCTTCAGATTGTGCACTGTTGCTGCTGCTGCTGATGCTGCTGGAGTCTTGTCCTGCTGTGAAGTGTGCCAATGGCATAGTGGTGCAAGCCAGGGTGGTTTGCAGGTTGACAAAGTCCATGGTGTTGTCCCGCATGGAGAGAGGGAAGCCACAGATTGGGCTGTCTCCTCATCTCAGCTCACCAGACAATTCCTCATCAAGCATGTCAGTGCCTCCCCAATGCATGCTGTGCTGTGAATGCATGCTGTGCTGTAGATGCATGCTGTGCTGTGCTGTAAATGCATGCTGTGTTTACAAGTTCCTCCACAGGCATGCTGTGATTGCTGACCCCTTGATTGCTGTCCACCACTGGTGTGTCCAGTCCTGATTGCCTACAGACTCCTTTGTGTGCTGTCAGTGCTGAGCCTTCTACCTGTGAATGCTGCAGTGCAGTGCTAAGAATGAATGTGAGCAGACACAAGCTGCTAGTGCACGTTCTGTGCTGTGAGGTCTAAAGGGAGGATCATTTTGATGCAGGGCATGGAGATGGGCAGATGTGAGCTAATACTGCATGTGCGCCCATGTGAAGGCTTGATGCGCCAGCTGGACGGCACAGTAGAGAAGCGCTTTGCTAAGAAAGAAATCCTGTACCCTCTCCAGGTACTTTGAAGACCGCTGTTCACGTGCTCACTGAAGTCTTGTCAACAACAACATCTGCGCATGGTGACCTGATGTGCAGGACTGGCAGCACACAGCTGTTGTGAACTGGCTAATGCAGCAATGGGTTTGCGGTTTGGGACCCAGCTTGATCTGATGATCAAGTGGTTAGTCTCATCCTTCTTTGCAGAGCAAATTGTCCTGGTCCTCTACCTGATCAAAGCTAGACACCTAGCACAAACACAGGCATGGCGTTGTTCAGCTTTCAACATGCATCCTGCGACGAATCTGCCGCCTGAACACTCAGCAATTGCTGCTGCTGACAAGGCCTTTTGAAGCTGGTGTATCTGTTGTGGTGTAGGCCAGCCTGAGGCGGAACCCCGCCCCTGACCCCCGCCGTGACCCCTCCTCGGTTGGCAGCCAACTGGGCGTCCTCAAGTTTGAGACAGGCCAAAAGGCGCTTTTTTTGGGACGTGCCTACTACGGCTGTGTGGCCACAGTCTTGCCACCTGTCACTGCAGGGCTCACCCGCAAGGTGCTCACCACATTTGGCTGCCAGTGTTACCTGCCATTGCTTTCAGCTTGTGCACAGTGTCATGACTACATGGCTGAAGTGTAAATCGTATTTCATTCATAACATCAAATGCAGATTCTAGTTTCTTACCAACTTTCAGAAGCAGACGCTGATCCAGGGCTCGCCATACACATGCAAGAAGCAGGGCCATTCTGGCTGCAGGAGCAGCATGTGCAAGGCCTATGTGCAGCAGTTTGACCAGCCCAATTTAGGTGGTAATGGACTCCCTGGACGAATCATCAGTAGACTTCTAGACTTCACCATAATTATCATTAGCAACTCTACCTTGGCCAGTTGGCCCATACTACTGTTCAACTGGCAGCAAAAGGGAAACTAGCAAGCTTTGGATGTCTAGCTGTAGATGACTTGAGTTGCCAGCAACAAGCAGCGTCAGTATGCTGCGTGTATAGAAGTGGCTCCAGCACCGCCAGCAGCTGCCACAGTCCAAGCCACAGCTCAGGCTTTCTCATCCCTTTTCACTGTCGATACCATCACCTTCTTGATTTTGTTTCTTTGTCCAGGGATCCAGCTTGCCATCAGCATGCAGCGGTGCTATGTTGCATGTAGAGGTGGCTGCAGCACCGCCGGCAGCTGCCACCGCTCAGGCCACAGTTCGTTACTCCTCACCACCTTCTTTTGTCCATTATGCTTCTCCACCTAAGTTGCTGCTTCTGTCCAGGGCTCCAAGTTGTCAGCATCAAGCAGCAGCACCATGCTGCACATAGAGGTGGCTCCAGCACCGCCGGCGGCGGCCACCGCTCAGGCCACAGCCCGCCGAATCCTGGGAGGTGTGAGAGTGCAGTATTTGCCCAGTGGCCAAGTTGCTCGCCGGCTGCACATGTCATCCAGGACACTTGGGAAGATCACAGGTCAGCATGCCATAGACTGACTGCTCTTTGGGATGCAGAACCATCACTATCACCTTCTAGAGACGCCCGCTTCATAGTGCATATCTAAACTCAGACATGCCTGGGGACTAGTATCAGGTGTTTGTACACAGTGGACACATGTTAAGTCTTGCCAAACTGTGTGTTGCACCAAACAGCTTGCCAATGGACTGTTGCAGACCTGGTCTGTATGGTCAGTCCTTATGACAGACTCTTGAGGCAAGCAGGTTAACAATGGGTGTCTACAACACTTGCTCAGCATCTGATTGGGTTGCTGCCTTGCTCAATTCTTTTTGTGCTGAGACAGGTGCCCCAGAATGCATATGTATCAATGTGTGTCCAGCATCAGCTATAGGTGTTGCTGCACAGCCCTTGTAGCCAGGCTGGACCTTGACACCCCTTCCTTGTGATTCAACACACGCTCTTGTGGATTCAACAGGCGTGAGTTGATCAGACAGACTCACATGCTTACAACCGCAGCAGCGATTGACCATGCATGCAGCCTGGTAGTGCAACTTACAGGCGTTACATTCCAGGCTTGCTCAGACCTGCTGCACTACGGTTTACCGGTAACAAACATTGTGTGTATGTGCAGGCAATCTATGGCTGCAAACTGGAGATGAGAAGGTGGATTTGGGGCTGTGCGTGAAGCATGGTGCCAAGGGTATGTGTGTGCCAGACTATGTGCAAGCTCAGCCGGACAACAATGGCTGGGCATACTCCCAGGCCCTCGTCACAGTCATTGAGCAGTACAAGGTGGGTGCAGAAACCTGTTCACTGGGACGTTGAATGACTTGGCTGCATGCTGCAGTTTCTTTTTTAGTAGGAATGGACGCACCGTCCTCACGTGATTGTGACGCTTGTCCTGAGACTGCCTTCTGTCAGGTGTATGCAATTTTCATGACCACTTGAACTGCAACTGTGCTTCTTGACCCATAACACACACACACACACTGCATGTGCAAGGCTAGCATGTTTTGCAATCTGATGTATCTACTGTTCACTGATGTCTGCATTCTGGTTTGCAACAACTGCTTGTTGCAAGAAACCCGCTGTGCACAAACTCGCAGACATGCACACTTCCCCTGCATCACAACTGCAAGCATCATTACAACATGCCTTTTGATCACTCAACTTGCAGGTGGGAACAGCATCCTGAGCCAAGGCAAACAGCTCAGCTCTGCTCAAGTGCCGACTGACTCCACTACTGCTGCAAGTGTAAAACCAGCTGGTCACACAAATTCTGCTGAGAAGAAGCCACAGCATGAAGTCACAGCTGCTGAAGACAAGCCACAGCATGATGCCATGGCTGCTGAAGACTCTCCCATCACTCCTCTTCAGTCACAGCCCAGCCAGCCTCAGCACTCTCTGTACACACCCTCACACTCAGATTCCAGATCTCACCGTCACCCTTCTCCTGCCACCGCATCAGCATCCAAGCTCACAGGCCCTGCCGTTGACAGAAGTGATGCCTCAGAGAACGGCGCGAGGCCATCAATCCTCGAGGCACACTTCATGATGAGCAGCAGAGCCGCAAGCTCTGAACTCGGCTCTGACTTGGCTCAGCTGCATCACCACCAGCAGCAGCCACAGCTGCGGCCAGCGGTGGCCAAACCTGGGAATGATCTAGAAGCTTTTTCAGACCAGCTAGACCCTCAGCTCAGCCCCCCACAGTCTCGGCCCTCCAGCCCAAGATCCCAGTCAGCAGAGGGGACCAGCAATGACGGCAATGACCATGCTGTTACGCATGTGAATGGCTACTTTGACAAGTCTGATGAAGACAACAGCAGCAGCAGCAGCAGGCCTGACTTGTCTGATCAGGGTACTGAAGAAGAGGGAGAGGAAGAGGCAGGGCGCTTTGCAAATGGCAGCAGAAACAGAAGCCAACTTGGAGCTGATGGGGATTTGGCTTGCACCTTGAAGGTAAATCTGTTCTGCAGGATCAGCCTGACCAGAACAAGCACATACCTGAGTGTCTTGTATGCTGATGATTTTTCCAGTGGATGTGCTGTACCCTGAGAACTGTCGTCACTCTTTTCTTGTTGTGCGTCTCCGACAACAGATTGCAGCATTCCAGTATTGCATGGGGTGTTTAATGCCAACCATGCACCTCAATGTAGCATCTGGAGCAAGCACTGCAATTATAACACGGGACTAGGCTGTATACCCAGCACTGTCTTTTACAAACACTGCCTCGAGCATGTAAGCATGAAATGCATTCATGTGTTGCTGCCAGACGTTTGCCCTGCGTGCAACTGCACCTGGCAACAGTTTACACGGTGTGCCGCTTCACACTGCTGAAAAGCTGCCATGCGACAGGAATCTAGAGACGTGCTGCCAGGTCAGCATGAAGCAGATTCACTGAGTAGTCACCTGGCAGAAACCGAGGCTGCTCTGAGAGCGGTCACTCACAGGGCTGAGTCTGCTGAGACAGACCTCAAGGCTGCGCTGGTGGCCCTCGAGAAGGCAGAAAAGGTGTTGGACAAACTGGTGTACCGCAAGGACGCTGCTGAGCTTGTTGGTTTGGTGTCTGGCTGCATTGCAGCATTCCTGGGTGCTGCTGGCATGACTGTGTATTTGTTGCAGTGAATCACATCTTTGTTATTTAGTCAAGGACGTCCGGGTCTAGCATATGTAGTGCAACCTTGCCAGAGTAGTCTAAATTGGAGCTTCCCAGTAGGTAGCCTAAGCAGCAACATAGTCGACAGCAATAAGCTAGAGCGATAGCATTGCAGAAAACCAATGTCAATGTTGAGCACCGGAAAAACGTTAGATAGGTACAAGGTTGAGTGCCAAGCTGGCAGAGTCAAAAAATTAGGAGACGGAACAAATATTGGCTGGCAACGAATTACCAGCCACAGAAATTCTGGCAGATGTACAAAAGCTAAATTTGGTTTCAGAGCCTTCCTTCCTGTAGCTGGCTCTAAGCGACATGCGCTTGATGTGTAAGTGCCTGCCATGCTGCACCGTGGAGGGTCAGGTGGATTCCGCTATGCAGATGCATGCAAGTCTGTCCTGCTTCCGCGATTGTATGGACGTATCGCCGTCGTGAGACCAGGCGCTTCTCACGCCATGCCACCTCCGAAGTACGCGCTGGTGAAGGACACCACTCCGATCCCATGCACCTCGCCCGCAGATGCCTGGCTCAAGGCAGCTCCTCGAGGTACGCAGGTCACTTGCGTAGTCGACATCTTCCCTACAGGCGTGCAATATGCAGGAGTGCCACAACCTATGCAGGCGCATACACAACAGCCAGGACTGTAAATCGAGACGCTGTGTTTGAGTTAAATGCACACATCAACAGACTCGCCTCGTCATGTCAGCAAATGTTAGAAAATGATGCCAAGGTACGGTTCGTCCTTGCACCACGCTTCAACAATGCTCCAGAAATGCTGCATGTGTTTTTGTTGGTGACGCTAATGCTACTGCAGCGTGTCTATCTGCAAATCAAATGTTGCTGACTTGTTGATGTTTGCCAATCCCCCTTGTGTGACCATGCACCATTCTATTGCATCTATATGCTGAAAAGTTGCTAAATGCTGGAAATGCTTGTTAGAAATGGCTTTCTGGAAACAGGCAGGTGGTCAGCATCCCTCAGAAGAGCTGAATAAGCTTTCTGATGCCGCCCATCTTCGGCCACATGTGATAGCCTCTTTGGCAGCTGCAGTCCAAGCATTCCGGCAAGATTCACCACAGCATGAGGTTCACACGCATGTGTCACATGTCATCTTTCACGTCCACACTGCGGTGCTCCTATCTTGAGTTTCCGTGCCATTATGCATGTCAAGTCACGGCAGACCTTGATCTGCACAAATTCAATTTTGTAATTTTGCTAGGCGTATTGATTTCACCCTGCATATGCATGCATAAAAGGAACCTGCTGTACACATGTCACTGGATAGCTCTGCAGAGCCACAACAAGTACCAAACATATCTCAACACCTGAGCAACATCTTGACATAATCAGTGTGTTTCGCGCTAAAAACAAAAGTGTCATGCAGGGTGAGCTGAAGCTGACGGTACTCATATCTTGGGAATCTGGGCAAAGCGTCATTCAAAGTCATGTTGCGGCTCTGCCAGACCGACCGCAACCTCCTGTCAAAGTGCAGGTAAAGGCTTGTAGCTTCATACTTCTGTGAATACTAATAAGAATCATCCTAACGCTTTCCGGCTCTGATGAGCTAGGTATGTGCAGGACAAGTCTTGTCTCCAGAGAAGCCTGTCTTGTGCATCCCTGTCAGGCCTACTAATACGACAGTGTTGACAGTCACAGAATGCAACATCTGCGAAGCTTCTTGCATTCAGCTTTTGGCACTTATTCAAGTCGTTGCACTGTATGCAGACCATTGTACATGATGCTGACAACTCACCACCTGCTGCTGAACACTGTGAAGGATGCCAGGATCAGCACGAATGTACACAGCAGACTCAAAATTTGCACCTTGTGAAGCATTAGTTTGAGTCCAATGATTAGCAATAAGTATGTAACGAAAACAAGTAGGCAGGGATACATGTCAATGAAAGCCTTCAATTGACGCCTGTCCAGTCTAGATCTTGTCAGTATACATGCTAGCAATTGTCAATATCAGTCATCAATATGAAAGTAGGGGCAAAAGCATAAAGTTCACAAAAAAAACGTTTTTTGTTAGTACGTTCAGGATGTTTTCTGTTATTGTATTTAAATGTTCTATTTTCCCGCAAACTAGACGGTTCCCAAGAATATCAACCCTCAGATCAAATAAGAAAGATCCTGGTCCTACTGCATACACAAACATGGGTTCATGGTGATGTTGCAGGCAAGAGGAGCACCCAGGCAAAACGCCACAGCCAAGGACAGTGAGTGGGTGCGCACCCGACAGGCTCTGGAGAAAGACAAACCCTCTGATGTGAATGAGGTAGGTGCTGTGCTGTGCTGTGCTGTGCTGTGCTGTGCTGTGCTGTGCTGTGCTGTGCTGTGCTGTGCTGTGACAAGCATGAACAAACGGTGTCAAGGATGCAAGCGAAGGGTCTGTAGCTGACATTAAGGAGGACCATGTCTTTAGTTACTATGTTGTACATACATATACTCACTACAGTGTGATATACTGTACAGTGCAGATATGCTATCTCAGGACAGTTGTGCTGCATTGCCCTGCTCTGCTGCGCTGGGCTATGCTGCGCTGTGCTTCAACATTCTGATGTGCTTGTGTCTAGGCTCGCCTTAGCTGTCTTTTGAATTGCTGTTCAACATCAAGCTGTGATGCATAAGTTTGCTGTGTCTTGAGCTGCACTGGAATGGGCTCTGCTATGCTGTGGTGTCCCATACTCATGTGTATACTGCATGCCTGCTTGCAGATACTTCTTGTGACTGAGCAAGGACTGGTTCTGGAAGGCACACAGACCAACTTCTTTGCTGTCGTGGACGACACGGTGTATACTGCAGAGGAGGGCGTGTTGATGGGTACTGTTCGAGGTGTTGTCTTGGAGGTGGGCTTCAAAGGCACTTGTCGCACCGTTTGCACTGAAAACCAAAATCGATTGAGCTGTAGCTTCTGCCTCGAAAAGGTGATGACAGAGCTCTAATCACTGACAACACGCGCGGGAACAATACATTTCATTTCAAAGCATAAGCAGACACATGTTATATGTGACATACAGTGACAAAGCATAAGCAGGAGCAATGAGAATTTGTGTCAAAGCTCAGCATGTATAGGTGTGCAGGTCTGCAGACGTGAAGGCATTCAAGTGCGGTTAGAGGCTCCCAGCATCTATAGTGTTGACAAATGGCAAGGGGCTGCAATTGCCAGCACTTCTCGTCTTCTTCTGCCTGTGCATGTGATAGAGTACCAGAAGGAATCAAAGCCACATAAGAAACAGTTTCAATACAGCAAAGGAAGAAGTTTGCTGGGTAGACTAGAGCAGCTGGTGTTGGCTGAAGTGGAGCATTGTAGTGAGACTTTAGGTTGAACAGCAATGCCTTACAGGCTGTCACACAGCAAGTGGGTGCAATGACACCGTTTCTGGTCACCAGTTACATGGACGAGTGGCATGACCATGTCTTAAATCGGACACAGAATCAAACATGCAAAAACTTGTTGAGCTTTGATAGAATAGCGCCGTCACAAGTTTGGGCTACCTGACAGCACAGTATGCACTGGATAAGCCTCAGGAGGCTGCCTAATGTTGAGTCTAATTTGCAGACAGCTCATCAGCAAACACCCTACCGCACAATTCACGCATCATTTATGATACACTGGATCTCAGATATATGTTCCCTAAGCTGCACTGACCTACAGAGCCTTCTTACAGCGTTACAGTCCAGAGTCCCCGCTACAGAGTTACAGCCCGACTGAAGTGGCAGGGCTACAGACACTTTGTGTCAATTGTAGTACACTGTAACACAATGAGCGAGTAAGTCTGGTGCCAAGCTTCAGTACCACGACATGACCCTGAAAGCTGCAGTGCTATTCAAGCTCACTGTTTCCATAGAAGCTGACAGAGTTGCTAGCGAACCTTCATGCGCAAGGCTTGAGCTTTGCAAGCAGCTTTGTGACTTGGCCAATCCCTTCTTTGGCATTCTTGACTACAATATGCAACGCTTTTACACTGACTACACTTCTTGGTATGACGATGACTTCTACAACTTTTGCAATAGGAGATCACGTCTGCTCCAGCTTCTGATTCTGCCAGAGCTGCTCGGACATTGTCTCTCGCATACACTTCGCAAGCCCCTTGTTTGCAGGTAGGCATTGATCTGTCTACCACGCGGATCACGTACTGTGGATCTACAGGTTTCATTGAAAGTACACGGGTGGCGAAGTGGGACGGCTTTTGGCGACACCTTGCGCAAACCCATGGGGCAGCTGACATGATGGTAGGACGCAAAGCATCCGTTATGCTGTTGATGAAGGCCATGACGACTGGCTGGGACAAGGGGTCCTCAAAAACATCCTGTGGTGCTGATCGTATGTACGTGTGCTCAAAGCTGTGGCCTGCAAAGTCTGTTGCCATGACAGTGTACTCAATGTTTGGCATATTAGCCGCTTCCCTGAACGGCCTGCACTGCAGGCACCTTCAAAAGCTGTTGCAGCAGAAGTTGCCCTCAGCCATTACATTTCATCCGGTTCCTCAACCCTAGACAAAACGTGTCTCGAATCTGCTTTAGATATATGATGACAAAGCCTAAATCATGTGTCCCAATCCCTAGGTATGTAACACATTGTGTTGAAACCTTGCAATGCATTACATTGAGTGTAAATCTACATTTGCATGACTTGGGTATATACGCCACCTCAGATGCCATCTGAGTACCAGCAGTCCCCTTGTCATTGCTGCAAGTGCAACGTTACAGTTTTTCAATCTGGCATGCTTGTCAGTGGCTGGCGCTTCTGGATGTCAGATATGGGCAACGGCGCAGCAATCTTCATCACGGACTAAGGACTAACTGGTGTAGTCTGCAAAGGTGCTTCTTCCAATAAAGGGGCTCCAAACACAATGACAAAATTGTATACCTGAGTTGTTGACAAAAGCTAACAAGCAGCAAGCAAGACAAATTTCACTGTATTGTTGCACACAGTGGACATCTTCACGACCTCAAAAGCAATGCAGCACAGCAAAAAGGTGCACAACTTTAGACCCAGCAGATGTGCAGGCTTGTTATCTAGATGCACCTCCCAGCCCCAACTAGGCCAGCCCAGATTGCATACATCCAGTTGTCGCAAAACAGGGAATTGAGCCCAGACGCTCAGTCTAGACCATGCCAACGCCATCACAGAATGGCATTAGTCAGCTGCCTTGAAGGCATCCAAGCCAAAGAAGTTGCCGTGGAAGCCAAGTGTAACGGGATGTTTGGTCCAAGCTCTTGCAATCTCTTGCATGTTGCTAGCATCTAGCACAAGCAGCTGCGCTTCTGTGCATCTGCAACCATCATCTGGTCTAGGCTTTCAGGACCTAAATGCCAGAGGATCAGGATGAACGTGTGATGTCTGAGATTCAGGATTTATATTTGGCTTTTGCAACTGTAAGACATTGTCATATGCCCTCAAGCAGGCCTGCAAAGCCTGCATAAATACATACAGAGAGTTGTCTGCAGGCCGAGATAATGACGCAGCCCCATTCAGCGGCAGCTCCTGACAAGAGCTTTGCTTACAACACAATCTGTTGGAAATTCCGTTTTGTTAGCATAGCTGTGTAATGTATTTAAAATGCACATTAGTATAACAGCATAACAGTATCTTTCATTTATTACATAACTCCTGTATAGACTTGTACGAGGTGCTGATGCGTCTTTTTGTGACTGGTTTACCTGCCAGTACAACAGACAGCAGCACCCCCTGGTCCTCTTTAGATGCCTCAGGGTGGGGAACAAAGATGGGCTCCCCAGGGAAAGTCGCCCCTTCCTTCCACTCCTGACTTGTCCCCAAGTCAGCATCGACCTTCAGCAGCCTTGTGTAGAAGCAGTCACCATCCTGGTTCAGGCACAGAGACCGGTTTATCAGTAACAGCTTCTCAAGGGTATGCAGACAAACACACGGAGAAGGACAGGCAGGCAGGCAGGCAGGCAGGCAGGCAGGCAGGCAGGCAGGCAGGCAGAAATGTATCTATGACCAACCAAACAAGCATGCAAGTAAGCAAGCAGTGTGTGCCTAGCAGCTTTGATCTGGGACTAAACACTGTGTAGTATTTTTGTGAAAGGTAGAGCTAGAAAGCGCTCCAGGATGAAAGTTTCAATGCAATCATTCATTGGTTCACTCCTTCCTTCAGTTCATCAATAGGCATGTAACTTCCCCTAGGGCCAGGTACATACAGCCCTGAGCAGCTCCCTGTATGAGGTCCTGGTGTGGCAGCCAAAAGCGCATGCAACACCGCTGCATGGTGACCAAGGCGTACAGCTCACGCTAGGTGCAGATGTGTAGCTCAGCAGAGGACCACATGCTTTATTCAAAGCAAAAACAAGCATCTGGAAACTGCACTGATGCACACTGCAAGCGTACACATACACACCTGCAAGGAGGTACCATACGAGTATCTGTACGCCTTGCATTTGTTCAGGGGACTGATGGTGAACAGCTCGAAGCACTGGGGATCAGATAGCAGATCTCTGCTGGAGGCTTCTGCCACGGTGTCTCTCCCTGCTGTTGTGGCTTTGGTGATGCTGCTTAATGTGTACCTGCGGCAACAGTGCATGCTGTTGGATCCTACCTGCTTATGCACATGACACAAACTGATGCCATGTCAAGACAAGAGATTTTTCTGCATCATCACCATCATCATCATCATCATCTTCGTCATGCAATTGTGGCAGAGCACAAGCAGGTGCTGTAGAGGCAAACTGTTGTGGACTGCACAAGCTATACAACTGTTGAGACTTGTTAAGACTTGTTGTCATTTTGCCTTATATTAAGGGCTTAGGCTAGCTACATTGGTTGACCAGTTGACCCAATACGCAAAAGGTACGCTCAGCGTAGCCTTGAAGATGGCTGAGGCTGCACCACAGAATAACTCGGACTGATATCAGCGTCTGCTCAATTGTTTGCATGGACACATTGGCATGGGTGTAGGATCCAAGGGGG
>JAABUP010005630.1_pt1 | contig 18767 bp, 1 predicted proteins | sample 5559201 | NCBI WGS metagenome assembly JAABUP01 (sample SAMN10711887, study PRJNA513373) | rock metagenome | isolation source: Antarctica rocks | place: Antarctica
ACCGCAAGGCCACCGTGGAATGTGAGATGTTGGAAGCGAATCATAATATTGGAGGCCTATGATTGCTTTCCTTTCACAAAAGCAATCCTGGAGCAAACATGAGCAAAGCTATTAATCTTGTGCTGCCGATTGTTGCTACTTTTTCGAATTCCAGCGCCCCCAGGAATTTGTCCCGTATGAGCCCCGTGATGATGTTCATCAATGGCCTGAACGTCGTCAAATGGATTTGATGTCGGCACAGTGTTCTCCTATAAGGACAAGCTACCCAATCGAGATAGACAGCGACGTAGGAGTGAGTCATATGCTAGAATCGTCGATGACCCTCCTTCATCGCGATCCAGGACGGTGGATTAATCCCCATGTCATGGACGCGTCTTCGCTGTTTACATTCACTACATTTTACCGCGTAGTCTGTGTGTAGGTGAATTCCCTCTTCCGGTAAAGCGTGCCGCATCCGGCTAGCCGTGACCTCGCCGCCCTCTGCTTCCTACTGCCCTCCCCTTAGCTTTTAGCTGCCGTTATAGCTCTTAGAGGTTCTCCCTCTTACTTATAAATACGCCTCCGTATCCTATCCTCCTCGTAACTTTATTAATACTTCTATTTATACCGGCCTATAATTAGGCTCCTACGAAGGAGGGCTATATAAGGGTATATAATAGCATCCGACTTCTATATAGACCTTAGTCTTATTCCTCTCTTTTTTTTTTCTTTCTTACCCGCTACGCTTCTCTTTTACTCTAGTATCTACTTCTTTACTAGCCTCGGACTTATCTCTCTTCGACTATCCTACTTAGTATCGATATAGGCGCTTTTATATTTAAGAACGCGTACCCTATACTAGACCATTACTTAATAGTTAAGAGCGGCGATGAATAGGAGGACTTTAATATCGACTTAGACGTTTCCGATACGGACCTTCTAGAGCTAAAGTAGGAGCTAGAAAAACTTAGCTCGGAAATAGTATAACGAGATTTAGCCGATACTACTATTACTACTTAGGAAATAACGCGGTAGAGGTAGAAACGGTATATCTTAAATTATTCGCTATCCTAGCTACCTCCTTATATATCGATACCGACTACTAAGGCTAACTCCGTCTATTCTTCCTATATATAGGTACTATAACTTTATACGTAAGGATTATCTAAAATTACTAAAGTCCTATTCGGTTATACCGTTTAAAGGCTACCTTATCTAGTATTATAAGATATACCCTCGCGCCTAGAGGCTAAATACGTACGAAACTATATAGAAGACCTTACGTTAGTTATACTACGACGTATCCTATATAGTTATAGCTAATAATATAGGTAAGGAAATTACTAATATAGGTCGTCTTTAGTACTATCGAAGGGGTAGAGTCGGTCTAACCGTATAGATAGTACCTTTACGGGCAATTTTATAATAAGCGTAGCCTAATTAGAGGTATAAAGTAGAAATACGTCGTCGGTTATAACGGCGTCTACGGTGCGCTTTATTACTATTAGAAGTTCGATACCGAAGTCTTTACCTTAGAACTTAAACGTATATACCTTACCGCGGGGCTTCTTTTCTAGGCTTTTACCGGCTATCGACCTAGTACTATCTTCGAAAGTAACTATAAGGGGATCGCTAGGACGAATAAGGCTATACTCTATAGGTATATAAAGCTAAGACTCTTATAACTAAAGGATAAACTACCGTTACTAATTCTAGAGGTTACTATCTTATTAGATAAGGGTAAACGTAAGCGGAATACGCCGTAAATTATCCTCGCGTACTAAGCCTCTATTAAAGTACTAAGAGCGGTGAAAGGAAAACTATTACCCTTTACGAGAATCGTATATATCCTATAATATATCCTATCCTTTATTTCGTAGCTATCGCCTTTACCGATAACGCTTTTTACCCTAAGCTCGCCGCCGCCGGCCTAACCCCTTATACCTTATATAGTTTCTCCTACCTAGACGGCCGCATTACTATTAACTTCGCTTTTAGGGACGGTATCCTTAATATCCCTATCTTTCGCCGCGTTACGCGGTTATTATAAGGTGTTTAAGTCGATCCTCGTAAAGCTCTATCTATAAACTCTTTTTCGTACTAGATAAAGAGGTTAGGCTAAAGAGTAGGCTTTAAGTATTCCTTCCTACCTTACTATCTTCGACGTAAAGTCGGAACGGAATTAATAGGTTAATTTATAGCCGAAAGCTCCTCTTAGAGGGCTACCGCTAATATTATCTTAGACGCCGGGGTTAGCGATTAGTAACGTAATTAGATCCTCGGCTACGCCGGCTCGAGAACGTTTCTTAAGCACTATATCTTATAGAATATAATTATCGATATCTAGGCCATATTCCTCGGTAATGCTTCTAAGTTAGATTTAATTAAGTAGATCGGGAAGCTCTACTTACGCCGCGACCCTAATCTCTCGAAGCGGCTTTCGGACGATTAGCGTACGTAGGCTTACTAGCACCCTAATATTATCTATATCTAGTAAGAAAAGGACGCCCTTAGGTAACGACTCTAGGACGAGTTTAGCTCTATTAAAAACGGATCGAAGTCGCCTAACGGTAAATAGTATATATAGGTCTAAAATAAATTAAGAGCTCTAAAGCTACGCGTAGAACGCGAGGCTTTTATATAGATTCTACGTAAATTTTATAGCGCCGCGGACCTAGATTATATAGTATTATAGCTTAATAGAGAAGAGCCCGCTTCTAAGATACTCGCTCTAGTATAGTATATCCTAGAAGAACGTAGGTAGCTCGCCTACGATCTATTCTAGCCGGCGACTAAATCCTCCTTCGCCGAGATAGTTAATATTATAGCGCGCCTCTATCTAATCTACGAAGGTAAAGACCGGAGATATAATAGCTACTAAGGAGATACTAGAGACTAGACTAATTAGCCGTCTACTTACGTATAATATACCTTACCGGCGGTCGACGAACCTCTATATAGTAGCGACGCCATCGAAGCTATTATAGACCTTAATACCGTTATACCCCTTAAAGTAGCTAAGTCTATAAAAGCTACGAAACCTACTAAATCGATAAAGTCGGCCGTATCTTCTAAGATTACTAAGATAAAGAGGCCACCCTCTTCGCTAAGGTATCTTTTTTGCTACGGTAACCTAAAGCGTAGGCGGACGTAGTGCCTCGCGCGTAGCGATAGTTTACGAAGGTACTATTATTAAGTATACTTTTAGTACTAGGTTAGCCCCTTTCTATATCCTTTACTAGACTATAAGAAGATTATCTACGATTTAGACTACTTCGCTAATTACGTAGTTAATGTGCATAAGTCGGACCTCGGAGTTCGGGCTATTATTTCGAGAGCACTAGAGCGGACTATTAAACCTAGGTAACTTACTATATTTACTTTATAAATTTAACTTTAGATATCGTCTAAAATTATATTACGTCTTTTTTCTAGTACGCGTCCTATATTTAGTTATCGTTACTTCCCTTATTTACTCGTAGTACGCTACACGGATCTTAGCGACATTCTATTAATTAAGAGGGAAAAGGTATTAGAAGAAGAAGGCCGTCGTTATCCTTCTTTAGATCGGCCCCTTTTATATCAAGATATACTATTATCCTTATATAATACCTCTTTTTACTAAAGAGAAAACTAGCACCGTACGTTAGATTATCTTATTCTAGCTTATCCGACTCTAAATATATCTCTAACGTCTAATATTTAACGTAATTAGTTTTTAGTTAAAAAGTATTATATATATATTTAATACGAAAGTAAAGACGTAACTTTATTATAATCCCCTTAAAACGTAAAGTCTAAAAGGAGTTTTAAACTAAACGGTGGTACGTCGGTGTTAATCTAAACAGTGAATCCGCCCCGAGCCTTCGTAGCGTAATTAAGCTCCGTTACTAACCTTCTCGCTCTAGGCACTTTTAAAGCTATTCCTACTATAAAGATAACTTCCGAACCCGTCCTTAGATCTTACTCCGTTAGTTCCCTAATTATATTACCCTTAGGATTATCCTCTCCGTAGAGAAGGACGTTTAGTCGGAGTCTACCTATACTAAGTCGTCGTTTCCCTATCTATTTCGCTCTAGCGTAATCTCTTCGTAGCGATTATAGTCTAGGAGGCCTAACCTATAGAACTACTTAAACTCGAATAGACTATTCTAGCCGTAAAACTAATATTTCGCCTTATCGATTCGGCCGTAGAGCTATATAGTCTTTCCTTAAAGATTAGGAAGACGACGCTTAATATAGTTAATATTCTACGTGTAATATCGAAGGAGATAACCGTTATAGGCGAGTCCGTCTAAGAAATAATAAAATAAGGTCGGTTCCGCCTAGGTAGAGAGCCTCGATATATTACGAATTATAGTATAAAAGCGATCCGTCTCGACCGGCGAGTTATAAATAGATATACTAAAAGAAGTTCGGGCTAACTTTCGTATAGTTTAAAAATTAGGAACTTTAAGACTACTATTAGACTCGCTAAGACCGAAGTAAAAAGAAAGACTTACTACCTATATTAATAGAAATTCTAGCGCCGCTAATAACTACGACTTTCTTTTTTTTCCGTAAGAGTAATCTTAAGGTAGAAATCGCCTTTACCTTATTACCGCCTAACGGCTATCTTACTTCGATCTTCTTAGAATAGTTTAAAGACGCCGGTAGAATAGACTTCTACGATTTTATAGCCTAAGGAGACCTCTCTATAGGATCTTATCTTCGACGTAGTAGCTTATTCTTAGGAACCCTACGTTTTAATATAGTCGAGGATACGATATAAAGTCGGCACGGGCTAGTATAGAGCGGGCTTAGATTAACTTATAGAGGAGAGATAAGGGAAAGTAAAAGGAAGGGAAACGGGTAGACCCTCCCTTTATACCTAGTAATTACGCTAGTCTTAGCCAGAAGCCGGTCGTCCTACCTTAGGCAGTACTAGGCATTACTAATATAGGATAGACCGGCTCGTTAGGGTAGTACTACCTACCTCCAAAAGCTAAGGGGGGTCTAAGGCAGTACTCGCCGGGGTAGTACTTATCGGAGTAGTACTACCTACTCTAAAAGTTAAGGGCGTCCTAGAGGCAGTACTCGTCGGGGTAGTACTACCTACCTCTAAAAGCTAAGGGGGGTCTAAGATAGTACTCGCCGGGGTAGTACTCGTCGGAGTAGTACTACCTACCTCTAAAAGTTAAGGGGGGTCCGGGCAGTACTCGTTAGGGCAGTACTGCCTACCTCCAAAAGCTAAGGGGGGTCTAAGGCAGTACTCGTCGGGGTAGTACTACCTACCTCCAAAAGCTAAGGGGGGTCTAAGGCAGTACTCGTTAGGGCAGTACTACCTACCTCCAAAAGTTAAGGGGGGTCTAGGCAGTACTCGTTAGGGCAGTACTACCTACCTCTAAAAGTTAAGGGGGGTCCAAGGCAGTACTCGTCGGGGTAGTACTACCTACCTCTAAAAGCTGAGGGGGGTCTAAGGTAGTACTCGCCGAGGTAGTACTCGTCGGAGTAGTACTACCTACTCTAAAAGTTAAGGGCGTCCTAGAGGTAGTATTCGTCGGGGCAGTACTACCTACCTCCTAAAGTTAAGGGGGGTCAACTTTTGGAGATAGATAGTACTACCCCGACTCTAGCTCAACTTTAAGGTGGGTAGCCCCGAGTACTACCTCTAGTAGACCCCTCAACTTTTAGAGCACTCGCTAGGGAGTACTATATAATATCTTAAATCCAGAATTAGCTACTTATATAGTAGAACTTCTAAAGGTAAAGATATACATTCTTAAAGTATTCTCGTATTACGATGGAAAACCTATCGACTAAGGACCTATAGATATTTCGAGAGAAGAGTAGGACCTTTCACGGATCGCTCCGAATACCTCTTAATAAACTCGAGTATAAAAAGCTCTCTAATAATTTAAGGTAGCGTGACGGGAAGAACGTCGCGAGGTTACTAGAAGTATTTTAGGCGGAAGACTACTAGCCTCGAGAGCCTAAAAACTACGTACCCGCGCTAGTATCTCGATCCGCTCTACCCTAAAATACTCGCTCCGGCGGGGTCGGTAGTATCTTCGAAGAGCCGTAATAGTTCCTCCTAGAGTCCCCTCTAAGAGTCCTATATAGAAGATACCGCCTAGAAGCGGTACGTAAGTTCCTTTAAGGGGCCGATAGATAGTAGGTTATAGATCTCTATTCGAATAGTGCGAAAGTTAGCCTACGATTTACTAGTACGTTTACTAATACTTCTAGACCTTAACTCCCTTATAAAGAATAAATTACGAGAATAAGACCCTAATACTTTAAGATAGTATAACGGGGATATAATTCGGTAGATACGACTTTCTATACTTACGGACGACTCTTCGAGAAGAGAGAGATAGCTCGCTAGGCTTTTAAAAGTAAGCGAAAGTATCTCCTACGACTAGAGGTATTACCGGGGATATTCTTAAAAAGCTTAGACGACCTTATTCCGTTTATAGGTCTATAGCCGCCTATATAACTAGGTATATTCCCTAGACTATAGAACCTATATTGCCCCGAGGTTTAAGACTCCTCTTTAATACCTCTTCGCTTTCTAACGAAAATTTAAGGAACTAACCCGTTATTTACGCCGGATTAGAAAGACGTAGACTTATATTATCGGAAATAAAGAGAACGATTAACTTTAGCTTAATACTAATATAGTTACGATCCTATAAGGCCGATATTCCTTTCGATCGACTAAAGATCGTGCCTTCGTTCGGATACGAATACTCGCGGGCGATATCCTCCCCGCGGTTAAGGACGATAACCGACGGTCGGATATCTTTAACTATATCTACTCGGTAGAGTATATAATCTTATTAATATATATATATACCGAAGATTCGAAATAGCTAGAGCCTAGAGTTAGAATTCTAAAAAAGCTTTTACCGAATAACGGTAAAGGCTCGATAGCGGAATAATTCCGCGCTCTCTATAACGGGTAGGTAAATATAAATCTATAGACTAGTAAATTTACCTCTAAGGATCGAACGTTACCTTTAGGTAACTCGTTCTAGCTATTATACCGATAGGTCTTCCTCTTTAGTTTACGCCACTTTCCGGCGATAGATAGCTAGGCGCCCCGAAAAGATATTACTAAATAAAGTAGTCTATATCCGGGAATATAGTAACGATAGTAGTACGAGCTCTCGTCTCTCGCGTTAATAAGTAGATACCGTAGGCTCCGTTAGAAATACTAAGATCGTAAAGTAGCGGATGCTAAGGTAATTAAAGACTGCGTACGTAGTATTTTACCGCTAAGGTATTATAAGATTAATTTAGTATATATGCGTCGAATAGTATAGCTTAATTACCACCTTATAAGCGACGTTCCCTACGCCGAAAGGATAAGAGTAGTACCTAAATTAATATTAGACTATAATAGCTACGGATCGGATATTTCCGATCGATACGATAGACTATACGACTAATCTTTTTAAGTAGATTAGGAGAGTCTCTTTCTCGATTATATTTACTCGACTTCTTACCCGCGCGTTTCTAAGCGTTATCTAACATCTTTTACTATAAAGAGAGACTTCTTTCATAGTTTCTTTAGCTCTAAAGAAGACGATTTAGATTAGGAACCTCGTATAGAGACCCTTCGGGATAATATCGCTAAGGATAAGGGTAGGGACGAGGATAAAGATAATATAATAGATAATAGAGATCGTATCACGTCTAATAAGCGGATAAATACTAGTAAAGTTAACCTAGACGCTAAAGATATCTAGATAGCGGGCTACTACCTTTTAACGTTAGGGGACCTACCGAATATAAAGGAAGAAAACGAAAGCTAGCTCTAATCGTCCGGACCTCCCCTAATAGTTATATTCGGCTAGTAGAATTAGGGTCGTATTACCTCTTTTACGGAGGCGTTACGATTACTTTTTAGAACCCGGAGGGACGGAAGGAAGCGCTTATTTACCGTGCTATCGCCTATAACGGATAATACCTTTCGTAAGTATTAAGCCGACTCTCGAGACGAGATTTCTATAGTCACCGCCCTAGAGCTACCTTCCGATACTCGTTTTATAGCGCGGGATAAGAATAAACGGCTAAAGATAATACCTCCGACCGCTATCTTCGACGGAGCCCGTTCCGAGTAACTCTAGATAGTACTTATAGTTAAAAAGCCTAATATTTAGGTACTTATCCGTCGATTCGAAGATTATGTAGAGCCTAAGGAGGAAATAGATAAGATTACTTAAACGAGCTAGAGTTACGATAAATGCGTATTCTATATCTATACTCTTATTATCTCTTAATATAAAGTACTACTAATATCCCTAAGCGCCCGTAAATGCTACGAATAAAAGCCCGTTCGCTCTTAATATTATAATGCTTATATTACCTCTTCTACCTCCTTTACTCGTTCCTCGAAGTCTATAATATAAAAGCCGGGGAGAACCGCTAGTCCTTTAAAATAATTTTCTTTAGTAGTAAGTTTTCCTACTATTATTCCCTATACTTCTAGTATATATTCTTTTATATCTAGTAATTTTGCGTATTCCGGATCCGACTTAGATAACTCCTTAAGCCTTTCCCGCCGCTTTACTATATTTTCGTAGCGTAGTACTCTACTTTTTTAAATCTCTTTATCTTAAGTACTCTAAAATATTCGTCGATAACTTCTAGTCCCTAGTTCTATTAGGAGGTATTTAGTTCCTCTAGTCGTATTATATCTTATAGGTAAACGAGGGATCGAGGATAACGGGTAAGCCGATAATTTATTAGAGTGTATTATATAGGATGTCCGAGAATATATTCGATTTAATAGATTATCTTATCTTAATTCCCTTAGGATCGACTAGTATCCTCTTCTAATTACGGTATCCGGATTTATCTGCGGCGTCTACTTCTAGCTTTAGCGTCCGTGCGAATAACGATAAGGATGCTTATACGGCTTATCCCGACTAACTACCCTAAGTCTTATTATTACCTAGGCTTATAACGAGTAATAACGGCTATATAATTTAGGTAAAGGTAGTTAGTATCCTTTATAAAATTATAAACGTAAAATATTATCTATAAGGTTTCTTAATATTACACTTCTAGAAGCTAGATTAGATTCGTAGTAACTAAAGAATAGATTTCTATCTAGGCTAAATAGAATATAAATTAGAGTATATACCTATTTTAGCGGGCTAATAGAGCTAATAGAAAGATAACCTCGCAGCGTACTCTACTAATAAATAGAGCTAAAATCTTCGTCGGTATTATTACTCTCTCGCTTTACTACTCTACCTACCCGAGAAAGAGTAGGTATATTATCGATACCCCTATCGATACCGCTGAAATCTAAAGAGGCCGTAAGGAGATATTAGATACCGAATAGAAAGCCTATTAAGTAAATTTTCTCTCTTTATTTAGTCTACCTATATAGCTTATAATAGAGTATATATTAATAGCTACCTAATAGATAATTAAGAGTAGTATACTCGCGATTAAGCCGAAGATAGGGATATACTAGTATTTATTTCTCTCTATATACTAGAGTAGTATACCTACGAGAAAAGCGAATATTAAATAGTCTAAGGTAATAAGAGGTACCTAAGCTAGAGCTAGGTCGTTCTATATTATACTTTTATAACCCTTAAAGCCGAAGAGTAGTATACTAGTAAGTATAATTAATATTACGCTTATCGAAACCGAGATAACTAGGAGGCTTTCAGCGAAACGTAAATACCCGGAGGTCGTAGGGTGGAATTTATTAAAGGTAAGTATAGTAAGGGAAAAGCTACTTATAAGAGTAGAGATTAAGTTAAACGTCTTATAGAATCGAAGTAGGCGAGGGAAGATATCGTAGGCTCCCGAGTTAATCTAATTATCTATAGGGAGGTGTTCAGTAACGTTAGATAGATATAGTCGTACGATATACTATAAGGACCCGTTATTTTATAGTAGTAGAGACTCGTAGATATTAAGGTACTTATAACCTAAATTAACTCTTAGTATAGTCTCCCTTAAAGAGCTACGGCGTAAAATAGAGGTAAAGTTTCTTATTCGAATCTTTAACTAGTAAGAACGAATTTAGAGCATTAAAGACTTTAGGTAGAGATAACTTAAATACTAAGTAGATTTAATATTAAAAGTAAATAGCGATAGGAGCTAAACGGAGCTAAACAGCCGGTAATAGAGCTAGGTAGCTAGTAGTGAAGCTAAGTAGCCGGTAATGGAGCCGGGTAGCTAGTAGTGGAGAGGAGTTAGGAGCGGACAGCTATAACTAGATCTCTATAGTAAGCTAAGTAGCCTATTCATATATAGCTTCGCGCACGTAAGTAGACTAAGAGTATATAACGAAATATAAATTAGTCGGGGTTAACTATTCTAGTAATTAGGCTTCGTATATTATATTTTTAGGTAAACCCGGCCGATTAATCCTAATAGGTATTAAGAGCTCGTTTAACGAAGATAGTATAAGTTCTAGAAGAAGCCTAAATATATATAGGAAAATAAAACACCCGCGTTATTTATCTATATAGTATAGTATACTTAATTCTCCTTATAGCTACTTATAGAAAGAACGCTAACGAGAAAATTTAGCCTAATACTATCCTCCTAAAGTAAAGACTAATTAGCCCCTAATAATACTATAAGCGAAGATAAGTAGCTATATTTCCGTTAGGAATATTATAATAACCTATAGCTATCCCTACTCGATAATCTATTATATACGCTCCGCAGCTCTAAATATAATCTTAGTCGGTATCTTAGCCTAACTAGCTAATATCTAGTTATTCTTATTCCTCTAATAGACGAGATATCGTAATCGATGCGAATTTCTCTATATTATCTTAAGATCCGAGAGCTATATCCTTTATATACGCGAGAGTCCTACTAACCGAATAGCCTTAGTAGTCGGGTTCCGTAAAAGTAGAAACGGTAAGTATAGAGGGAGTAAGGGCTAAAGAACCTAGGTTAATTAGCTACGTTATTAGTTAAAAGGGTAGATTTAAGCTCTACTTTTTATATATTTACTCCGATACTGCGCATTAGCACGAGAGCTCTCGCCGGGAGAGGAGCAATTTTATAGGTACTTTAGACTATCGGTATAGCGTTAATTAGTATAGTAGCGAGATAGTAATAGAAAAGGGAGGCTAATTAAGCCCTTAAGACGGTTATAGATAGTATACTAATAGATAGAGTAGGACATAGATATAAGACTACTTCGTAAAATTAATAGGAAAATAGATAGTAATCTAGTAAGGCTTTTTATAGTACTGAAATTAACTATATCTAATTCCGGCCTTATATAGGATTTTCCTATATATCTAGAAAAGATTACTAATTAGGTATTAAGAAATAGCTTATCTCCTTAGGGTCCCGATAATGCCTAAATACTATACTTAGGACGGTCCGCGGTAAGGTATTTTATTAAGTAGCTATAGCTGCGCTTCTAGTTTACTATTTCTAATCCGCCGCTAATTCCTCGTTAGGTATCGTCTTTAAACTAGATATATTTAACTACGATATTATAATAAGTAATATACGAACCGAGAGTAAGGTATAAAGCCGGTCGCCGCCTATAGTAGGAGATTAATAGCGAAAAGGAGTCGGCGGGTAAACCCCGGAGTCCGTAGCTCCTAAGACTCCGTCTCCGCGTACGAGAATAAGTAGGAAGAATCGGTATATTACCTTCTAAGATCCTTAGATAAAGCGAAGACTATCGTTAATATATATATCCGGCCTTTCGCTAGCGGCTAGTCTCTAGTAGGGCCGGGGATATTATTACTCTAAACGACTAGATCGTAAGGAATAGCGGGACTATATCTACTTATAAGTAGCTCCCCTACTAGCTTTAGATATCGAAGCACCGTCGGCCTATCTCTTCCGCGGAGCGTATAATAGAACTTATACGAACGAACGGCTATCTACTATAAGAGCTAGCTTATTATAAAGATAATCGAGTAGCTAATATAAAGTTTTATAAAATAGTATTAGAGTTATATACTAAACTAGAAGATATATTAAAGGAAAGATCCTAAAAGCGAGCGGACGTAGAGTCTACTTTACTAAGCTATTAGAGTATTAATTTTAGTAATAGAAATATCGAGGATACCGTTTTCTAATCTCTATTATCTATATCCTATTTCGTAGATCTAATCTAGTCCTCCTTACCTTTCTTTAGAGGGCGGAAAAGCTTTCCTTACTACTACTATAACGTATACTTATATATAGTTTATTACGTAACGGATTACCGATTCGCCCTTCCCTAGCGGCCTATAAGTTAGTACCTCTAGAGGATAGTAAGTATACGAGGAAAGAAGCTTTCTTACCCGAGGGCCGTAGAAGATAGTTATATTATAAAATAATAATCGTAAGGTAGAGTCCCGGTATAGAAAATAGACTCCTCTTAGATCTTAAAATGCTAGAACTAACCGTAGGCCTAGTAGTAAGCGAATTCCGTTATTAATCGTAAACGAAACGTAGAATAAGACCGTAGTAGGGAAGTTCCTCTCTAGGTACCGCTCCGTTAGAGCTTCCGAAATTAAATTATATAGCCTCTATTTCTATTCTACTATCCTAGCGGCTAAGCGTCCGGAAGGATCGCGGTAGTATCGTATATCTAAAGATATCTAGGAAAGGAGGCGGTATCCTTTACTACCCTTAAGACTATATACTTTTCCTAGGGTATATATTACTATTATAGCTTTAAAAAGAACGGTTAAAGTATCTCCTTATTTACTATAGCGAAAGTAAGAACCTAGCGATATATCGTCCGAGAGAAGGCTAGGAAGCGAACTAAAAGTCTCTTTAAAAAGGCTAATAAGTTAGCTTAGATTACGGACGCTAATATCTATATCGTCGTCGATCGTAGTAGAAAATATTAAATCTATAGATCTACTAATTAAGCCGGCTAGCCGCCGTCGGAATAAGAAATAGTAAGTCGCCTAAACGTAAAGGTCCGCGTATTATATAATACTTTAAATATAGGAGTAGTATTACCCTATCCCTAGGTATAAAGGTCCGGCGGACTTTAAGCCTATAAAGGGTAAGGTAAGAAATTAGAGGATCGTCGAAGAAACCTACGGTAGAGAGTAGACGGAGTCTAAGCTTAGAGATAGCGGTAGTTCCCTCGATTATTAACGGCGCATTTTCTCTATTCCTAAGCCTCTAGTTCTACCGAGGTTACTAGCTAGAAGAATATATTTCTCGCCTTAAGTTTTATCTTAGACGGTATATAGACTAAATATCTATCTACTATAAAACTTAAAATATTAATTCTTACTCTAAAACTACCTATAAAGCTCTATTACGATATCTTCCCGAATTTAGCCTACGCCTATTTAATAGAATATAACCTACCTCTTTTATACCTTATATTATATAAAACACGCTATCTATTAACGCCACTCGGGCGGTAAAGCCGAAGATCCTTCGATTATACGGAGGATATTACTAGATAATATAGTCTAGACGTCTACCGGGTCTCTAATAAAGAATCGTTAAATAATCTAATACGCTAGGTTAAATACTTAAGGCGGAATTATAACCGACGGTTAGAGAAGGATATAGCCTAGATCTAGGACGTCGTTTCTACGTAGCTACTAGCGAAACCTTTATATAGTATATATTCACGCGGTAGCTAATAGCCTCTATATATTTCTCCGAATAACTTACGTCCGCGCCTTATAAAGAATCCTAATTACGGGAGGATAGAGAGCGAATAGTCTAATTAGTATTTAATTTATCTACTAGTACTATACTTAGCCTCTTTTAGTCCCCGCCTTATTTTTATAACCCCTTAGATATACGCTCTAGCCTCTCCCTTATAAGCGCTATAAGAATTAGGTATATTAGTTTAAAATATATATTTCGACTTCGAGTGCGCCGTCGAGACGGCTAGGGGAATTACTTAGCCTTACTTCCCGTAAACCCGTTAACTAATCCCTCTATAGTATAGTATAATATCTTTTCCTAATACCCGTAGCTCGTACGTTACGTAACGGTAGTTTTTTAGAGTCTATATAAAAAACTACTATTATATAACCTCGTATTTTACCTAGAGAGGTATTAGTTCCTCTTACTTTAAAATATAAAATAAGCTAAATACTAAAAGAACTAGCCCTAGTAAGTAATACTTTCCTAGTTATCCTTCCGGCTAATCTATATATAGGTATTAGGCGAGATAGTAGAGATTCTCTCTATATTTTCGATATCTAATATAAAGGAGGACTACGTTACGCTCCTCGATAGCCTAGAATACCTAACGACGGAACTTAGAGAAAAGATATCGTAAGAAAGATAACGTAAGAAGAAGACTAAGTAAAAGGAGACGCATTTTAACTATAGCCCCGCTAGTATTCCGTAGGTCCTAAATATAGTAATAAGGTCGCGCGGGGCCGTATCGGCGAATAATCTCTTATCCTTAACGCTGCGCTTATACTTAAGGCCTAGACCCTTTCTATTAGACGAAGCCGAAGTAATTACTATCTAATCCGGAAGGACCCTAAGTAATTATAAGGACTCTACGCTAAAGGCTAAGGCGAGATTAGCCGCGACGAATACTAGAATACTAGCTAAGGATAAATTAAAGTAAGAAATCGAACGTTATAAGAAGTTTTATTAGGGAAAAACCTTTATTATTAACGGTGATAAACGCTCGGAGACTATCTACCCTAACGAAATCTATTATTTCTTCTCCCGTTTTTAAGAGTAAACCTAGCTTACTAATTCTAACTTAATACCGTTACTTTTCTCTTTTAGGTAGCCGTAGACGACTTTAGTACTATATAGCTCCTATATACTATCTACGGTATTAGAAAATAGTAATTAGTAATCTAATACGAGAGTACGGTAGCTATTACGTCGCGATTACGATCGCATTATCCTTCTATACTATATTCGAAGTTATTAGACGCTATATAACGTAGACCTTAAAGGTAATTATATCCGATATTATAACTCCCTTACGGAAGATATTTTAAAGTTAGAGAAAGCGGTATCCGCTATTAAAGAGCGATTAGCCTACGCTATAGAAGGATAGGAAGGCCTAGATCGGGATTTTACTATAGTTAGTAGGGTAAGTAAGGATTATAGTCCTTATAAACGCCTTTTTAACCTCTAAAAATTTATAGGTATCCTAGTAGTAAGAGAACGGCGATAACTATAGGATCTATATAATATATAACGCCGACTATCTCGCCTCTAATCGAGATATATTAGAGGAGCCGATAGACAGTATTTAGCTCCGCTATCGTTACCTTAAACGTCTCCTCTAATTAGAACGCTAAGGGAGAAGTAAGCGGTAGATTATAGATATAGTCCTCCCTCTAAATAAGATACTTAGAATTAAACGGCGGCGACTACCTAAAGATATTTTAGATAATAAGTTAGACTAGGGCTAATATAGATCTAGAAAGAGCCGTAGGGTAGACTAGAGGCCTCTATCGTATTTAGGTTCTAAAAATGCGTAGATTAAGGAGCGGAATTACCTCGCTACTACTATCTCGAAGTAAAGGTATAGGAGATCTAAGTAGGGATATAGAGGACGAGCGGAGGAACTACTTCGGCTAATCGAGGCGGTCGGATATAAGGATATAATAACGGCTTAGGATAAAGTAATCGCCGTAGAGAAGTTAGGTGTTAGAGTACCGATAGTAGATTCGACGGTTAAGGCGATCTATTAATTAATCGAGCGGGCTTACGTTAGATTATTTAAAGATAAGGTACTTTTACGAATTAGGAAATAGATTTTTATAATAAAGATATTATAAGATATTAAGAAGTTAAAAAAAGAAGGTACTCCGTCTAGGTAGAGCGTCCTTAAAGCTAATACTAATATAAGAGGGCCTATAATAAAAAGAGTATTCGTAAAATTTATAATAGAAGCCTATCCTAAGCTCTAAAAGCTAGAATTAGATAAGTAGCGAGACGTATAATATTCTAAATATCGAAATTAGTAGCGTAAGGGTTAGATATAGGTCCTTCTATATTATATATTCGGCGCTACGATTCTATTACTCGTTCCGGTAGGCTAGCGTAACGAGGGGGGATATTTAGTTAGTAACTAGTAGTAAGAAACTCTTCTCGTTTATAAAAAATTATAACTAATCTAAATCTAGATACATAGAAATTAAGTCTAGCGATCGTAAACCCTTTATTAAAGCCCTATAGAAACTACGACTAGATTTAGAGAAGACCGTTTCCGAGCTAGACGACTATCTTAAGATCCTTAAATAGGACATTTTAGGCTTACTTAGTCGGCTTTAGTATCCGTATATATCTCCGGAGTTAAAGGTAACCTATAATAAAAATTCCTAAAGTAAACTACTAAAGCACTAGGCCGTACCTTCTACGATATTAGTACGACCGGGACCGTAAATTATATAGTACGAGTTTAACGTTTTAGATTATTTCTAATCTCCTAATAAAACGACCTAAGTTCGCGAGCTCGTTATAAACGTTACGTAACCTATATCCGCCGATTACCCTAGACTAGTAGCTACTCCCGTAAAAGGCTATAATCTTAAGAAATATATTCTATACTATATCTAGGAGGTGCGTCTTTAACGACTTATTTAGTAGTAAGATAGTAAGCTATAGAAATCTAATAGTAACCTATAGGTCTAATTTTTCTTAGAAAAGTAAGGGCGTTAAGCTAGTATACGTAACTTCTATAGTTATACGTCGTAAATATAGAGTTAGGCGAAATTATATTAGCTAAATTAATAGTATTTCTAATAATCTCGGTACGATAGCGTTCGCGGCGCTACTAAAGTTCGAGTAGGATAGCTACCTAAAGGTAGGTCTTAGCTAGATCGGGATCTAGAGGAAAGAGCGCCTAATTTAAAGTAGAGGTAACCTCCGATATAAGCTCGATTTATCGTCCTATATAGGTAGAACGGCTATTATATATCTACGCGGAATTAGAGGTCGCGATAGAATATAGGACGAAGACCTTAAGGATAGTACGGGTATATAAGAAGATAATCCTATCGTTCTCGGCTACGTATAATTTTATTATAAGGGAGGTAATAACGGAGGAGAAGGTCTTACGCTTAGAAGCCGATAATTCCTATAATATATTTTATAGCTAGGTAATATTTTTATCTTACTAGCGTAGTAACGCTACCGATAACGGGTCCGCTAAGATAGAATACTAGTTAGCTTTAGTCTTATCTTAGCGTAGGAGAGAGCGTATATACCGCTAGACCGAGGGTATAGCGGGAATATATCTATATAGAACGGTGCCGAGAAGCGTCTTAGATTATTAAGTTAATCGAACGTATATAATTATATTATACTTAGAGTATTATCCTATCTAACGAAATATTAGGAAAGAATCCGATCCGGAAGCGGGAAGATCTAGTTTTAACCCTCTACTATAAATATCTTATATATAAAAACGAATGCTCCGCTTCTATAGGAATTTATAACCTTAAATTAGACAATATTAAAAGTAGAGGCTAGAACTAGAAGTAGATATAACTCTTATATAGACTAAGGAGCGATAATTAAAATAGCGGTAGGTTAGAATCTAAGGGGCGAGCTATAAGCTAAAGTAGCTAGATCTCGAGCTAGGAGGGACGTATATATTTAAAGAGTACCGACTTCTTATAATCTCGCTATATAGATACTCGAGGATTAGAATAAAAAGGTATTTAGGTTCGTTTTAACTACTAAGCGACCCTACTAACTTATAAAAGATCCTAATTACGGGGTAGAGATTTAAACGTAAAATACGTCCTACGTAATATATCTTATTATATTTCTAGTCTCTACGAGTCCGCCGAAGTCGCTTTATAAAGATTCTATCTTATAGTATCCTCGCTAAGTAGTAAGGAAGATTCGCCTCGTAAAGTTTCGTACTCTCCTATATAAGTACGCTCCCTTCCTCCTAGGATAGACTACCTTAGATACTAAAAGGTCCCGTAATAATAACGAGCCCTATACGACGAAGGTAACCCCTCTACCTTATATTCGAGGCCCGAAGACCTCGGAGCTAGTAAACTAATCGTAGAATTAGAATAAAGGATAAGGCGATATTCTAGGGCGACTTATAAGTAATAGACTAGTATAACGCACGTGTCTTAGATTTCTAGCTAAATCTAAATAAGAGAAATTATTATATAGAACTCTTTAAATTAGATAAAATAAAGTAACTTATATAAGTGCGCTAATCTAAGTTATTATTACTACTTATCTAGAGACTAATTCTATAAATTACTTAGAGCCTATATTTCCCCTACCGTATCCGACTAACTCTATATACGAGAATAGTTACCTTCTTTATAGTAGGACTATCCTATTAGTATAGTTCCGTATATAGCTAAGAATTGCGATTTTATACCGACTAGAGAGGATAGTCGTAGAGGTAGAGATCTCGCCCTTCTAGAATTATAAGATATATATACTAGTAAATAAGAAATGGGATAGCGCTTTCGCCGTAGAACTATAGAGCCGATAGCAATTATTCTTAGGTTTAATATACTATTTTTATTTTACGATAATAATAAACGCATTTACCGCCTTATAGATATACTATCTCGGCTCTAAACTAACGTTACTAATCTTAGAAGAAGCTCGCTTTCTTCTAATAAGATCCCTATCCCTCCTAAGGTTACCTAGGAATACTTCTCCTAGAGTAAAGAGTAGCGACGAAATAGTAGGTAATAATTATATAGTAAAAAAGTACGCTATACTAAGTAAGATCTAATTTCCCCCCTAGCCTTACTACTAGTATATCCTACTATAGGCGCTACTTTTAACGATAATCGTAGCTTTTACCGTACTATATCTTAACTAGGGTCGTAGGCGTTTAAACTTCCTACTAGGGGTTTATA
>JAABUP010005631.1_pt1 | contig 18767 bp, 16 predicted proteins | sample 5559201 | NCBI WGS metagenome assembly JAABUP01 (sample SAMN10711887, study PRJNA513373) | rock metagenome | isolation source: Antarctica rocks | place: Antarctica
CGCGTCCTCCACCAGCCAGTCGGCGTGCGCTCGCACGGACGGTTCTCCCTACCGCTACTTAACCGACTAGCCCTCTGATCACAACGCCAACAGAAAGGCCCAAAGACATGCGACTGAGACAAAAAGGTGAATCGCACTGGGTCTGATGGAGACTCGGGCTATTGGATTTCGACCAGTGCTTGGTCGGTCCGTTTTGGAGCGTAGAACGCTTCCTCGAACTCTGCTGGCGGGACGTCGTCGAGGTAGCCGTGCAGACGGTCGTGGTTGTGCCAGTGGACCCAGCCGAGGGTGGCGAGCTCGACGTCCTCGACGGTCTTCCAGGGCCGTCCCTCGCGCGCAGGACCGCGGATCAGCTCGGCCTTGTAGTAGCCGTTCACAGTCTCGGCCAGAGCGTTATCGTAGGAATCTCCGACCGTGCCGATCGAGGGCACCGCACCGATCTCGGCGAGACGCTCGCCGTATCGAATAGAGGTGAATTGCGACCCGGCGTCGCTGTGACACCGCAGGCCGGCGAGCACGGCGCCCCGCGACCACCTGGCCATCTCGATCGCGTCGAGGACCATCGTGGTCCGCATGTGCGAGGCAACCCGCCAGCCCACGATCGCCCGCGAGCACGCGTCGATGATGAAGCACACGTAAGCGATACCGGCCCAGGTCGGCACGAACGTTAAGTCGGTGACCCACAGCTGGTTCGGTGCCATGGCGGTGAAGTCCCGGCGGACCAGGTCGGGGTGCCGCGGCGCTCCCGCCTCGGGGCGGGTGGTGCGGACCCGCTTGGTCCGCCGCACGCCCTCGATCCCGGCGCTGCGCATCAGCCGGGCGACCTGGTCGCGACCGATGCCGTAACCAGCACGTTGCGCGGCCTTCCAGATCTTCCGGGCGCCATAGACCCGGTAGTTGTCCTCCCACAGCGCCAGCACCACCGGAACCATCACAGCATCGCGCTGGGCACGAGCCGACGGTGGCCGCCGCTGGCGGGCCTTGACCTCGTAGTAACTGCTCGGGGCCACCTGCAGCTGGCTGCAGATGAGCTCGACCCCCAGACGCCGGCCCGCGACGACATCATCGCGGTGAGCGTCAATGAACGCGGCTACTTCTTGTGCTGGCGGTCGAGCTCCGCCCCGAAGAAACTGGCTGCCCGCTTAAGGATCTCGTTGGCCCTCTTCAGCTCGCGGTTCTCCTGCGCGAGCGCCGTCATCTTCGCGACGTCACTCGTGCTGACCCCCGCCACGTGGCCCTCATCGACGTCAGCCTGGCGGACCCAGGACCGCACCGACTCGAGGCCATAACCCAGCTGCGTCGCGACCCGCTGCACAGTGCCGTGATCGGTGCCCAGCTCGACTCGCAGTGTCCTGACCATCCGCACCGCAGCGGCCTTCTCTTCAGGGCTGTAGCGACGCGTCGTCGGCTTCCCCGGGGTGGTGTCCTTCGGCATGAGTCCATCCTCGTTTCCAAACGATGAAGACTCCAACCAACCCAGTGCGATTCAACAACTACGCGACGCTGCCCCTGCATCGGGGTGTCGCGGACGGCAAGACGGTGTGGTTCGTGGTCACCGACGCCTCCGACCAAGGTGTGGCCCGTCAGCTCGGTCTCAACTTCGCCCCTCGCCTGGCCAACATCACCGTGGGCTGCCCCGGCTGCGCCCAAGACCTCGCGGCGGACAACGGTGCAGCAAGTCTTCCACAGCTGATGAGCGCCAACACCCCGGTCAAGTTCCTCGGCGCCCCGGACTTCAGCCCGAACCGGATGGACGTGGCCGGTTCACCGACGCCGTTCCCGCCCAGCGTCTTCCACGAGGGAGCGCGCGCCGGGGCGAAGTACAGCCCCTTCGTGATGGACGCCAACAACGTGGTCTACGACGCCCCCATCGTGGCCGTCGGGGATGGGCCGTTCGACGTGACCAACCACACCGACACCGCCGATCGGGTGCTGCGGATCGACCCCACCACCATGGACGTCGATCTGCTGTTCGTGCGTGGGTTCGCCAACGGCAAACCGATCCTGTATCTGAGCTTCGACTCCTCCGATCCACTGGTCGCCACCCAGGAGCGGGCCACGTTCACCCCGGTGCTCAACCTGTCTCCGGCCGCGAACGGCGGCCGGGTGCCCAGCGCGGCCCGAGCGGCGATCTTCTCGGCGACCAACGGGAAGTTCGGCACCCTCGCCAGCCCACCCTCCCAGGGCCAGGCGCATTTGCTCGCCGACGGGATGATCGAGAAGGAGGCGAACTTCAGCAACGTGGCGGTGCTGCAGGCCCTAGCCGCTGGCGGTGACGGCCACAACGTGTTCGACGTGTTCCCGACCGACACCAGCCCGACCGAACGCAACCTCTACAGCCCACTGTGGGACCTGCAGAACTTCATGTACTCGGCCAAGGCGGTGGCAGCCGGGGAAAACACGGCGAAGACCGACGCCAACGTCATCCGCCAGCTCGCCGCGCAGGGCATGGTGACCTCGCCGGGCGGGACCCCGCTTGGGTCCTCCGGGAGCATCATCAACTGTCCGGCGTTGGCGTTCTTCGACACCGCGCCCACCGGCCCGCAGGCCGCGCTTCCGGCCGGGGTGAACGCGGGGTCCGGTGGTGCGGCAGCACCGTGGGCGTCTGGCCCGCTGGTCGGCGGGCTGCTCGGTGGCGGCGCGCTGCTGGTGATCGGGTCCGCGATCCTGCTCGCCGTCCGGCGACGCCGGACGTGATCGCAACCCGTCGGTCGCGGGTGCCAGCACAGCGCTGGCGCCCGCGGCTGGCCTGGCTGGTCCTGCTGGTCGGCCTGGCCATGCTCGCCACCGGCCTGGCAGGCTGGCTGGGCATCGCTGGCGCCACCCCCGACCGCGGGCTGGTGCCGGCCGCCGCCGTCCACACGGCGGCGCCGGCACCAGCCGCAGCTCCATCGACCGTGCAACCCACGCCGCCCCAGACCCCGCTACGGCTTGCGCTGCCCTCGCTGGAGGTGGACGCCCCGGTGGTGCCGGTCGACGTCGGCCCCGGCGCAGCGCTGCAGGTACCCGAAGATCCCGACGTGCTGGGCTGGTGGCAAGGCGGCACCCGACCGGGCAGCGCTCAAGGCACCGTGGTCATCGACGGCCACGTCGACACCGCCCGCCACGGTCCCGGTGCGCTGTATCAGCTGCGCCGGCTACGACCGGGCGACCAGGTGCAGCTGGGCACCGATGACGGGACCCAGCGCTACATGGTGGCCGCCGTGCGCAGCTTCCCGAAAACGGCGCTGCCCCCAGAGGTGTTCGCCACCGACGGCCAACCACGCCTGGTCCTGATCACCTGCGGCGGTGCGTTCGACCAACGCACCCGCCAATACGCCGACAACATCGTGGCCTACGCCATCCCACGCTGACCCCACGCCCGGAAAGAGGGGCTTCATCAGCGTGGGCAGGTTGCCAGCCGGGGCCGTCGGCGACCGCGCCGCGCCCACCTGATCTCCGAGCCCGTGGACGAGGTACGGGGCCATCCCGGCAGTGCCAACAACGGCGACGTCGATCGAGCTGCGGTCAGGCGGGCATCGGCCCGACATGAGTGCGGATGGGGGCCGATACGCGATCGTTACCAGCTCGGTAAGCCGGTGGGCGTGGGTTATTCTCGGCGGCATACCGGGCCCACGACCTGCGGCTCGACCGCCCGGCTTGCGGTGAAGATCTTCTCCGCCGGTGAGGTCGGACGGCCCACGGCGATGCCAACTCAGTCGGGTCGCGTCGAGGGCCTCGCTGCCCTCGGTCCGAGTCCGATAGTCGAGCGCGGCGAGCTCGCCGCTGATGCCGTACCCGGCGGCGAAAAGCCGGCCCTGGGGCAGCAGCCCGCGTTCCTCGGCGAACAGCAGGAACACCACCCGCATCATCACCGTGACGGCCGCCGCGTAGACCTGCGATCGGGCCGCGGGCAGCGGGTCGGGCTCGCCGCGGTCCACGGCGTCGCGCGCCACCTCCGACAGCGCCTGCACCAGCAGCTCGACCACGCGGCGCACCTGCACACCGAGCGCCTCGGTGATCTCCTCCGCGGCGGCCACCGATTCGGCGAACAGCTCGGTCAACCGGTCCTGCGCCTGGCCCCCGACCAGGCGCCGGCGCGACAGCAGCTCGACGAACGCGTGGCGCGTGGCGGGTTCCTCGACCCAGGTCTGGGCGTCGACGACACCGGACGCGACCATTGTCTCCGGGCCGGGCCAGGCCCACCGAGTGGACTCAGCGGGCTGGCGTGTTCGGACACCATGGCTATGCGCAACGTCGTCATCTCCTTCCTGCGGTGGCGGCGGGTCGAGTGACCCCCCGCCGACCGGTCATCTCGCCGACCGATGCCTCCAGCACCTCGTTCCAGTCGCGAGGGAAACGACCCAGGCCGAAGTGCGCCAGCGAGTGGGCGGGCGCCCCGCTCCCCGGTGCCACGCCCGCCAGCGCGGGAACACTCACAGGCCATCAGGGCTGGTCGAACGGGTAACCACGCTCGACTGGGCAGGGCGCCTCACAACAGGTCCCAGCGTCAGACTATTCATCGGCCTCGGGCGAGGCGCCGAGCAACCACGGCGTCACATCGGCCACAGGCGGAGCTTCAGCCCGGCGCGGGCGCCGCGGAAGAGCACTCTGGACCACACAAGGTCCTCGCACGCTGCGACGGCGACGCCGGAATCACCGTAATGCCGGAACAGGCGCGCTAGGTCCAGCAGGTCAAGGACCCGCACGACCCTGCCCTGACCGGCCGCCACCAGGCACAGCGCCCGGCGATCGGCGGCCTGCGCTTCGCGGAGGTCGAGCAGCACTCGCACACCGGCCGCCCCGAAGAACGTCACCCGCGAGAGGTCCAGCACCAGGTGGCTCGGGCCGTCGCAGGTCATCTCGTGCCGATATGCCCGCAGCCTCGGGCTGGTGCTCCCGCGGCCGACACCCACCATCGGCGGAGCACATCATCGTGGATGGAGCTGAACGCTGCTCAGCCCCAGAGCCCCGTTAGCACTACCGGTGCGAAGGTAGCGTCGCCACCAACGGCGGTCAACGGGGTCAACCGCCCTCGGCGTCGGCAGCCCCACATAGGCCACCCGGCCCGCGGCTTGAGCCCGCCCACCGGACCCCGTCCGGCTCCTCATTCGCGCAACGCTGGTCAGATCGTCGAGTGTCACCACCGGGATGTGGAGCCTCCCGGGGGTCGTGGGCCCAGGCGGTGAGTTCGGCGGCTCCCGCGGCCCAGGGCAGGAACCGGGTCAGTCTCCGTTCCCCCTGTCGGGCGACCCGAAGGGGCACTTTGGACTATTCCCCAGGTCTCCCCGGGACGCCCCCTGAAGCCATTCCGGAGGTGGACTTCGGGAGGGTTACGAGAAATATGCATCCGTCGTCCGTGTTGCGCACGGTGACGTCGCCTCCCATCGCGTTGACGAATCCGCGGACGATTGGGAGCCCCAGGCCTGCTCGTCCATCTTCGGCGGGGCGATTCGTTGCACCGCGGAATCCGGGATCGAAGACACGGGGCAGGGCGTCCGCGCTGATACCGCCGCAGGTGTCGCGGACTTCCAACCACACTGCGTCTGCGCGTTGTCCGGCTGTGATTTCGATGGTGCCGCCGGACGAGGTCTCCCGCAGGGCGTTGGACACGAGGTTGTCGAGCACCCGGTTTAGCAGGCGTGGGTCGGCGTCGACCGCGAGGCCACGGGGGGCGACGCCGGTCAGCGCGACCGGTTTCGCGCGCGCGGCCGGCTGCGCGGTGGCGAGCATGTCGGAGATCAGGTCGTCCAGGACGACCGGCACGAGAACGGGCTGCAGCGCGCCGGCGTCGATGGTCGACAGGTCGAAGACGTCGTCGACCAGCGCGGCCAGCCGGTCGGCCTCGAGGCGGATCGCGCGATGGTAGCGGTCGATCTCGGGGGATCGGACGACACCGTCCTCCAGCCCTTCCGCCATCGCTTTGAGCCGCGACAGCGGAGTCCGCAGATCGTGGCCGATCCACCTCAGAAGCTGGCGGCGGCTGCTCTCCGCCGCCCTTTCCCGTGCCCGCGCGTCAACGAGCCGCTGCCGCGTCGCCACCAGCTCCTCTGCTACCCCTCTCAGTTCCGCGGTGGGGATACGGCGCAGCCGAAGCTCCTCGTAGTCGTCGAGCAGGCGGACAGCCCGCCGCAGCTCCCCACTAGCGGCCATGATCAGCTTCGCCAGCCCCACCCCGATGATCAGGCTGAGCAGCGCGGCCACCGACATTGAGGTGAGGAGGTCGCGGAGCTGTTTCCCGCGCAGCACGGTCGCGGTGCTGGTGAGGACCCCGGTGGTCAGGACAGCGATCGCGGTGAGGACGGTCGCCATGAGGACTGTCGTCACGGAACGGTGACGCAGCAAATACAGCAGACCCGCCCCCAACGCCGCCATGGCGACCGTGGCCACGATAGTGCCAATAAGCGACGCTGCCGAAAAGGACACGCTCATGATGCTCATGACTGCCCCGTCTGGTAACGGTATCCGACTGCCCACACCGTGAGAATGCGCCGCGGCTGGTTCGGATTCGTCTCAATCTTTTCGCGCAGCCGGCGCACCTGCACCGTCACTGTGGCCGGATCCCCGTAGGACCACCCCCACACCTGTTCGAGCAACTGTTGGCGGCTGAACACCGTTTGGGGATGACTCAGGAAGAACAACAGCAGGTCATGTTCCCGGCCCGTCAGCGTCACCGGCTCGCCACCCAGCCGGACCTCCCTGGAGCTAGTGCTCACGATGAGGTCACCGTCGGGCAGGACCGTGTCAATTCGCTCGCCAGATTTGGTTGATTGCGTCCGGCGCAGGATCGCGCGGACGCGAAGGACGAGCTCCTGCAGGCTGAACGGTTTCATGACGTAGTCGTCGGCACCGGCCTCGAACCCAGCAACGCGGTCGGGCTCGTCGCGCAGGGCGGTCAGCATGAGTATCGGGACCTGGCTTGTCAGCCGGACGTCCCGGCAGACCTCCCGCCCGTCGCGATCGGGCAGGAGCAGGTCGAGGATGACGAGGTCGGGGGTGTTGTTGGCGACGGCCGAGGCAACGAGCCTGCCGTCAGCGAGCCATCGCACAGCGTAACCGTCCCGCCGCAGATAGCGCATCACCATGTCGGCGAGGACCGGATCGTCCTCAACGAGTAAGACTGTGGCGCCTGCCACGACCGCCTCCCTTCCGCAACGACGACACCGCCGACCTCCAATCAACGCGCCACTTGACGCAAGCGACCTCGTGTCGCACCACTTAGCAGATGCCCTTCCTGAGCAGCGTAACGGCGCCTTCGACAGCACCATTATCGCAGGTCAGGAGGGCATTTGGCTCGTTACGACACCCCCCGAAACCCCCAGTCAACCGGTGGATCCAGGCTGAGTGTGCCAGTCCCTCCGCCGGTTGCACGTGTGAACTTCCGCGAAGTTGGCGCCAGTTGCGACCGGCCCGATTCGGTGCGCCCTGCCGAGGCTCTCGGCAGGGCGGATCGCGCAGCAGGTCACCGACGACGAGAGCAGCGGCGGCGGCCGCGGCGAGCCGGCGACGGAGGAGGTCCGCTGCTTTTCGCGGACGAGTCGACGATGCACGTGGCCTTGTCCCTCTTTGCCATCCAACGGCGGAGAGACAAGGCAACGTCACGCGACTGATTCGCAGGTGGGACGTGGGCGCATGCGGTCATCACTGTTCCGGGAGGTGAATATGCCCACCTCCTGCCGTGCCGTGCCGGGTGGAGCAGAGACCACGCCGTCGTTCTTAACGTGACCGATCGGCGCTGCCCAGACTTCACACGGACATACATTTATTTACAGGGGCCCTATTTTTCGTTTTGGCGGCAAATCGACAAGTAGCGCTGACAGCCACCACGGCACCGGCACACGCTTCCGGTGACCTTCAGCGGTGATGGCACGGTTCTCACCGCGCTATTTGGCGTGGGCACTGTTAACCGACCATGATCGCCTGGTGCCGTCACGGCACTCTACGGGGACTGCTTCGAGGGCGGCGCGTAGGACTTCAGCTGGCCTAGAGCGGCGGCGAGCGCGTTGCGCATGGGGCGTATGTCCCGCTTCGTGGAGGACAGGAGGTAGCCGCCCTGCAGCACGGCGATCGTCGACTCTGCAAGGGCGTAGGGATCGGCGTCGTCGCGCAGCAGTCCTGTGGCTTGCATGGCCCGTAGTCCGTCGCCCAAGAAGGACTCCCAGCGGGTGAAGGCCTCCGCGGCCCGACTGCGGAGCAGATCACCTTGGTCGAGCAGCTCGCTGACGATCGACCCGAGCGGGCAACCGCGGTAGCCCCGCTGGTTCCGCTGCATGTCGACCATCGCCTGGAACCAGGCGGAGATGCCCTCCCAGGTGTCTAGCTGGAACAGGCTCTGTTCCTGCAGGACTTGCTGAAGCTGGTGCCGGAGCACCTCGGCGATGAGCTCCTCCTTGCTGGAGAAGTAGTGATAGAACTGGCTTTTACCCGTCCCCGAGGCGGCCAGGATGTCCTCGATGCTGGTGGCGCTGACGCCCCGCTCGTACATCAGCGCAGCCGCCAACTCCACGATCCGACCCTTGGTGTCCTTCCCTCGGCGGGTGGTCGGTTCCGGCATCGCTGGCCTTGCTCAAGAGGTGGGAGGCGTTCGGCTGGGGTCGTACACGACCGCCCAGGAGCGGTAAGTAAGGCGGAGCGGGCGCTCGGGCGGGGCCCAGCCGTGGGGCCACGGGAGACAACAGCAGTGACGTTACCCGGGCCGCTGCACCAACTGGAACTGTACCGAGGGGTACAGTTGAGATATGCTCCGGGCGGGGCAGGTCAGCAGCGGTGGTCGGGAGCTGGGCCGCCACGGACGTACCCCGGTCCGCTCCCGTTCCGATCGGCGAGGAGGTCACATGAGGGCACTGACGTGGCAGGGCACGCAGAAGGTGTCGGTGGAGACGGTCCCGGATCCGCAGATCCAGGAACCGACGGACGCGATCGTGCGGATGGCCTCGACGGCGATCTGCGGCTCGGACCTGCACCTGTACGACGTGCTCGGGATGTACCTCACGCCGGGTGACATCATCGGGCACGAGCCGATGGGCATCGTGGAGGAGGTCGGGCCGCAGGTCAGCCATATCAAGCCCGGTGACCGGGTGGTTGTGCCGTTCAACATCTCCTGCGGGCACTGCTGGATGTGCACCCACGGTTTCTTCGCGCAGTGCGAGACCACCCAGGTCGCCGAGCAGGGCAAGGGCGCGCGCCTGTTCGGCTACACCGCCCTGTACGGGTCGGTGCCCGGCGCGCAGGCTGAGCTGCTGCGGGTGCCGCAGGCCCAGTTCGGGCCGATCAAGGTTCCCCACGAGCACCCCGACGAACGGTTCCTGTTCCTGTCCGACGTGCTCACCACTGCCTGGCAGGCGGTGAAGTACGCCGACGTCGGGGCCGGCAGTACCTGTGCGGTCATCGGCCTCGGGCCGATCGGGCAGATGTGCGCCCGGATCGCCAAGTACCTCGGCGCGGAGCAGGTCATCGCGGTCGACAGCATTCCCGAACGGCTGGAGCTCGCCCGGCGGCACGGCATCGCCGTGCTCGACGAACGCACGGTCGACGACGTCCCCGCCGCGATACTGGAGATGACCGGCGGCCGAGGGGTCGACGGGGTCGTGGACGCCGTCGGCATGGAGGCGCACGGCACGCCGTTGCAGGCCTTCGCGCTCGCCGCAGCCGGCGAGCTCCCCGGCCCGCTGGGCCGCAAGGCCGCCGAGACGATGGGCGTGGACCGGATGGGCGCGATGCGAACCGCGTTCGCGTCGGTCCGCTGGGCCGGGACGATCTCGCTGATCGGGGTGTACGGCGGGCAGGCCGATCCGTTCCCGATGATGAACTTGTTCGACAAGGGCGTGACCATCCGGATGGGCCAGGCGCACGTCAAGCGCTGGGTCGACGACATCATGCCCGCGCTCACCGGCGACGACGACCCGCTGGGCACCGAGGACCTCACCACCCACGTGCTCCCGCTCGAGCAGGCCCCGGACGGCTACGAGATCTTCCAGAAGAAGCAGGACGGTTGCATCAAGGTCGTCCTCAAGCCCTGACAGCACCTCCCGGCCATCCATGGCAGGGCCAAGACGCCGCACCCACAACGACCTCGGAGGAACACCATGCAGCTGAACAACAAGCCGTCGACCGCAACCGTACTGGGCCGGGGGGTGCTCGCCGGGCTGGCCGGGACGGTGGTGATGACCGCGGTCCAGAAGCTCATCGAGATGCCGCTCACCCAGCGCGAGGACAGCTACGCCCCGGCGGACTTCGCCGAGAAGCTCCTCTCGGTGCACCCCACGACCCCGGCGGGTCGACGGCGGCTGAACTACACCACCCACTTCGCGCTGGGCGGGATGTGGGGCACCGCGTACGGCATCGCGGCCGCCAAGGGGCTGCGCGGGCAGAAGGCGGTCAACACCGTCTTCGCGGTCGTCTACACCGGCGACGTCCTACTCAACACCGCGCTCGGGCTCTACCAGCCGAGCACGTGGGCGGCCAAGGACTGGGCCATCGACGTCGTGGATAAGTACGTACAGGCCCAGGCCACCGGCGCCGTCTTCGACCGCGCCTTGGACCCGGCCCGCCAGTCCTGACCGTCCCACCCGAGCCGTCACCCCCTGCCGGCTGAACAGAGGAGGCACACCGTGGGCACGACCAGCCGACGCGTCGTGGTGATCACCGGAGCATCCTCAGGGATCGGACGGGAGACCGCCCGTCTGTTCGCCGCCCGGGGCGCGGCCGTGGTGCTGGCCGCCGAACCGGCGCTGCACGCCACCGCCGAACAGGTCACCCAGGCCGGTGGGACAGCGCTGGTCGTGCCCACCGACATCGCGGTGTGGCCGCAGGTGCAGCACCTCGCGCAAGCGGCCCGCGAGCGCTTCGGCCGGGATCGACGTCTGGGTCAACAACGCCCGCGGTGTCCGGCTACGGGCAGCTCAACACGCTGCCGGTCGAGGTGATCGACCGGATACTGGACGTCGACCTGCGCGGCCAGGTGTACGGGGTCAAGGCGGTCCTGCCGATCCTGCCGATCCTGCGCGAGCAGAGGCACGGCACGATCATTGGCGTCAGCTCCGGGGTGGGGGTGCGCGCCGTCCCGTTGATGATCCCGTACTGCATCGCCAAGTCCGGGGTCAACGCCCTGTACGAGGGGCTGCGGCTGGAGGAACGGCACGCCAAGTCCAATGTGCGGGTCACCACGATCCTGCCGGCGTCGATCGACACCCCGTTCTACGACTCCGTGCCGTCCTGGGTGGGTGTGCGGCCGGCACCGATCCCGCCGGTGTACCAGCCCCTGGCGGTCGCCGAGGCCATCGTGTTCGCCGCGGACCACCCGCGGCGCGACATCTACATCGGCGCCGCCGCCCAGCTCGCCATGCTGCAGCGGATCAGCCCCGCCCTGACCGTCGCGATCGTGCTGCTGTACGCCACTTTTTTCCAGGCCGTCGCGCACAACGACCATCTCGCCTGGTGGGGGTTGCTCGCCGGTGCGGTCCACGGCATGCTCGGCGGGATCGTCGTGGGAGCCTGGCCCGACCTGCACCCCGAAACATGCCCGACCCGGTCCCGCCGCCCGGCGTGTTCTACCGCCACTACGGCCGACACGACGTGGTCGAGTTCGTGATCGGGCACCTGTGGTTCGGCCTGGCCGCCGGCGTCCTCTACGCCCTGCTGCACGCCAACCTCCCGTTCAGCGCAGCCCTGTAACCGGCCCCTGCCTCTCACGCGCTACGCCGCTGCCATACAGCACAAGGTCAGCTGTTCCACTTCCTTGGATTGCGACGTCCCACAACCCTGGTGACCAGGTTCGGCGCGGCCTGTGGTGGGACATTGTGCAGGCTGGGCGATTTTGGCGAGCCGCAGCAAAGGGCAAGACGTCGTCAGAGGCGTGGAGATCCGGTTTACCCAGGCTGCGCGCAAGCACCGCATCGGTCGGGCCTCCGCTCGCTACGTCATGGCTCACGCAGTTCCTACCGGAGCTGTGACCGGGCAAGGCAACCCCGCCTGGCGTTACGTCGGCCGCCGTCGCCGCGGCCTGCTCGATCGCGTCGCTGTGGAGCTTGAAGGCGATCACGATCGGCCGCCGGTTCTCCTCGTCATCCACGTCATGCCCACGCAGTTTCGAGGAAGTGATCCCCATGCTTGAGCGCACACCCCCCGTCATCACCGACAACACCCCCATCGGCCCGGACGTCGACGTCGATCGCGAGGACATTCGGTTGGCCAACGGAACCCGCCTCACCAACGAGGTTGCCGAGGAGATCGTCGAGCAGGTTCGCCGCTCGTCGGGGCGGCCGTCGCTATCCGGTAAGGCGGCGGCGTCGCCGCAGATCGCGTTCCGTGTCGCTCCGGCTGTTCGAGACCGTGCGGCAGAGGTGGCGCCCCGGGAGGGAAAGACGATCTCTCAACTCGCCCGAGAAGCACTGGAGCAGTTCCCGCCGCCACTGTTGATACGTTCCACGCCCCATACGCCGGAGAGTTCTTCAGCACCTGCACATCCAGGTCTTCGGTGCCTTCCATAGGCCTTCACCGTGGTTTCGGCGGCTCGGCACTCTCTTCACCCCACCCAACGGGCAGGACCTCTAACGACGCCGCAGGCTTCGCTTCATGCTGCGGACCGCATCATCGCTCCCCCTCACAGGGCCTTTGACGCTGGGCTTCGACCCGACCCGTTTCCAGACCAAGCCGCCAGCCTGCTACCGGGCCACCTGGCAGCTACCCGGACCGGACTCACACCGGCAAGCGACGACGAGCTTACGAACAGCAACCACCTACATCAGGCAACCTCCTGTTCTGCTGGACGCACGAAAGCGCGAGGCTAGGCTGGCCGGCGAGACACAAGCAACGATGTGAGGAGCGACAGCGCCGTGCCGGTGACCAAGGAAATCAAGGCCCTCACCCAGGCGAACTACCCCGCGGACTGGTCCGAGCTGGACACCAAGGCCGTGAACACCATCCGCGTGCTGGCCGCCGACGCGGTGCAGAAGGTCGGCAACGGACACCCCGGCACCGCGATGAGCCTGGCTCCCCTGGCGTACACCCTGTTCCAGCGCGTCATGCGGCACGACCCCACCGATCAGGACTGGATTGGCCGGGACCGCTTCGTGCTCTCCTGCGGGCACTCCAGCCTGACGCTGTACATCCAGCTGTACCTGGCCGGGTACGGGCTGCAGCTGCAGGACCTCAAGGAGCTGCGCACCTGGGGCTCGGCGACGCCGGGACACCCCGAGCACCGGCACACTCCTGGTATCGAGATCACCACCGGTCCGCTCGGTCAGGGGCTGGCGTCCGCTGTGGGGATGGCGATGGCCGCGCGGCGCGAGCGCGGCCTGTTCGACCCGGACGCCAAGGCGGGTAAGAGCCCCTTCGACCACCACGTCTTCGTCATCGCCTCCGACGGCGACATCGAGGAGGGCATCACCTCGGAGGCATCCTCCCTCGCGGGACACCAGCAGCTGGGCAACCTGGTACTCGTCTACGACGACAACAAGATCTCCATCGAGGACAACACCGACATCGCGCTCAGCGAGGACACGGCCAAGCGCTACGAGGCCTACGGCTGGCACGTGCAGGTGGTGGAGGGTGGCGAGGACGTCGCGGCCATCGAGAAGGCCTTGCTGGCGGCAAAGGCGGAGGCGGGCAAGCCGTCGTTGATCCTGCTGCGCACCATCATCGGCTACCCGGCGCCGAAGAAGATGAACACCGGTGCGGCGCACGGAGCCGCACTCGGTGACGACGAGGTCGCCGCCGTGAAGAAGGCGCTCGGGTTCGACCCGAAGAAGACTTTCGAGGTCAGCGACGAGGTGCTGGCGCATACGCGAGCGGTCCAGCAGCGCGCCAGGAAAGCTCGGGACAAGTGGGCGCCGGAGTTCGAGGCGTGGGCCAAGCGCGAGCCCGAGCGCAAGGCTTTGCTGGACCGGGTGCTCGGTCGGACCCTGCCCGACGGCTATGCCGACGTGCTGCCCACCTGGAAGCCGGGCGACAAGGCCGTGGCCACCCGCAAGGCCTCCGAGGCGGTGCTGGCCGCGCTGGGACCGATCCTGCCCGAGCTGTGGGGCGGCTCGGCCGACCTGGCCGGGAGCAACAACACCACCATCAAGGGTGCCGACTCCTTCGGGCCCACCTCGGTGTCCACCGACATGTGGAAGGCCAACCCCTACGGGCGCACCCTGCACTTCGGGGTCCGGGAGCACGCCATGGCGGCGATCCTCAACGGCATCGCGCTGCACGGGCCGACCCGTCCGTACGGCGGTACATTCCTGGTGTTCAGCGACTACCAGCGTCCCGCCGTCCGCCTCGGTGCGCTGATGAAGTCCTCCGTCGTGCACGTCTGGACCCATGACTCCATCGGGCTCGGCGAGGACGGCCCGAGCCACCAGCCGATCGAGCACCTGGCTGCGCTGCGGGCAATCCCCGGTCTGGATGTCGTGCGTCCTGGTGACGCCAACGAGACTGCCGCGGCGTGGAAGGCGGCGCTGGAGCGGCCAGAAGGTCCCGCCGGGCTGGCACTGACCCGCCAGGACCTGCCGATCCTCGAGGGCACCAGCACGGCGGGCGTGGCCAAGGGCGGGTATGTGCTGCAGGACGCGGAGACCGGTCCGATCCGGATGGTGCTCATTGCCACCGGTTCGGAGCTGCAGATTGCGGTCGCCGCGCGGAAGGCCTTGGAAGCGCAGGGGATCGGCACCAGAGTGGTGTCGATGCCTTGTGTTGAGTGGTTCGATGCGCAGGACCAGAACTACCGCGACGCCGTCATTCCGCCGACCGTCCGCGCGCGGGTGGCGGTCGAGGCCGGAATAGCCATGCCGTGGTACCGGTTTGTTGGAACGGAGGGCGAGATTGTGTCCATCGAGCACTTCGGCGCCTCCGCCGACTACCAGACCCTGTTCCGGAAGTTCGGGTTCACCGATGAGGCGGTGACCGCTGCCGCGCAGCGCTCACTCGCCCGAGTGGAGGGTTGATCGACATGAGCAAGCAGAACAAGAACCTCGCCGAGCTGAGCGCCGCAGGCGTCTCCGTCTGGTTGGACGATCTCTCCAGGGAGCGGCTGCGGACGGGAAACCTGGCCGAGCTGGCCGAGACCAAGAGTGTGGTGGGGGTGACCACCAACCCCACCATCTTCGCAGGCGCCCTGTCCAAGGGCGACGCTTATGACCAGCAGCTACGGGAGCTGGTCGCCCAGGGCGCGGACGTGGACGAGATCGTCCGCGTGCTCACCACCGACGACGTGCGCCAGGCCTGCGACGTCCTGCGCCCGGCATGGGAGGCCACCGATGGCCGTGACGGCCGGGTGTCCATCGAGGTCGATCCACGACTGGCGCACGACACCGAGAAGACCGTTGCGCAGGCGGTGGAGCTGTGGAAGATCGTCGACCGCCCCAACGTCATGATCAAGATCCCCGCCACCGAGGCCGGGGTGCCCGCCATCGCGCAGACCCTGGCCCAAGGCATCACCGTCAACGTTACGTTGATCTTCTCGGTGGAGCGTCACCGTGCGGTGATGGACGCGTTTCTGGACGGCATGGAGCAGGCCAAGGAAGCCGGACACGACCTGTCCACCATGGAAAGTGTGGCGTCGTTCTTCGTCTCCCGCGTGGACACCGAGGTGGACAAGCGGCTGGAGGCGATCGGCACACCGGAGGCGATGGGGCTGCGGGGCAAAGCGGCCATCGCCAACGCGCGGCTGGCCTACGGCGCCTACGAAGAGGTCTTTCAGGTGGGGTCGCGTTATCGGGCGCTGGCCGCGGCCGGGGCCACGCCTCAGCGGCCGCTGTGGGCCTCCACCGGCGTAAAGAACCCGGACTACCCGGACACGATGTACGTCACCGAGCTGGTGGCGCCGAACACGGTGAACACCATGCCGGAGAAGACGATGGATGCCGTCGCGGACCACGGCGTGATCAGCGGCGACACCGTCAGCGACACGTCCGTGGCCGCGCAGCAGGTCTTCGATGCGCTGGAGTCGGTCGGGATCGATGTCACCGACGTGTTCCTGACCCTGGAGAACGAGGGTGTGCAGAAGTTCGAGGCGTCCTGGTCGGAGCTGGCGGAGACGGTGCAAGGTCAGCTCGACGGGGTTTCCTCGAGCTGGACGGTGGCCGAACCGGCGTCGGGGCTCGTCGACCGGGAGCTGTCGGAGTTCCTCACCCTGCCCGCCTACGCCCGGATGCCCTAGTCCGATGGCCGCCCCAGTGGTGAAGGCCCCAGTGGTGAACGCCTCCGTGCTGGCCGGCCGGTTCCGCGAGGAGCTGGCCGAGAAGTCGGTGATCACCGACCCCACCCGGTTGCGCACCTACCAGTGCGACGGCCTCGCGCACTACCGGGTGACCCCGGCGGTGGTGGTGTTGCCCCAGGACGCCCGCCAGGTGCAGCACTGCGTACGGGTGTGCGCCGAGCTGGACGTGCCGTTCGTGGCCCGCGGATCCGGCACCGGCCTCTCCGGTGGTGCACTGCCGCACTCCGACGGGGTGCTCATCGTGACCTCGCAGATGCGCCGCATCCTGGAGATCGACGTGGACAACGAGCTGGCGGTCGTCGAACCCGGGGTGATCAACCTGGACGTCAGCAAGGCGACGGGCCCACTGGGGTGGTACTTCGCGCCGGACCCGTCCAGCCAACAGGTGTGCTCGGTCGGGGGCAACGTCGCGGAGAACTCCGGCGGTGCGCACTGCCTCAAGTACGGCTTCACCACCAACCACGTGCTCGGGGTGGAGGTCGTCACCCCGGACGGCGAGCTGGTCACCTTCGGCGGCCGTTCTCGCGACACCCCGGGTTATGACCTGCTGGGAGCGTTCGTGGGCAGCGAGGGAACGCTGGGGGTGACCACCAAGATCATCGTCCGGCTTCTGCGGCGACCCGAGGCCGTGCAGACCCTGCTGGCCGGCTTCCGTTCCACCGACGCCGCCGGAGCTGCGGTCTCGGCCATCATCGGTGCCGGGGTGGTGCCCGCCGCGATCGAGATGATGGACGCGTTGGCCATCGAGGCAGCCGAGGCGGCGGTGCACTGCAACTATCCGACTGGGGCGGGCGCCGTGCTGGTGGTGGAGCTCGACGGCCCCGATGCTGAGGTGGAACACACCTTCGCCGCCGTGCAGCAGCACTGCCAGGACAACGGGTCCTTCGAGATTCGGATTGCGGCCGACGACGCCGAGCGGGCGTTGATCTGGCGAGGTCGCAAGTCGGCCTTCGCCGCGGTCGGCCGGATCAGCCCCGACTACATCGTGCAGGACGGCGTCATTCCCCGCACCAAGCTGGCCGAGGTGCTCACCGCGATGCGGGAGCTGGCCGACGACGCGGGGGTGCGGGTGGCCAACGTGTTCCACGCCGGCGACGGCAACCTGCACCCGCTGGTGCTTTTCGATGACGGCAACCCCGGTGAGGCCGAGCGCGCGGAGGAGGTCAGCGGCGGCATCCTGGACCTGTGCCTGAGTCACGGCGGCTCCATCACCGGTGAGCACGGGGTGGGCGCGGACAAGGCCAAGCACATGCCGAAGATGTTCACCGCCGAGGACCTGGACACCATGCAGAAGGTGCGGTGCGCGTTCGACCCGCGGGGAATCGCCAACCCTGGCAAGGTCTTTCCCACCCCACGGCTGTGCGGTGAGGTTCCGGGACGACACACCCAGGCGCACCCGCTGGTGCAGGCGGGGCTGGCCGATGCGTTCTGAGGTGACCGACCTCGTGTCGGAGCTGACCGCCACGGTCGGCGCCGAGCACGTGCACGAGACTGCAGACGGGCACACTGTGGCGCCGTCCAGCACCGAGGAGGTCGCCGCCGTGCTGCGGGCGGCGAGCGGGTCCACGACCACGGTGCTGCCGGTCGGTGCCGGACGCACGGTGGGCTGGCTGCCCGCGCCCGCTGTCGACGTCCGCCTCGAGCTCACCCGGATGGACGCCATCCTCGAACATTCCGCGGGCGACCTGGTGGTGCACGTGCAGGCGGGGGCGCAGCTCGACGCCGTCCAGGCCGCCCTCGCTCCGCACGGTCAACGACTGCCGATCAGCTCGCCGGTGCCGGGCGTGACCGTCGGCGGCCTCGTCGCGGCGGACCTGTCCGGCCCCGAGCGCTACCTACACGGCACCGTCCGCGACCTGCTCATCGGCACCACCACGGTGGCCGGCGATGGCACCGTGGCCCACGCCGGCGGCAAGGTGGTCAAGAACGTCGCCGGCTACGACCTGGGCAAGCTGTACACCGGCTCGCGGGGCACCCTGGGCGTGCTCACCGACGTCTGGTTCCGGCTGCGCCCGCTGCCGGAGTGCCGACGCTGGGTCACCGCCGAGGTCCCCGACACCGCCACGGCGGCGGCCGCGATCGCCGCGGTCCGCGCTTCCCAGGTGGCCCCGAGCGCGCTGCAGCTGCACCGCACACCGCAGGGCCGGGTCACGGTCGGGGTGGAGCTCGACGGAGTCGCCGCCGGGATCGACGTCCGCGCCGATACCGTACGCGAGTTGATCGGTCCCGCAGCATCCACTGTGGACTCGCTTCCGTCGGGCTGGAACGCGCTGCCCGGCGGTGTGGTCCTGCTGTCACTGAGTTACCCCCCAGCCTCCTTGGCCGCCGTGCTCGACGCGCTGGCCGCCGTCGACCGGGAGCACGAGATCAACGGGTCCGCCGGGGTCGGCGTGTTGCGCGTGGGTTGCGCAGCCGCCGACGCATCCGTGTTACTCGCCGCGGCCAGAGCCGTCACCGCCGAGCAGCACGGAACCACGGTGGTGCTGCGCGCACCCACCGATCACGAGCTGGACGTATGGGGTCCGCAGGACGCCGCACTGGTGCGGCTGATGCGCCGGGTCAAAGATGAGTTCGACCCCACGCACAC
>JAABUP010005632.1_pt1 | contig 18767 bp, 23 predicted proteins | sample 5559201 | NCBI WGS metagenome assembly JAABUP01 (sample SAMN10711887, study PRJNA513373) | rock metagenome | isolation source: Antarctica rocks | place: Antarctica
AACACCGACATCTTTGTGTGGGCCAAGGACTACCTGGCTGCCCTCAAAGAGGATGACAGTGCTGTCAACACCAAGGTGCCCTCATGCAGTCTTGTGCTGGAGTTGCTATGTGTGCATTTGCTGTCAACACCAAGGTGCCCTCACGCAGTCTTGTGCTGGAGTTGCTATGTGTGCATTTGCTGTCAACACCAAGGTGTCGTCATGCAGTCTCATGCTGGAGTTGCTATGTGCACATTTACTGTCAATATCAAGGTGCCCTCGTGCAGTCTTGTACTGGAGTTGCTATGTGTGCATTTGCTGCACTCGCATCAGCTGCTGAGCTCAGTGTGACCCATGTCTTCACCTGTCTGCTCTGTCACACCTGGTCTGCATTCTGTGCCAATATGTTGCTGCTGGTCATGTCAAAGCATGGCAGTTGTCTGTCTTGCAAATGCACTAGTCTTTGCATGATGCCTGGATAGTGCAAATACACATCAAAGCTCATATGCTAGTCATGCTGTGAGTGCACAGGCCACACAGTGGCAGCAACACAAGCTTGTGAGAGGTGCACTGTTTAGGGATGTGCAAACTGCTTGAAACATGTGCAGTGTGTCCAGGGATTATGTAAGATGTTGAACCTTTAAAACCATGTTTTCAACGCAATCATGGGGCTTGTCTGTAAGAGAACGTGCAGCAAAATCAGCAGACAGCGGAAGGCCTATGATCAGGCAGTCAAACATTCGTTCAAAAGTTGCATGCATCACAGCAAATTGCATGTCGACTCCATGTCGCAAACCAGCAGCGTGTATATGCAGAGCAATGCATGCATTGCAGCATGTGGCACATTGAGTCCGCATAACAAACTAGCAGTGTGTGTGTGTGCAGAAAGACAACACGCTGAGCAAGCTGGCGGCAATGGAGGGGGCTGTGCCCAAGCAGCTGCAGCCCGCCTTCAAGAAGGTCATGCAGAAGCTGCAGCAGGTACTTGCTTGGCACACCTGTGCATTAGCAATGCATGCGTTGTGCCCTTCCTCAGAACTAATTCATTCCACATATTCATCCAGTCACTCCTCACACCTCGCCCCCTCAGCTCAGGTATGCTCAGTGCTGAGTAGATCCCTGCATGAGGTCCTGTTTTGGTAGTCAGCATACCAACAGCAGAGCATGTTGACTGTTTACATCTTCTGCTGGTCTGCTAACTTCAATAAAGGATAGAGCCTCATAGGGCCACACCAAGAGCCGTGCATAAATCTTCTAGCAGATTGTGTTTTAGATGGATGCCCAACCTTTGGAGAACTTGTGTCTGGGTTGCAAATGGGTCGTAGTCCATATGGTCGTGTGACCCAGCATCAACATGCACTCATGAAGTTGATACAGTACGTGTGGTATTCTGCAACCTGAGCAAAGACTGCCATAGCACCCCATCACCAAACACTCATGCTGGCCAGGGCATGATCCTGATGGTCTGTGTGTCTGTCTGCGCGTCGCTTTTGTGTGTGTGCGTGCGTGCGTGCGTGCGCCAGCTGCTTTGCAATCTGATTGCTGATCCAATGACTGCTTACATTTGCCTTGTTCTGCTTAGTTTCATGCTTGCAGCCAGCATAGCCAAGACTAAAAATACCCTTCGTCTGGTATGTCTCATGGCAAGACTACTCATACCTGTTGCAGGCTGGGAAGAAACCCAAGGCCAAGGATAAAGATGATGATGACAACAGCTCCGCAGACAGCTTAGAGCGATCACAAAGGTGGGTCCTATCTACCAACATACCTCCTTGTCTCCTGTTTGCGCCTTGATGGTTGTCATTGTTGTGATAGGGGTGTCTGTGTTGTGTCCTGAATGCTGCCATGGTATGATTTTGACTGGAGAGTTGGATTTGTCACTGTTGTCCTGAGTGTCTGTAATGCGTCCTGAATGCTCCCATGTTGTGACTGTGACTGGAGATTGCCAAACAAACTTCATCAAGTAAACCCACAACTCATGTACTTTTCAATGCAACTTTACTGCAAGCATGTGAACACTGGGAATTTCCCTGCTTGATCTGTCCATGACATATGCTGACTGTGCGTTCAGTCATTACGGTGACTATGATGATGAGAATGGTGGGGGCAGTCAGGGACAGCCCTTCACCCCCAGGGGCCGCCCACAGGGACCAAATGGCAGGAGCAGGGTGCAGTTTGCAAGGCGGTCCAGCAGGGGGGTAGGGGCCTCCAGAAGGGGGGGCCAGGCGTCCAAAAGCAGCGACGATAAGGAGGACCCCAAAGATTACATGAGCAAAGCAAAGCAGCTCTGGAACTATGTCGGCAAGGTGAGGCCCAATCTGACATCAACAACCGTCAAGTTGCCAAACCTGCTATCCTGCAAGTATCCATCCTGAGCCCTGGTTTAGATTCCTTCAGTCAACATCCCACAGCACCAGTTCACCGTAGCCTCAAGAGTCACTGAGCATATAGCAGATGACATGCTACACGCTGCATGTCTGAGTGTCCATTACACTGCTCTTTATGATAAGTGACTATGTGCTGCCCTGTGACTGCAGTTCACAGGGCTGGAGACAATGGGGGGTGGGGAGCAGGATACCCAGGACCTACAAGACCCCAGCTCAGGGCACAGCCGCTCCTTTGGCCGGCAGTGGACTAACAGCAGCACCAGATCCTTCAAGCCAGGGCTTGGCAGATCTAGGTGAGCCTGGCTGTGGTGAAATCACTTTTGGCTGATGCTCTTGTCGTTGACACATGCGCTGATGACCATTTTTTTGGTATGCACTTGCCATGTCTCACAGCCAGACTAGACTGCAAGCTGAGGTTTGATGACCATACAAAGCTGACAAGATTGAGTTTGCTTATGTATTGGTCAGTCTGCCTGGCATAAAGCCAGCCTCTTGAGTCTGCAAGTAGTTGAAGAGCAACCATTGGCAGTTTCCCGCTGCCATCCATCTGCATGTGGCTGCGCTGCTGCAAGCTGCAGCAACTCCATGCACATGCGTTGCAAGCAATGGTCATGAGCTGGTCCACATCAGACAACCAGCGTGCTGTCTCATGGTGTGACATGACAGCCTTGCCCATATGGTTGCAGGCTGGGTCGAGGCGCTACTCCACCAGGAGTGGCTGACGACTACAAGTCTGCTGCACTGTTGTCAAGAGCAGAAGAGGGAAACAGCAGTGTACTGTATCCCCAGCGAGTTCATAGTCGTGCCAGGCCTGTGATGAGAGATGCAGACAGTAAGAACTGGGGGCCCACAGACAGGCCTGATGATGCTATACCTGCAAAACAAGCTGGAGGGGTTGACTCTGAGTATGAAGGACTTGTATAGTAGCACTACAATGGTGCAATTCTACAGTTTCACAGTCAGCCTGCAACAAGTTGCAAGGCTGGTATTCTACAACCGCATTCTAATTTTGCATCTCAACGGATAAATGCTGCTGTGCAGCTGTGACCCAGAAGATGCTGTCATGTTGATTTGCAGCAACTTTGATGCAGCATTGCTGAAGATGGAGTGCTATTTATCTTCAGGTGTCCTGTGCTAAAGCATGCTATACCATGTAAAGTTGTCAGCAGCTGCTATGCAGCCAGTCAGCTCAGTAGCAGTATGTGAGGGCTTGAGGTGGCATTTCCTGATCCTAATGCATGAAATCAAAACAAGGTTCTCAGGTGTGCATCGACGTTACACACCTTAATGTCATACAAGTACATATATTTACAAGTCATATTGCAATAGTACACTAGTATAAGACTGAGTCAGACAGACTGAGTCTCTGCAGTGTATTTAGCGTGATCGTGCACACACACTCGAATCTTCCTTGCACGTTTGTCTTGATCCCATGCAATGCCAGGTGTGTGGGCCTGAGTGAATGCGAAAGCAAGCAAAATTACATTAGCTGCTATATGCATATAGCACCTGTAAAACATGACCAAGCTTGACATTTTTTTTTTGAGGCAGACGTAACAAATCGAACATGACTGCAGATCAGAAGTTCTTTCTTCATGTGATCATTATGATGTAGACAAGAATTGCTGTGCGGTCAACACCATCAAGAACACATTATGAGAAGGCACTAAAACCTGAATACCAATGCTGACAGTAGCCCCACGGACATGCTGACAATAACCCCACGGACATGCTGACAGTACCCCACAGACACTACCGGTACCTGGCTACAGTCAGTCTTCAAATGTATAAAGAACAACGCATAAAACAAAACAAGGAACAGTTGCACCGGCAATGAAGTACTCACAAAGCACTACCCATCAAACCTTAATGGGTGCAAGCAGGATTGGGTCAGACATGGTCTCAAAAGAATTGCTCAGAACCAAACAGCTTTTTGCTGTGGATGTAAGTAGAGCTCATAGACTGCTTTCACAAGCTACAGCTAAGAAAGGTTCAAGTGGAACGCAAATCAGTCATATTTGCTAGTAAACCTTTAGTTGGAGGTGCACAGTCAAGCTAGAACAACCTATGTCAATTCATTTGCTTGTTTTGTTTGTGTCATTACAGTTCTTGCACAAGCCAGGTTGTGACAAAGTGAAGTCATTGCGTCTGGCCATGCAACTAGGCTGTCAGGACATGCTTCGCTCCCGCAGCTTGTAAGCTATTGACACTCTCATTGCATTGCACTCCCTTGACGGCGCCAGACCCCGATGCACAAGGTTTGCATGGAACAATACACCTGTGTTTCTTATTGGCTCAACAGCTGACAGAAGTTTCGTTCCAGGAATTCTGAAAAGCGTGAGACCGCCATCTGTGATCTCAGAGGTATATATGAGGAAGGTCCAGTGCGAAGCATCCTGGCCGTCTGTGTGGAAGTCACCATCATGTCCAAAGGTCTGACCGTTGGCATATACATTCCTTAGCTCAAAGTCCTTGCCGGTAAGCTGCCTAAGCCTTTGGAATATCGTGTCAGTGAACATAGGATCTTCCTGCAGGTCCATGAACCAGAATCGCCTTTCTGTGGGTTTTGAGCCACTCCAGTTTGTCATCTTCCAGGCGCCATTTTCAAACAACTGCTGACAGTACTGCAGTTCGCCAAAATTCAGTATGTTGCTGTACACCTCAGGCAGCTCAGTCAGGGCAGGGGCCTGTACCATCACAGAGCCAAGATTAGCGACTTCTGTTCTGGACTGACAAGACTCTGTAGAGCTCTCAATGTGCCGCGCTATCAGGTAGAGCACACGAGTTGCACATCAAGGTGTTGCACATCGAGTTGCCAAGAGTCGAGTTGAACGCTGGCGTTACTTTGATTACGGCGGGTTACGGTGCCCCCTGTATCGTAGCATAAATTGTTCCGAAGTTGTATGTCTGTGTCGATCCAAGGCTCTACGCCTGCAGGCCTAGACCACGAAGAAATTATAGGGGGCGTGTTTGCAGCTTTTTGTGCTGGGTGATGAAACGCTCACTGCCAGCTGTCTACAAAACAAATGCAGATCTGGATCAGATCAGATAGTCAGACATGCTAATCTACAGTCTGTAGGCTACAGTCAACAGTGCTTGACTGCTCGTCTTATAGATCGATCAAAACCACCAAGCTGTGTTGACATGCCCTGTCAAGCCTGCAGCATGCTCTTGCCAAGATTATGTGGAGTTGTCAGACAGCAGCTTATGCCAGGTCACTCTGTAGTAGTAGCAACATCAGCACTATTACAGAAGCAGGTATTCAGCACAGAGGCTGACGCTTCTCCAAAAGTGGAGGAGTCTATGGATTTCCCAGGCGGCAAAGTTCCATTCACCAAGAAAGTACTGGCCAGAGTCTTGCTGGGGTTGCAGAAGTGCAGCAGCTAGTGGTGTACTCAGCACTTGCGTGCTGTGAGTGCAGCTGTTGATGCTTGGTGGTCCTCAGTCCACCACTCCTCCTATGAGCTGCTACCGAACTGTGGACAGCACTGGAACAGACATAGCTGGTGCAGATGTGCCCCATCCAATTGATCATGCTCTGGCTACCAAAATGTATAGTACAATGGCAGCCTTGCAGATCGTGGACACTGTGTTTTATGAAGCTCAAAGACAGGTGAAGCACACTAAATTCATGACTGTTTGACATATTTCTGAGTTGTGCTGAGCAGATACATTGGTGGAGGTCTGCTTTGGCACTCATCCTGACAATGAACCTACCCAGCTTGAAAGCCCGGATATGAAAGAGAGCTTTGCTGCTGGCTTGCAAAGCCAGTCATGCCTATGTGTGCAGGGAAGGTTTTCATTCTTCATGACAAGCGCTGGTGAGGAGGCCACAGCTGTGGGCTCTGCAGCCGCCTTGACACTGGAAGACACCGTAAGTCAAAAGCTATGCCTCCTCAAGCAACACACATTTGTCAAAAACACAAAAGCTACCTTCACACAGCACGCCAAAGGCAGCGGCAGTAGTCGTAGTCACATAAGCAATCATGGCCCAAGCAAAGCGCTGCCCATCGATCATAGTGGTGCTCAGCAATGATTGCTGCAATGACTTGTTGGTCTATGCATAGGTGTTTACACAATATCGGGAGCATGGAGTGATGATGTGGCGGGGTTACACCATTCAGCAAATGGCGCATCAGGTCAGCGAAATCACATGTCACAGCTGCAGTGTCCTACAGGCATATCGTCTGACCCCCTGATAGATGTTGTCTGAACCCCTGCTGCACATTGTCTGACCCCCTGCTGCACATTGTCTGACCCCCTGATGCATGTTGTCTGACCCCCTGCTGCATGTTGTGTGAACCCCTGATGCATGTTCCAGTGCTACGGCAACATCCTCGGCCATGGGAAAGGGAGGCAGATGCCAATTCACTATGGCAGCAAGGAGCTCAACTTTCAAACTATCTCCTCTCCGTTGGCAACTCAGCTACCGCATGCTGTCGGCGCTGCCTATGCTCTCAAGGTACAGTCAGCAGCTGCTGGCACCTTCCAAGTGTACTGCATGGCACAGCAACTGTAAGCCTGCTCTCAAGCCATGGACGTGGTTGTGCTGCGTGGTTGTGCTGCCTCACAAAGCTTTAGGCAGCTGACAGCTCATACTGTTTACAGAAAGATAATACACAGCATGCACTTGCATACAGTGTTTGACATGACTGATGATGATGCTGAGTCAACATACCAGATGTTGGCCTTTGGCAAAGAATGATGCTCATCCACGCACACATCTGCAGTTGGAGGGCAAGCAGGCTTGTGTGGCAGTGTACTTTGGGGAGGGTGCTGCCTCAGAGGGAGACTTCCATGCTGCTGTCAACTTTGCCAGCACTTTGAGCGCACCCGTCCTCTTCATCTGCCGCAACAATGGCTGGGCCATCAGCACTCCCAGCACCGAGCAATACAGAGGTTTGTGTTTGCCAATCGACACGCAATTTGACGTTGTAAAGCTCCCCATGTTTGCAGCTGCATACTGCGCCTGCTCATGGCTGTAATTTTCCAACACCAGAACCAATGCCTGCTCATTGCTATGGTGACATCATATGCTACATACATAGTGCGGTCTGGGATGCAGTGGTTGACATTCTGGTGTCACGCTCTGGTGTGACAAACAAGTCTCAAAGACCACGGGTCAAAACACAACTGCCATGGTGTCTGTGGTTCACAAGCCCCTGTAGAGTGTGCTTTCAGGTGATGGTATTGCTGGAAGGGGACCTTCGTATGGCATTGCCAGCATCAGAGTAGATGGTGGCGATGCAAGGGCAGTATACAATGCCACTGCTGAAGCACGCAAGATAGCAGTTGCCAACAGCTGCCCTGTGCTGATTGAGGTCAGCTGAAGCACTGTTTCTGAGCTGATGCACTGCTCTTCCGTATGTTGACGCTGCTGCCCACTGGTCATGGCCTGTTGATGCTATGACCTGATGATTTTTTGCATGATGAGCATCATACATTAATTGCTTGTGTGTCATTTCCAGCCGTCTTGCATGTGTGTACGGCCAACATTGACACCCACTCTGTGTGCAGGCCATGTCATACCGCAGTGGCCATCACTCAACCTCAGATGACTCATCTAGGTACACTCCAGCTGTGAGTGATATCACATGATTTTGTTGTAAATGTTCACAAAGCTACTTGGGATGTAAATCTTTGGGTGGGTGAACTGTTGACGCCTTGTTATGTCAAAATCTTTGCAAGACTCTTGTTATGACATTCTGGCGTTTACTTGCATGCCAAAGGTCATGGACTGATGGTGCTTCTTAGGTGTCTTGAGCCTTGGTTGAATCTTAGGGAATGGGCTGCTAAGCATGATTGTGATTGCAGGTATCGCACAGCGGATGAGATGAACAGGTGGCGTGCCAGGGACCCAGTCATGCGATTTCAGAGCTTGCTGCTGGCAAATGACTGGTGGGACCCACAACAGGAGAAGGACTTGCGTCTCAGCCTCAGGAAGGAGGTATGGTTTGTTACAACATGACACTGCAGATTGTCATTGTCTTGTAGTTAGCTTGGTTGCCATTGCATTGTAGCAGCGGATGCACTTGCTGCCTGACTCGTGCTGAGCATGACTGCATTGCTACAGTATGTAATTGCATGGGGTTTCTAAACATGCACCAGCCTGTCAATCGAGTAATACAATGCTGCATTGCTTGGATGATGTTCTGCCTGCCTTGATGTGGGTGCCAAACTAGTGATGCTTCAGGTATTGAAGGCTTTGGAGGCAGCTCAAAAGGAGCCAAAGGCACCACTGTCAGATATGTTCACAGATGGTAAGACCGCTGCAGCGAACAACAACATTGCTTGCATGTTGTGCAACCTCCCATCAATTTGGGCAATGTCACAGTGTCGTTTTGCAGGCGAACTAGCTAAGCGGCATCCTCAATAGTGATTGCATACATCAATGAGTATTAGGCTGTGTGGTGCATGCAGAACATAACATCCTGTTCAGCAATGTGCATTGAGGTTACAACTCGTATATGCAGTATACAAAGACATGCCTTGGCATTTGAGGGAGCAAATGGAGGAGGCCATGGCGCATGTGAAGGCACATCCAGAAGCTTGCCCTCCAGACATTCCTGTTCGTTAAAACGGCAGGAAAATGTCACGAAAACTGTGTAAACGGAAGTATTGATACTGAATGCCTGATACTGGCTTTGTCCAGACAGAAGATGAAATAACAACAGAATATCTGAAAGAGTCTACGAAGCCTTCTAGACACTGTTGCAAGGATGGCACACGATAATCTAGCTGAGAAGTCTGCATTGCCCATCATTTGTATGTGTAATTCATTTGTACTTGCTACATGGTATCAACAGCAGATACCAAGCTCTTGACATTCAGCAAGCAAATCTGCTAAAAGCCTCATGAAAAGGTTAGTGGCCAGGCATGTGATCTGTCTATGCATGGTTTTGCATTATATTCCAAAACTATTGTTTCAATGCGTATTCATTCCAATGAACTGCTGGACAAGCGGCATGATAGCACTCCCAGGAAACCTTCCCAAGAAGCCACCAGCTGCAGCAGCTTCTCCAAAGCTGTTGACTGCATCACCGGTAGATTGCATTTTAAAGAGCGGGTTCATTTTTTGGCGCTGCAAGGCGGCTTGGCCCAGTGCGTGCAGAGTGACGTTGGGGTCAGAGGAGGGCGGGTGGGGTATGTGTGTCAACGGAGTGTTCATGACACATGGCGCTCCCCCCAACTGTTCAACCTGGGTGACAAAACGTTTATATCGGTCACTGGTAACTAACAAGGCATGCAAATGACGACTTGAGCTACAATCACATCTGGCTGCAGTACCTGCTGCCACATGACAGCTACACTCAGACAAACAGCACGTCAGCGATTGAGAAAATAAGATTGATGACCAGTAGTTGGTAGAGACAAGACAAGGTGAGAAGAGGACTGACCACATGGCGTACGTGAGCCACAGCGAAGGGCACAGGCTCATGGGAGTGATCACCAAACAGCACAGGGGTGGAGTGGTCGCCGGTGACGCACACACAATAGTGACCCCGACCACCTGCCTCTGCTTGGTGCAACCTCCGTATGAGTTGCTTGATCATGACATCCACACACTCCAGATACTGGACCTGTGCACCAGCAACCAGATCCTCACGCCTTCACCACATATCAGGGTGTCTGATGATCATGTCATCAAAAAAGACAGTAGCAGAAACAGAGAGCAAGAGATGCACTGCAATGTGTAGGCTGTGGCATGCTACAGAAGGAGAGGGGATCACCTTCAGCACTGGCTGCTGATCATGCCCAGTATCATCGACTGCCTTGATATGCAGAAAGCCAAAGTCATATTGGCCAGAAGTCAGGGCATCTGACAGCGTCTCTGCTTTTGCATGGAATTGTGTTCTGTAGTCACCTAGCATAGCAAAAGCACTTAAGAATTAGGTCAGGCTATACTCAAGCTTGTCTTGGCACAACACAGTACAGCAAAGCAAAGAAGGACCCAGTGCAGCATAGCATGCCACAGCATGCTTCTTGCTAACCATCAGAGGGAAATGCTCTCAGACAGAGCACTGAGGAGCCTTCTCAAAACAATATTTGCGACACCTTCAATCATGAGGAAGACCTGTGATTGCGCACCTGTTGTGCCGGGTGCATCCAAGCGGTCAATGCCAAGAGACATGCCAAGGCCGGCAATGATCTTGGTGGGCGCCACCATACATGCCCTCATGCCATGCTGCTCTAGAAAAGTTGGAACAGCTATCCTGGACATGCAAATCAGGCGTCAGTATATGTATTGAAGGATTTGGGATATAGTAAAAAGTGCTCTGTGCATGCAGCAGTTGCTTATGCAAATGCTGGCTGAGGAATTCTGCATGCTGATGTGCTGCATGCCATAGGCAGCAACATCCACGCTGTTGTCACGGCACAACATGTAGCAGCATACACAAGCAGTGACCCTAAGTCATAGCCCAAGGTTCCTGACACAACACAGCCCACCTGGATCCACAGCCTCTCAGCAGCACCACATTAGCTGGTGAGCTTCCTTGAGCAATGCGCTGCTTGTTCACTTGGTGGTCCTGCAAAATGCACTGTAGCCTTAGCTCAGGAAAAGCCAACATTGAGGACATCCTGTTGGTGACAAGAGGTAAACAGCCATCGAATGTGCAGAGCACTATGACCTAGATGAGCGACATACTGGATGTCGCATATGCTGTGTCTCACCTGCAAAATTGCCTGCAGGACCGCAGAAAGCTCATTGACCACAGCAGCAGTGTGCTGGGCTTGCGCTGTTGCCTTGAGTGGTCCAGATGCCTGCACCACAAGTCACTCAATCAACGTTCTACTTCATCTTGCCATGAAATAACAGCTGGGCAATCACCAGGCCAGTCAACTGGCCTAAATGGTAACTACAGAAGTACTATTGCCTTTGGCTTTGCACTACGGAAGACTGCACGCATCAATGCAGTCAGCAAAGTGCTACCACACAGTCATTTTGAGTGGCTATGCAGTACATGCAGAAATCATCAACTTGCTGATTAGAAGAAAGCTCTGAGATGAAGACTAATGCAGCAGAGTCATGGGTAAAGCAGCAGCGGCATCTGACCTGAAGGGGCAGATTGTCTTTTAGAGGGTCTGTGCCGCTAACTTCATCTGAGAGGCCTGGCCCACTGATCACTATGCCACAGCGATGCTCAGTTGCGTACTTGGCTTTGACCTCCAAGTCTGGGAAGGATGGCAAACTCACACCTGAAAACGACGCGTACTAAGTGAGGCAAAGTCTCACTTGATGCTTAATTTCAGGTGCTGACAGGGGTAACAGCAGGCCTGTACAATCAGTTGCATGTTGCCTGGTGTCATATGTCACAAGCAATCAGGCACAAGGTACATGCATTTGGTAGACAGATGTCCTCAGGTTTTGCAATGTGCAAGGCACACTCACCGTCCAAAGCGGCACACAGAACAGGACCAACATCCTCAAAGTGCCTGTCAGCCCTTCGTTTGATCACCATCCCTGTTGTGGTGTCTAGTGTGGCAAAGTTGCACTTGAAGGCTATGTCACCAGGAGCCATGTCAATGCCTGCTCCCATGCTCTCAAATGCCCCTCTGCCTCTATAGTACCTGCAGTCAAAAGTGTGCTTGATTGCCAGGCTCTAGCCAGTGTTGACGTGTAAGCTGCCAGGATGTCAACATCAACCTTACAATCTAGGATCATAGCCAAAGATGGACAGATGAGCTGTGTCGCTCCCGCAAGCTAGTCCAGGCTCCACAGGGTCAAGGAGACCGTTCAAGCCAGCAGCTGTACAGAAGCACAGCTCTGAAGTCACATGACGCGGTCAGAGACACAGTCCAGCCAATGCTCAAACTTCGTACCTGCAATGGCATCCATTGCGGGTGTGCCCGCTGCCTCCAAGGGGGTCAAATTGGCTAGTGCGGGTACTTGAACGTCCGCCAGACCATCGATCAGCACAAAAGCAATTCTCCCCGTCTCAACCGACTTCTTGGAATTTGACGCATGACTAGTGCATTCCATTGTCTCTACAACAATCTGGAGGACAGCCTCAGCATGACGCAACGGTGGTACACCCTCAACGCTGGTCCAGCATAGTCACTATAGAACGCATGGATCGCATGTGACGCAGAGCATGAACGTTCTGCATGAGAGCAGCCATACTGATCACCAGCATCACGAGCTGGATGTTATTGTATCTCATGCCCCATGTCTTCATAAGCTCTCAACAAGTCCGACAGTCTTGCCCTAATTGTTGAATGACAGAGCAAACGGTTCGTCTCCTTTAGAGAGCACACTCAGCTACAGCACGGCGGCAATGTAATCAGCAACACGGAACACCAACAGATTCGCCTTGGCACAGTGTTGAGCAGTCGCTCAGAGGGATTGCACGCAGGAAAGGGCAAACTTTGGTGAATCTTGAAATTTGCTCAGATCACTAAACGGCCTCTCGTAAGACATAAACCACGGGTTTCAACACGGATCCTGCGACATTGACTGCTGTGGATGCCGACGGACAATCAGGTGGCTCCCCTGGTCTCGCTCAGTCGGCTTTGCTTTGCCATTTTTGTAACGCTCGCTGCAGACGTGAGGCAAAGATGGGACGTACCACCAATTAAAGATCCAGCTTTCCTTTCATTGATGTTCTTTTGCAGGCTTGTCTTCGAGGGTCTGCAGAATATGCGCACAAGCTTAAAGCTGCCTCACATATCTTTGACGTCTGGACTGACAGAGGAGCTGACATGGGTGCCCTAGCTAACAGGTGACAATTTGTCAAATGTGACCATGAGACTATGATTTTGTGCAGTCAATCACCACTGTCCTGCACCAAGTCTGTTGCTCATGAATTGACTAACACAATGACTTTGGTCTATCACATGAGGCTCCTTGTCTCTGCAGATATCTTGATGGTTCAGTAGACATGCTTGACCAATTCATGGCAGATTCAGCTTGGCCAGCAATGCCACACAGCTGTGATGCCAACCATGCAGCGCCCACTGCAACCGTTCTTGGCTCACAACCCTTGTCACATTCAGCTTCTTCAGCTGATGCACAACTGCAAGCAACGGCACAGCGCACCAAATCCACAGCAGCACAGAAGGCACAGCAAGGCAAAGCGCTTGCTCCACTGGCTGATGTGCATGCCAGAGCTCTTGCAGCATCAACAGCTCAGACAGACACATCATGTGCAAATATTCACAGTGATCTGCCAGACAAAGCTTTTCAGCATTCTACATCCTGCCAAGAGCCTCAACAGGCCATCCCAGTTTGGCATAAGGATGACTTGAGTTATGAGCAATTCGTGCAGACGTTTATGCAGCCCAACCTGCCTGTCATGATCCAGGTGAGCTGCATGACAAGCCTTCGCATTGGCATGGCACTGGCATGCATTTGCTGCACTCAGCTTTGCCTGCCCTTGGTTACCTGTCAGTTTGTGCTGACAAGCCTTGGGAGTTGACCCACATGCAAGTTGATTGCCACTCTGGTAAACCACATACACATCTTGTCCAGAGGGATGGGTCCATGATTAAGCATCTGTTTCAACACTATCAACCACTGTTAGTAAGTTTGAGGGTATGGAAAAACACTTTTTGCACAGCAGAAGGATCTGTCTATCTTCTGCAGAGCTAACTTGTGTCACAATATGTCCATTACAGCTAATTGGGGGTTTTGTGAAGGGTGCCATGCGTAATGATGCAGGGTTTGACATGTGACTGGCAGGCCAGCAAAGACTGGGTGACTGCTGCCAATGGTGTCAACATGGACTTCATTGCACACCATTTTGGGGAAGCTCAGGTGATGGTCAGCGACACCACCAGGTACTGCCAAAGACCCCAAAGATGCACATGCTCAACATTTGCACCTATGGCCTGTCAACCGAGGAAGGCCTGAAAAAAGAAAGACCCCTCGGCAATGGTGATCTTGTGTCATCTTCAGGCAATATCATGCTTTGTAACAGGCAAAAGCAAGTGCCCAATTGGACACTTCCCCCATGCATGCCGTGTCAATCTAAACGACGCAGCTCAAAGGTCTGTCTGTTTGGATGGCAGGCTAAATGCAGGCTGCGCCCCAAGACTGGACATGACAGTAGCTGAGTTTGCACAGTGGTGCAAGATGCACAAGGCAGGACAGGACGACCGCCTGCTATACCTCAAGGACTGGCATTTTGCAAATGAGTTCCCTGACTACACAGCCTACCAGACACCCTGCTACTTCCAAGAAGACTGGCTGAATGAGTTTCATGACATCAGACAAAGATGCCCCCAGCAGAGTCACTCGGCAGGCAATGCTGATGACACGTCTCAAACAGGAGAAGCTGCTGAGAAAAGTGATGCAGAAGAAGGGGTTGCTGATGGGGACAGGAGTGGTGGCAGCAATGCAGGCTGTGATGTTGCCTCATCAGACTACCGCTTTGTCTATCTGGGTTGCAAGGTACAGTTTTTGCCCTTTCACCTCCTAGACTTCAACAACGGGTGCATGATGACATGCACTACTCTGTCCTCACAAAACACATTGCTGAGCTCCTGTCTGGAGGCAATCTTCATCTGGCATACGTAATGTCACTGCCTGCAAGGCCATAAATTTGCAGTAATAGTTGTTTTGCTACCTCGTGTAAAGGCTCCGCATATTGAGTATCTACTTACTGTTTTGCAGGGAACATGGACCCCACTGCACGCAGATGTGTTGCGCTCGTACAGCTGGTCAACAAATGTGACAGGTCGCAAGAGGTGGAAGCTGCTGCCCCCACAGTTCACCCACCTTCTGTACGACCGTTTTGGCAGGTACCCTGCTTCCTCCTGCTTCAGTGGCTTTCAGTAGCCAACCAGTCGTTCTGTTGTTTTAACAGGAAAGTCGTCAGTGTCATGAGCACACTGCTGTATGTGGCTCCTCTCCTGACAATTGCCTGTGGTTAATGGTATCAATATGTGCATGTTGCAACAGCAATGCATCTGAAGCTGTATCTGGCTTCACAACTGACAGGTGGCTGTGTTTGATGGTATCATGCTCACCTGTATTCACCAGATTGGTCAGTGTTGTGATGGATGTTGCTTCAGGGAAATGGCAGCAACCTTTGACATAGGCAAGTTAGAAGGGCGCAATAGATTTCCCAACCTGGACAAAGCTTGTCAGCACACCATTGAGTGCATCCAGGTTAGCTAATTCTTTGCACTCTACACAGCTGTCTGGTCAAGCGCAATTAACATTGCCTTCAAGATACAAGAGAGACTACATTTATCTGATTTGTACCCTGCTTGTGTCCCCCATGCTCATTTCTATCCTTATCCTGGTCCCTTTTCCATGTTTGTCATCTCATCTCTTCCAATTTCACGCTGGCGCCACCATGCCTCTGAAGGCTCTTTGCAGCATGCTGCTGCTGTTGCTGTGCTACCAACTTTGAATGCAACTAGTCATGGTGTGCAGCAACCTGGGCAGCCCGTTTAAACACAGCTTCTCATTGAATTGATGCCAAAAGGCGTAGTCTTTTCTTTCTTTTTCTTTTCTGCAGCACGCTGCAAGGTCCTGACAAATGAGTCTGACGGCATTGCAATGCTTCTAGGAAGCTGGGGAGACCATATTTGTTCCAAGCGGATGGTACCACACTGTAGAGAACCTCGAAGACACCCTGAGCATCAACCACAACTGGCTGAATGGCTACAACATTCACTGGGCCTTGGCTCTGCTGCAGCAAGAACGCACAGATGCCATTGCCTGCATTGAAGATTGCAGGTAGGCGTCTTACCTATATATTGCTTGGGTCCATGCGTTTGCTGAGCCCTGTGGTGCCTGTGATAACATGCAGACATATATTATGCAGCACAGACAGGTGTAACGCCTGCATTCATGAAGCTCACAGCATTTTATGACCACAGAAAGTTCAAATTCAAATGCTCATAGCATAATGCATGTGCAGAGAGGGCTGTACAGAAGTGGAATTTGAAGCCCTGGTGCAGCGCAACATGGCTGCAAATTGCGGCATGAACTACGCTTTCATGGCTACTTTCATGCAAGTCATATTGCAGAGGGAATCAAAGCTGCTCAAGTAAGCTTGCTTTGCCTGGCATGTTGTTATCATTCATGCTTGTTGCCTTTGTTCTGTAATGTATTTGGAATTTGCTACGCGTTTTGTGCTCCGATATCTGCTGCCTGTTCTCCTGCTCCGCTAGCTAGTGTTAGCATCTGAATTGTTACCGCTGTCAAGACTACTCAGCTCTCTACCGTAGGTTGATAACATAGTTTGATTCAGAAGTCGAACTGCTCACCATGTGTAATGGAGCCAATACAACCTTGCAGATAGATGTCATGATTGTATTCTGCAGGCATGCAAAACAGGAGTTACAGGCGAGACACAGCTTTAATATTGCTAAATCAACCTGGACATTGAAGGAGCTACATCAGCATTCATCGTTATATTCAATAGAGTCCATAGACACTTAGCTAGGGATGGCTGAGTTGCCGCCGTAGCGACAGCTCTTTGTATGCACCAACCATGTAGCTACCATATCATGCTCTAAAATTGAATGGAACCTTTTTCATGAGGAGGTCAATACGATAAGGCTTGGCACTTGACTAGGTTGTGTACATGTCATTGGGTGGCCCTTGACCTGGCCATTCAATCAATTTACATTTGTCTTCAGGACTCAACAGACAACAACTGCGACGACAATATACACTAAGCACCAAATGTTCAAGGCGTTCGACAATAGAGCACCAGAGAAACTGCTGAAGTGATGCTGAAGGAGGGCGCTAGTAGATTGCAAATGCCAAGGGCACATGCATGCTGCAACACAGCCCTCAGCAGGGCGGTTTGGCGCGAGCTGGCAACTGAGCGAGTCTAGCTGTCGTTGTAGCGTCTCTATACACTGTGGCGGTAGCCCCACCGCAGACCGGTAAAAGCAAAACACGAGTGATTGTTCGTCCATGCATGCAACAAAAATGGAGAAGACTTACACGCTACTGTGGGAGAGATCAGGTAGGTTGCGAACACGCCGCGCCAGTACCTGAAACGTCCTACACTTCGTGCTGTGTTTCCAAACTGAGTACCTACTGAAGGCCTGCAGCTCGCCGCATTGACTGACCCGATACGGAAGCTGCTGTTGCGGTGATCACGGCAGGTCGCTTCTCTAGCACAGCCGCAGAAATGGGGCACGAATTGTTGGTCCGTGCTGTTCAACAACTCAGCGAGCTCCAGAGTTGTCGAGTCTGACAGGCTCGGCGGAGTCCGTGCGGCAGTGAGCTATGACTTCTGAGGCTACTACGCTTGAGGTACGCCACTCTCATAGACAGCACTCAGCTTTCTTTTATCATCAATAGAACTGCAGAGCAGCCACTTACAGCAATTTTTTGGCTTGCAGGTCTCAAATGCCAGATGTGAGCTGCAGAAAGCGATAGATGCATGTCATTTTGCGCCTACAGCCAGATACTTAAGACAAGCAGCAGCTGCTTGCCTGCTGCATGGGCTGCAGTCTGTGCAGCCAGACAGCAAGTCTCACATTCGCTTTACAGTACAATATGTCAAGCTTTCCCAAGTAGCAGAGCATGTCAGGCGAATGTGTCCAGACATTGACAACCTCCTTGACAGATTGCAAGGCAGGACAGGCAGCAAGTATTTTGTGTTAAACATGGAAGAGCCAGCTTGCGTGCTGGTGCGCTTGCACGACCTCATACATCCTCCATATCAGCGGAATGTAAGAGACTTGCTGGCAACCATCAGGAGGCCAGCCCCACTGGCAGCGCAATCCTCCAGCATTGTAGTCGCGCCAAATGTCCGAGTTGTGCCTCGTCCCATCAGACCTGACAATGGGAGTAGCAATGCTTCAGCAGCACACATTGGGGCAGATGATGATGTGAGTGTCCTGCTGTTGACTTGCACAGCACTGAAGGACTTGCATTGGTATGCTTGTTGATGGCATGGTTGATTTGACAGCCTTTGGTGTCAGGTTTCATGCCTGAGGAACATGTTCTTCAGTGTGCTTGGCTGAGATGCGGTCTGTTCATGCTGCCACAACACTGCACCTTCACTCAATCTCGTTGCAGTAAAGCAAGTACTGAACCATTTCGTTGGCCTGCAGGGTGTTGGCCAAGCAAGGAGTCAGCTGATGTCTGCAATTGCCAAGAGTCATGGATCCCATACAGCTAGGTGGTTGACAGAAACTGCATCAGTCTGCCTCAAGCATGGGCTCAAAGCTACCGGGTCTGGCCTTCAGCTTGGACCAGTCAAATGCACACTTGTGGCAGACCATCTGAACACAGTTTGTCCAGAGGTTTATGACGTCATTGCAAAGTTGCAGACCCCTACAGGGGCCAAATACTTTAGACTGATGGGCACAGGTCGCATGCCATCAGCTGTGCTTCTCAGGCTATATGAGATTGTTCTCAACCCCAGCCGAGCAACGGGGATGTCAAGTCTTCTCCAAAGCATCAGGGTGGTTGACAGCCCAGAA
>JAABUP010005633.1_pt1 | contig 18767 bp, 25 predicted proteins | sample 5559201 | NCBI WGS metagenome assembly JAABUP01 (sample SAMN10711887, study PRJNA513373) | rock metagenome | isolation source: Antarctica rocks | place: Antarctica
CCCGGGGCGCGACGGTGGTTTGGGCGACATAGACAGGGTATGTAGGGGAAGGCGGTGGGGTGAGACTTACCTCCATGACACAGACAGGATGTATGAGGATGCATGAGCGTACTATGAGAGGGAAATGGGTGAGGCTGACCTGGACAACATAGAGAGGGTAAATGAGCAAGCCGCCAGCCATCTTGAGGAAGCTGGGCCGCCCAGTCTGCATGTCATTGTTGCCATACAGCTGAGCTACTTCCCTGCGCTGCCGACTGGCCGGAGGGTTGAAGATGGACCAATCAGCGCCTGCAGCACAAAGCAGCTTTCAGATAAATGATGGGCTTGAGACCCAGTAACAGGCTTGTGGCCCCAGTCACTGACAGCTGCATCCAGCTTGCTCAAAATCACTGCTTTGTTTGTTGATTGCCACACATGCAGCAGCAGCTCTCGGCATGCACATCATAGTAGCAATCTGCCCCACTGCCGGTTTCATTCAGTGCGTGTTTATTGCTGGAGGAGAGGGTTGAAGCATGTAGACAGCTGACATCAGCATTCTCTGGAAGCAGCAGCTTTGTTGCGCAAGGGCAGTCATTTGCATGAAAGGTGTTGTTTGTCACACATGAACATGGTGGTGTGGCAGCGCCAAATGCTGGAGCATGCTAGCCGCAGATGCTCTCTGCTGTGGTGCGTATGAGATTGTGGAATGCAATTTGAAGCCATGCTGACACACACAGCAGGCATCAGGCCATGCACATGCCTTGCTCTATCAGACGAAGCGCCCTGCAAGCGTTGTAGATCTGCACAGGCAGGTTGGCTGGCATGTCCGGCAACTTCTTGAATGTGTCCAGGTGTGAATCATAGACGTACACAACCAGCAGCAGATGCACCACCCGAACAGTGGGTGCTCTGAAGTCGCCGCTTCCGCTCTGCAACACGCCAGGCAGCATTGCCAATTCACAGCACAAAGATAAACACCCTGTCTTTTCATTGTTGTGTTGCTGGTACGGTGGTCACTATAGGCTCGAGGCTGAATGTTGCCGATGCTACCACACTTGCATGTGTGGGATGCTTGAAATTTAATGGAAACAGCTGTGAGCAGATGCTGATAAACCTGCTGGCAAGGTGTGTGAGCAATACCTGTCGTGAATATGAATATGATCTGCAAAAGGAAGGCATTTCTTGCACTTTGAGCAGCTCTTGACGCCCATTGACCAACTGCATGCACACACACACACACACACACGCACACACATACCAGGTTAGACTAGCAGGCAGATGAGCTTAGTGTGAGTAAGAGGGATGCCGTACAAACACAAGAGGGACATCACCTTGACATAAACATATGTTGCCTTGCTCAAAGAGCACTTTTGCAACGTCCACAGGCATGTTTGTGGCCTGTATTGAGTGATCACCCATGCCAGTCCTCCAGTCAAGACAACAAGAAGTCTGTAGATGGCTATAGCCCATCCTTTGGTGGTGTACCCAAGAGACTCATGCACAACCTGCAATTTGCTCAATATGCTGTCACGTTTGCTGGGTGCAGGCAAGACAGGAAAACACAGGCAGACATACTGTGGTGTCAGCAAGACCATGTTGCTTTTGTGGGCTGTCCTGAAGCTGCGGTCTCTCCATGAGCTTTGCTCACAGTGTAAGCAACTCCCACAGGTTCAAGAGATGGTGTGGTGTGGTATAGGTGCCATAGGAGTCCATCTTCATGCTGGCTTGCCTTAAGCGGTGTCGCGGGGGCAGTTGAACGTCTGATGCAGAACTTACTTTTGGGAACGAATGCAAACGAAACTGCCTGAGATTAAAAGGACTGGAGCAAAACTGAGGTCCTTGTCCCTGCTGAAAGCTGCTGACCCGCGCTCAACAGCCCAAAAAGGCGTGACTTAGCTGCAATGGCTACGCGAGCACGTTAAGTGGCATCACTGCAAATATACGCGGGATATCTTGGGCTTGCTTGCAGCGGTTGTACAGACCTGCAAGCATCTTTGCAACTGCCGCATACTCGACCAACAAGCGTCAATTGCAGTTGCCTTGCATTCAGACCGGCAGCCGTTTTGCAAGTCTGCGCCAGTTCCATCGCTGTTAGCAAGGCGTTGTACGCGTTCAGTGACACCCAAACAGACCATCACTGTCCTTGGTTACTAAAATTTCTGATACTTGTCACACCTGCTAGCTGTTCATGTTTGATCAAGATTTTGCGTGGCCCGACTGCTTTTTCAAAGGCTTTTTGTGCCTTACAAACATGCTCAAACCCAAAGCTGCAGTGCAGTCCACAATACAGTCAAGCACCCTCCTGTGCTACACTCAATGCAGGGCTGCTCGCTGTATTTCACTACAGTCAGCCACAGTACATGCAAAGCTGCAGCCATGAGCTATCCCATCCCAACTGTTGCTGTGGTGACAGCTTGACATTGCATAGGGCACACTCAGATTTTGTGCCTCGATGCCGCACATCACTGTTTACACAGCTGACATGTGAGGCTCAACAGTATCCGTCTGCCTGTTGCAGTCTTGGGAGGAGGGACTCCGCCCTTCAAGGTGCCCATCAAGGTGCCAATGACTTCCTCACTGAGCCCAAGGGCTGCTGAGCTTCCTGGCTTTGGTTGTTGCAGCGCAGAGAAAGTGATGGTCAAAGGCTTTCGCTCCCCAGCAGGGACAGCAAGCTTAAGACTGTCTACCTTGAAGCCTGCAATACATGGCCCTTGAAAGTGATGGACTTCGGTTATGGCAAGTGTCATGACGGATGACAAGATGCACAGGTCACATGACAATGCAACCATTCCGTGCAGCATGGTAAGCTTTGGTCAGTCGTTTGGGCCTTTTTTGTGCAGCCCTGTGAGTTTGCATCTGAATGGCGTGTCAGAAAGCATGCCAGCAGGCAGAAAGGCTGGAGATGTATGACTCACACATGTGCAATTAAGATCATAAGCTGGCGTACAACATGCCCAGACTCAAACCAGGTCTGTGTCTTTCATTCCTCACCTGAAGCTGAGACAGAAGCTGGGATGGGCTCCAAGGTGAACTCCACAGGACTTCCTCCTGCCCTGCTTTTCAGGCTCACTACCTCCAGCGTCACAGACACACTCTCACCAGGACTGACAGACCTGGGCATTGCCACACTCAGCTGAAGGTCTGTATTGGCATCTGCAGCTGTGGAGGGTGGTGCTGCAGCTGTGGCAGGCTGTGCACCTTTGCTGGCAATGGCTGGAACCAATGCTGGGGGCCTGAAGGGGTTAGCAAGGGGAGTTGGGTATTCAGGGCCAACTATGACACCCCCTTCATCCCAACCTCTGCCCTGTACACATGGACATAACCAGACTGTCAAAAATCCAGTAGCATGCAGGGTCTGCAAAAGTGACTTCAGTCATTTTTTTTTTTGTGATGCGTCATATCACATTGTCCTGCTGGAGAGACATGCAGTCGCAAAAAGAAGCACTGAGTGACAAGCAAAAACCAACTGCATCTGATATTTGTACCAGGACCAGGCGAGCCCTCTTACTCATGGAGTGTCAGTGCTGGCTGTTGCAGAACAGCAGCACTGTTATTGATTATCATGATTCAAGACACACATGCATGGATTGCTGACACAGAGCTGGTCAACAGCACACACCTGCATTGTCCAACCGACCTCCTGCATGCCTGGCACCATCAGCTGAACCTTGGCCGCGTAGTAAGGGAAGGCTACCTCTGGCAGGAAGTTGACAACAATCTGCGTTCACACATCTCAGACATATCAACGCAACGCCCAAGAGGATGTACTTGAGCGTCAACAAATGAGTCAACAAGAGCAAATGCAGTGCAGTGTGGGCATGGACCTCAGGCATCCTGAGGCACAACAGCAGCTGCTGGAAAGAGATGTACAGGCGTACTGCCAGCCGAGTAAGTGCATACGCTTGATGTCCACTACCATATGAATACAGGCATCATTATTTGGAAGGCATGTGTACCTTCTGTGAGGCACCAGGGGCTAATGTGCCTTCTTGAGGTGCACACGTGAAGGGAGCCTGCTTGGTGAAGGGCGCTGGATGGGCAGAACTGTCTACTGGAACCACCACTACCCTGTAGCTGCTGGTGAAGGTGCCTGCACAGGATTGGGCCGAAGACTGAGGCAAACGGTGGCATGCCACATGCTCACTGGTGGTCAACGCAATGCATGAAACGAGTCGTCGATGGAGAGGTCCTGGAGCCCTTGTGGGCTCCCACCCTCAAATGCTGTGCATGGCAACATTGGTCATGCAGCTGGATACATACTGCATGAAAACGTGCTCAGTCCAGTCAGCAGGTCAGAAACCACTAGCCTTTTCCTTGGCTTTCACATGGTCTATGGGGATCTGGCGAGGTTGTGAGCAGATGCTGTGTGAGGGTCAGAGCCAATGTTAGCAACTGCAACTGAGACAAGACAAACAACAGTCATACCCCCTAACTACACACGGCATTGAAGGGCTCCCGCAGCTTCCTGAGAGAGCAGGCAAAGCACACGACAGTCGAGAGGAATTGTGTGTGAAGACTGACCTGTGTTAGTAATGGTGATCACCTTCTCTGCAGCTTCCCCCTTCAGTACATCTCCCATGTCCATGCCCTTGGCTGTCACATCCTCAGGCGTTACCTGCAACCGTACAGTCCTGCGTCATGACATACATCTCAAACTGAGTCAAGCATGCATATTGTGCCAGGCTGGTCTACAAGCCTGATAAACAGTACACTGCAAGGACAGTCCTGACTTACACCACACCAGAAAGCACAGCTTGAGATTCAACATGCACTCAGTTTATGCTGTGGTCTCTGTTCCTGGCCCTTCAAGCTTGTGTCATTGCTTGATGCTTGTGGTGACCACGAGCGCAGTATTTGGAGGTGTGCCAAGTAGGATTGACCTGTCACCTTGATAGCAGGAGAGATGCCCTCGCCCTTGAGCTTGATCCGCAGTCTGGACTTGGGACACCGCACAGTCAACACCTCCTCAAATGCTTTGCACTCCTGCATTGACAGGACACAACCTGTGCTGCATCACTGCTACAACAGACACTGCTGCATCCCAACAGCTAGCTCATGTGCACAGGATTGTAGGCACAAGCCGCTTGAGATGCCAGCTGCAGTGCTGTGAAAGCATGCACTTGACTTGATCAGGTCTCAGATATAGATATCAAAAAGGTTGGTTGATTTGATGAGTTTCTGCTGGCACTGGGTTGCTGACAGGGCGCATGCAGAGACAGAAGCAGCCTTGCCAGCAGAGCAGCCTGCAGCAACAGGATGGACTGCTGTACATCTCACAGAGTTTGCATCAGCAAGCGTTTGCATCAGCAAGCGTTTGCATCAGCAAGCGTTTGCATCAACAAGCGCCTTGACCCCGCAAATGTCTACTTAGGTTGGTCTGGTGAAACAAAGGCAGAGGGCAATGTGCTTACTCGAGGAGTGAAGTCCAACAGGAGAGTGCATTGTCCCTGAGGGGCCAAGGGCCTTACAGCATTCACCACAGTGAAAGTGCGCTGTGGGCTGAGGAGGTCTGCAAAGAGAGGCAGGGGGCTTGGGCTGCTGCTTGTCACCCTCAATTGCTTCACCACTTTCTGTCCCACAGCACTGCTCCCTGTGCACAGCACATGTGTACTTCTTCAAGCAGGTTCAGCACAGCAAGACAATGATGCACCACATGTCAGCTAGCAAGTACAGTCGCAAAAGGGCCATGAGGGAGGCGTGCATGCATGGCCGATACTGATTGTTCACTGTGGAAAGCAGAAGGATTGAGACGGGCATCCAGAGCTTACCAAAGTCAACCTCCCACAAGCCTCTGTCTGGCTGCCAGCTGGTGCCTTCTCCTTCTAGAGCCAAATCAGGTAACACAGCGCAAGTGGAAACATCCAGGTGGATGACCTGAGGCACTGCCACCTGATTCCGTACCGTGTCAGCAGGAAGAAGCTGCTGCGGCTGCTGAGACTGGCGGCTAGTGCTGATGCTTTGGCAGGAAGGGCTCTGAGGCTGGCGGGAAATGCCTTGAGCAGGAGTGACTGGGGAGGGTGGCTGGAGTGGGGCGAGGTGGGGTTTCAGGTAGCAGGGGATGTGCCAGTGACAACATCGGGACCAGGCTTCTTGTTGAGCCTTGGCCTGTGCAATGCAGCACAGATTGAGTTGGCGATACAGATACCATTTGGTTGCCATATCTGTGATGAACCTGGACCTGGACGTGCAAGATCACACCCAATGGTACCACGTTCATGATTGCGGGTCTGATATGTTTTGCTGACTGTCATGGGCTCTGAGCTGCCAGTCGTCATTAGTAATTGCTGCAGCCAGAACACACATTCCCAGACACGCATTACATACTTCAGAGCAAGTGGACATGTGAGCAATGGAGACACAACACCTCATGCGCACCTCATCAATGTCAGCAGCGTTTGCTGCATCAGCACCATTGCTGCCAGCAGTGCCTTCAGGTGCAGCAGCAGATGGCTCAGTAGGCTGCAAATCAGACTCAGCAGGGACAGCTGGGGATGTGCTAGGTTGAGAGCAGTAGCGCAGCATGACTCGCAGGCTACCCCCTCCTTGGATGGTGTCCACATGTGGGCTCAGCGTCAGGTCTGACCCCTGGGGGATGCTGAACTCGAATATCTGGGGCTCAGGGGTGGTGTTGCGGAGGATGACTGATGCTGTGGCAATGTCATGAATGGCTGTTGCTGGCAGCTGCAAACAGGGGCCAAATGCTTTGTGGAGTGCATCAACATGCAAGAGGAAGATAGAGCTTGTTGGAGCTGCACATGGCATTGTTCATCTGGTGCTGAAAGTACACTTGACAAGTCACAAGACAACACTAAGACACCACAGAAGGCAACACGCAAGGCCTCAGCACAGACCTCAGACAAGGTGTGAATCAGTGATGCGCATGACATGAGGATCAGATGGCTGTGCAACATGTTTCCACTCTGACAGGTAAACACTGTGTATACAGGGTTGTGCCTGGCTGTAAGTAACAACAGATGTACCCTGCTCAAATTGCTCACAACCCTTACTTACTGCTATACGTTCTGACCAGGCAGGCTGTCTGCATACCTGTATATGGTTGTGGGAGAGTGTGATCGCAGGCAGGCGTGCCATGGCAGTGCAGGGCAAGCAGAACTTGGTGTTCAAGGGGGTTTGGCACTCCAGCTGGAAGTTGTAGGGACCAGTAAGGGAGGGCATGAATGAGAAGATCAGGCAGATTGTCTCCAAAGGCAACAGCATGCCATAGCCATCTCCTGGAGAGATGCTCACCCCTTTTGGCAGTCTGCCAAACCCTGCAGAACACATGATGTTGGGACTCAGATGGAAGGGAGACTTTGGCGGGCAGGTGTCTGTGAACGGACTCTGCCTTCTGACTGAGAGGTGCAGAGCACGATTTACGGAGGCACAGACAGATGGGAAGAGCAAACTTGGAATGGTGGACGGTTCTTTGTAAAGGTGCTATAGCAAATGGCACTGTCCAGCAGAGCAAGCTGCTCAAGTCTCTGTCATGCACTCTGAGCAGAGCTCAGGTACTGCCGCAGGCATCCAGGCTTTGCAGTCTGATCATGCCATGTCAGCCTCAACACTGGCCTACGCTTGCAGCTTTTGCTGGCAAACATGAGACCTACGCAGTCCTGCAAACGAGGTGCATTAATGCCAAACGGCATACTGCCAGAGTGAGGCAGGTGTCATGCACTCACCATACTTCTGAGGCAGTGTGCTATGGTTGGTGACCTGCACAGTGACGCCTGTCCTCTCCCCCAGGTTGCACTCCCCAAAGTCTAGGTGGCTAGGCTGGAAGCTGATGCGCGTGCTAGTCAACTGCAGCCTGATGCTTGCCAGAACAGGCAACACTTGCCCTGCCACTGTCACCTACAGAAGAAATCCACAGTATCACAAGGTCATGGTTTCACAGACTCGCGCATGATTGAGTGCTTGCAGACACAGCAAGGACAATGGGCAGCCTTGAATGCAGATGGGGTTGGTGACATGGGCGGTGCCCAAGATGAGCTGAAGCTGTGCCTGTTGTTTCCCACACACATAACACGTCTCATTGAAATGCGGCTTTCACAAGGTCGAGGTCTGCTCCTGTCAAGATTACGTGTATGCAAGCACAGCCGCCATGTAAGGGCAGTAGATACTGTGGTGCCTACAATGTGATGTTGGGCAACAGGTCAGGACTGATGGACTGATCTGAAAAGCAAGTCCAAGAGTGACTGCATCAGAAGGCATGGAGGCGTCATGCATGTATTGACAGCAACATGCGCACCTTGACAGGGAACTGCAGAGTGCCAGCCTCCTTGTCCACCACAAACTTGCTGCAGGCCTCCCAGATACTAGCATGCCCGCATAATCTCAGGGCAAACTCAAAGCTGTCCCCTGTCTGCACAAACAGCCATGGCAGTACAACACCCTGTGCCTTGACACGACCGCAAGGCATTCAGGTGCATGCAGTGTGGAATATCACAAGAGCCCCCCTCCCACCCCCTCGTACTGGACTGGGAGGGCAACAAGAGGACATAGCACTACAATTCTGAGCATGAAACATGCAGAAAGACAACCAAGAGCGGTGACAGCATGCGCCTATTGTACTGACCTCACTATTTCAACCTGCATGCTCACAAAAGCGGCCTTTGTGAGCGCTGGGTAATGTGTTGGATGCTATGGCAGAGTGCAAGTGATACATGTTCTGTTCAACAGCCAGCTGTTGTGTGTGGCATGTTAGTTGTATTGAACAAACCTGGCAGAAGCCAGTTGTGGGTTGGGCTTGCAGGAAGGGGTGCACAGAGGGGGGCAGGCTGAGGGTAGCCTTCATGGCTGATGAACCCCTGTTGTGGATGCGCATGGCATGTCTGTACACCTGTCCCATGAAGCAGCACTGCACGTACACAACCACAATGTTGTATGCACAGTCTTGTTTCTTTTCGCTTGCATGCTTAGATGATGCACAGGCACCCTCTGTGCAGTCTTTAGGCAAAATGACTTGATATCCCACAACAGTCACAGCCTGATGACAAAAGAATGCATGTGGAGACTGAGCATTGCAGATTTTGGGTGAACCAGGGCAATAAACACGGTGGGACTTAATTGCAGTAGTCTGGAGGAACGACCATGGGCAGAAGCTTTGTATGCCTTGTAGGCACAGAAGGGTTTGGGTCTGTGCACTAACATCTGCCTTGTGGAGGATCAATGCTCACCAGGCCTGTGTTTTGTACATTCTGTTGTGCATGATGCCAATCTAGCCTTGCAAGCAATTACACTGCCTACCTTGAAGTCGATGAGCTCAGAGTCTGTGTAGACAGGCACTGCTCTTCCAATGCCAGTCAAAGTGACAATGGCTGGGGGCAATGCCACCTTCTTGTCTTTCAGGGCCCTGAACTCAGCACAGAAGCATTTTGTCCAAAGCTCAGGCAGCACTTTTCACTGCCAATGGTTTTGTAATTGGGCATACTGATGAGTCAATAAACATCTTGAAACGCACACCTGCATTCAGCTAGCGTTGTGCCATGAGGCTTGGATGGTGAAGCAAAGCTGCTGACATACTATACAGCCATTTGACAGCTGCTGGATAGCCACTGCCTTGATACAGTGTTGTGCCATGCCATTCTGCATTTTGCTGCGGTGAACACACCTGAAGGCAATGCTGATCTGCTCCTTGACAGGCCCATGAACTGCTGGGGCGAAAACTACCTTGACCTGCGTCTTGCTGTACCCCTGGACCACCCCTTGCTTGGAAACCACCACCAGGCTGCCAAGTTGGAGCTGCCCATCTTGCTCTGATGCGCCATCATCAGCCCTCTTCTTGCTAGAGCCCGCAGGCAATGCAGGCAAGTTCTGCAGGAGAACCAAAGACTCTGCATTCTGCTGGCAAAGACTTGGGGCCAAGTCAGAGGGCAACCATATCTCTTCAATGAGTGACTGACAGCAGGCTGTGTGCCAGAACCTCTGAGGAGACTTTGCAAGTTGACATCAAAGGTCTGTTTAGAGAGCCTGGAAGCTCACTGTTGCATGATCTGCGACAGTCACAGCATGCATTGAAGGAGTCGGCATCCCTTCCGATGCACAGGACATGATTTCATGCTGCATTTCAGCAAAAGACACCACCCTGGCAAGGACTGTCAAGCAACATTGCAGGCCATAGCTCTGCAGAAACACCATTGCAGGCTATAGCTCTGCAGAAACGCTGTTGCAGAATATATCTCTGCAGAAACACCTTTACAGGCTACAGCTCTGCAGGGACACCAATGGGCAGCATTGTAGCTGTGCACGCTAACCTGGCCACCAGAGCTGATCTCAAACTGCACTTGCAGGGCTCCCTCATTCAGGATGGTGAAGGCAGCCGGGCCTTGCTCCCCCAGCACTACCCCGCCTGATGGCCCAACTGACAGCTCCTACACATTTGCACAGCTGGATTACTCAGTGGCATGACTAGACTGACAGCCCCATCCAATGACATCTGCCCAGAGCGTGCCTGGGTGCTACAGAGTTGCAGACAATGCACTGGATTGTTCAGGACCTACAGCAGCCCATGTTGATGTGGCTTTCACTCTGCAGATGGACGTAAGCTAGGCCAGAAGAATGCTGTTGGTGTGACTCTGAGCCAGGCACGTTGCGTTGACCTAGGCAGTGTGTCTGGGTGCCTCTTTCACACAGGAGGCAGCTGACCTGGGGCATGACAGTGAGCACAGCCCTCTTGATGAGGCATGACACAGGGATCCCAATGGGCCCCGTCTCACTCAGTAACGGTATGCTGCTCTGTATGTCCTCATTGACCTGCATTTGGGGGTGACAGTCATCAGCCTCGAGGGAAGCTGAGCCAAGATGGTGCATATCCCTGTCTGCATTGGTGCATGCGTTCAACAACATGCACTGCAGTGAAAGAGCAGAGAGAGAGCTGCCTTGCAAGACAGCATGCAAGGGTCACAAGACAACTGGCGTGTATGGCTTGAAAGTGCTTGCTTGGTTGTGAGGCTGCAGGCCAAGGGGGCATGCAGGTGTCACGCGTTCCAGCATGCAGTGCAATGAGAGCTGGACTGGCTGCAGATGGCACAAAGGCATGCTTTGGCTGAAATGGTTTATGGAGGTCATACCTTGGGAGTGAACAAGATTGTTATCTGGCAAGTCAAGCCAGCTGAAACATGTCCTGGCGGTCTGTATTGAAGCTCAACAGTATCACAGATATCAGCAGGGAGCTCAAGAACCTGCACAGAAGGCGCTGGCGTTAGTGGCAAGGCCTTCAGGTCAAGGGATGGCAGCATCTGCGCTGACTGCAGAAGCTTTTGTCAGACAAATTCCAAACAACATTTTCAAAACACAGCTGTATTGCCTGGCAATGGCAGCTTTCACTGCCAATCACACGATTGCTCACAATGGCGATGGCCTCCAACTGCAGTGCTGAATGCTCACCAGGTGAGCTCTACAAAGGTTTTACAGTGCAGAAAACAGGAAACAGCCCCTTTCAACGTCTGCTTGACTCACTGCTGAGTAGCACGGCCTGGCATTGATGATAGCAAGATACATGTTACATCCTCAAAAGAACAGGCTTGCTCCCAAAGCTGGAACAGCCAGTCTTGTGAAGGTTGTGATGACTTGGGTGATATGAACAAGGGCTGACCTTGAAAGCGCTCCTGGCCAGGGAGGTGTTGGTGAGGGTGATGACCTGCCTGTAAGTCTGCCCCACCTCAAAGTCCTTAAACAGCACCACAGCAGGGGTGGGCTTGAAGGCCTCCCCCTCAAACTCACGCCCCATGACAACCTGCAATGGAGCCCACTAAGAACGTGGTTGCTCAGCCATCTTTGCGTGGCTGATCATGCAGAACTTCAGGTGCAGTGAGCTGGCATGTGCTGGAGATTGCAGTTACCCTGCACATTCTTTCCTTGCTTGACCCTTTGATCTACTGTCACGAAGTCAGAGCCATGAAAGCAGAAGTTATTTGATGGACCGGTTCCTGATGGACACGCTCTGGAGCTGATACTCCTGTCGTCACTGGGCTGGACAGATGCATGCACAAGCCCAAGCTGACACCCGCTGGCTATCAGCCTCACATTCACGTGTGTGGCAAACATGTGCTGATGGGGAATGCTGTTGATCAGTGCCATGCAGACTGATCTTGTGGCAAAGCAGGGGATCAGAGTAAGACCTGCTTGGTGGTGATGTTGGCCTTGTGTCGCTCATGCGCCTGCTGCAGCAGCTGCTTCTCATACTTGGAAAGCTTAGGCTGATACGGTCCGCCTGCTTCCTGCCCCAACGCGTCTGGATCCGGTGCGTTCAGTCCTGGGTATGCTCCAGCTGGTCCCAGGGATGATGCCAAGTGTTCTTGGGATGCAACTGGTGCCCCTCCTGATATGCTTGCTGTGCCTGGAGAGGTGTGAGGTAGCGTAGCAGTATGAGCCACAGGGTCCAGCTGTCTGCAGAGCGATAGCTACATTCAAGTGGCGGCTCAAGTTACAAATCCTGCACAACCAACTGTAGACAGGCCTCATCAGCGCAGCAGCCCCTGTTGATGCTAGCTTTGTGATCAATTTAGGGTATGTGAGGGCTGATGCATGCATGCACTGAGGATCACTCTGATACAGTGTGTATAGAGCTGCATGCGTGAGGCCTGATTCTGGGTTGCAAGACATGCATCCTGATTCCTCCAGACTGTAGAATCCCAACATTCACAAGGGATGAATTTGATGTAGGCCGGTTTGCCTCTAAAGGCGCACAGCTATCTGCACACTACATAACACCGTCCCGTCAGCTTGTCTCACGTGGCGTTGTACACAAACACAGGCAGCATTTGTACCTCAGTCTGCGCGGCAGCAAGATCTGATTTGGCTCTACATCAGGATTGAGCTGCTGATACTTGGCAATCAGCTCAGCGCTGGCAGTCCCTGTTCCCATGCCAAAGCTCCAGTCTTTGACCAGGGTGGCTTGAGAAGGATATACAGGCAGGCTGCCAGTTGGATCCAAGATGCTCTGATGACCAACTGTGTGAGACCTCATGAACCTGAAACAGCAGTCAGATCGTCAAGATCAAGCGGTGATGCTGAGGCTTGACGGCGCTGTCTTGAAACTTGGAAAATTTTTGAGGTGCATGATCTCACCTGTCAATGCGCTTCTCTCTGGCTTCTGCACCCATTTCCTTGGCAAACTGAGCCTCCACCTGCTGCACTGCCTGGAGCAGACAGATTGTGCATATCATTTTGCTGCAGTACTTGATGCTGCATAGGAAGCAAGCCCTAGCTTGCTGATGTTCAAGTGACCTGTCTTATGGGAATCTATGCTCAAGATTGATTGACACAGGCAGTAAGGCATTCCGTCAGGCAACAATTGGTTTAGACACATGTTCACCAGCTGATGATCTTGCAAAGTGCATTCTGCAATTCTGACAGTACAAAGATCATTCTCTCGAGCCAAAGTTTGAAACCAAATGAACGCCTCGCAAATCAACCATGCAGGCATCTTTAACACAGACACCTTGAGCACGTGTCACCTGCCTTAACACAATGCGCAGCTGGTGACACCCTTTTGTTTATGCTGTCCAATCAGAGTATACAGCGCTATGCTGTACCTTTCTAGCAGCAACAGCCCTCTGATGAGCCTGCTCTTCTGCCTGCAGCTGACTGGTGATCACCGCCTCTTTGGCCTTCACCTTGGCAGCATGCCGCTGCTGCTGCTGTGCAATCTTGACTGACTCTGCCTGCTGCCTGAAAACCTGTGATGACAAGATGTGAATCGTTGAGTCATTTCTCCAGAGGCTCAAGAGTAAAGAGGCTGGCTGCTGGTGCATGCATCACCAGACTGGTGTAATCTCAGAGAAGCCTTGTAGATTGTGTGTGCCTATGCAACGCTGATGCTGAGGTACGCATGCATATCAGCACGCAGCAGACAATGCGATATGCTTAATGTGAGCATGCTGCCATGTTTGCAGTAGCATGCACCCCGAGTGGCGCCTGTCTGATGTAAAATGGCCACTGACTGCAAGACAACTTGGTGCCTACTGGCTGCTTACAGCTATGCAGTCACGTCAAAAGATGAGAAAAGATGTGACTGAGGAAGAAGGCGTGACTTACAGCATATGGGTTCTGTCCGGACTCCAACAAGGCAATGAACTCTCTAGCATGCATATCGGCCTGCTGCTTAGCTCTGGTCTGGTGCACCTCTGCCTTGTCTGCCAGGCCAGCCTGTGCCTCATCAATGTGGTGCTTCAGGTCCACAGCAGCTCTTTGCTGCCTTTCACGCTGCTGTGCCTGTACCAAGCTAACACCCTCTGCATTGTACACAGTATTGTTTCAGCAGCGGTGCCATCATGCTGATATGTGACATGCCTAGCAGTTGGACAAAGATATGGATTTGCTTGAATCATGAAGTTTTGCAACAAATTTCAGCACAGTTGCAACCACAAGTGAGGAAAAAACAGAAAACCAGACAGACTCTGTGCAGTGGGTAGTGGTCAGGTGGTCTCAGTAGGGCTTGGCTAGGCTTTAGGGCTTGCCTTTAGTAGGCGAACGCTGTGCAATCTTTTGCTTCATGCGTGCAGCAGCAGCTTTGCGCCCTGCTGTAGCAGCAGCTATGGCAGCTTGCCCTGATGCCTCAGCAGCAGCAACAGCGCCAGCCTGCAGACGCTGCTGCCGGGTCAGCTGCTTGCTGTGTGCAAGTGCTCCTGCGCAGCAACAACCTAGTTAAGGGGTCTGCACGTGAGAGGAGTTAATGCATGCTGACATGAGAAAAATTCGAACAAACTAAGGTGGCTCATCACCAGCATGGCATGATTTGCACCAAGAATGCCATTGGAACTAACCCAAGGGAAACCCATAGGCTATCTTGTTGAAAAGTGACCAAAAGCTGCTTTCCTCAAAGAACACCTGCCTTCCAACACACATCAAGAAATGCACCATCTTTGCTACCAATGGAGGCCTTGTAGGAAAAGCTAGATATGTAATGGAAGAGGATAAAGCAAACAAATGTCAGTACCTTGCATTTCCTGTGCATGTCTGGTGGATGCCAGCTGCTGCTGTTGTGCAGCCAGGCGGCCAGTGAGGCCTTGCAGTTCTAGCTGAGCAGGAGCAGCATCCAGCACCCCATTTTCTGCCTGTCTTACTGCCAGCTCAGCATGCCTGATGCTCTGTATCATCAGCATGATTCATGATCAAGTTGCATCGTTTATACCCAAACATGTAGGTAACTGCAACCCAAGGAGTACCTATGCTTGTTTCAGCATGTCAAACCTTGAGCGTGTATTTGACCTCACTTTGCCATTTTTCACACTCTCAACCCTCAGCATGTCTTGCATGAGCAGCACACGCAGTGACAGCATGAAGGACGGCTGTCAAGGATGTGCTGATGGTGGACAATAAAGTATCAGGCCTGACTGCCACAAACCCCCCCATGCAGCAGCCAAAGAGCATACATCAGCTGACACTTTAAGAGTCTTCTTGTGTTCAGCACAACGACAGTGTTATCAACCAACTTGGACAAATATGTGAAGAGCAATTTTATGCATACTTCAGCTCTCAAAACACCTGCTGGGTATTTGACAGGAACCCAAGCTGGTCTGCTAAGGCTGCAGAGCAATCAGTCAAGGAAGTCTCCACAAGCTGCAAGCGCTCCACTGGTATTGGGTGCTGTGCTTGCAGCTGAAGCTGTTCCTGCTGAAGCTTTGCCATTTCTGCCTGCAACATACAACCTTGTGCCTACTCTTGTCTAGATAGGCAGCTGCCAACAATGCAAAGTTTCTTGCTCATGGATATGCAACACCTGCATGTTGGCTGCTAGCTGATTGCTCTGTTCTGCTCGTGTCGTCAAGACCGATAAGACTTGCACACAGGACTCAAGCTCTGCCTCTGCCCGCTCGACACAATGTTGCAGTTCCTTGAACCTCTGTATGTTTGATCCCCTTGCAGCATGAGTGGGGTCCTGAAATTGCTGCAGCAATATGAATGTTACTGTGGACAAAAGCTTGCTGCTTATTGATATTGTTGAACTTGCCTGTGCAGCAGCAGCTGGTTTGACAGCTGCAGCATGACTTGTGAGGCTTTTGCGTTGTTTGAGGGCTTCCAAAGGTTCCTCGAACTTGTCATCGTCCCACACTTGATCTACCACCATCACGTTGTCAGGTCAAAGTGATCTTGATCCTTGAGGCTATCACCGAAGGATGCAGGAACAGACATTCAAGAGCCAAGCATGCGCAGCCCCAGACATGCCATTGCATGTCGAACATTTAATTACCGCGACACTGTGAACTGTTAAGTTTTGCCAAGCACCCAGGCTGAGCTAAAGAAAGTTGTGCTGTTGTCTATCAATCGATCCTGAGTAAAGGGTCCACATGATGCAACTGCAATGAAAGAAAGGCAACGTGAGCCAGTTGCAGGCGCTCGAGCAAAAGTCCTTGAGCACTGCAGGCTCACCAGCGATCTGCGAGGCAATCGTTGCCGTCTGGTGTTGACCTCACACGCGGGAATGGAGTTGCGTACGACCTCCGCCCGCGGAAGTGACACCAGCTGTCGTGGCCTAGTCAATCAAGTCTCCAGTCGGCGCGGTCGTCAGGCTGATCGACGCAAGGTCTGTGACAATTCCCAATAATCGAAGCATACTTTCGAGCGGTTGTCATTCCTTGCGCTCGTACTCAACACTTGGGATAACCACATGGTGTAGCTTTTGCGATCCGAGTTGTATTGTTGGTTTAGGCTGCTGGACCATCTCAGGCGTCAGCACGTCAAGGTCGTGTCAATGGCATCGCCGGCATGCTTCCGTCCCAGAGTTTGCAGGCGAGTCACACCCAGGCTCCCCAGCAGGTGGCACCGGTTCAGCCCAATATGCGGTCTGGTCAGGAGCAGCCAGCGCAGCAGATATGCGAAGCTTACAACCTAGACACTTTTTTGAAGGAACGGGACGCTTGTGGGGTGGGTAGTGCTCTTGCTGACTGATTCACCTTGCAGATAAAGCTTGACCTATCTGGACCACTTCTCCTGATAAGCTGTCATTTGCAGGTTGGGTTCATAGCCAATCTTAGGCATGAGAGAATGCACAAGATCTTGAGCCAGGTATGCAACACCAGCACTTGCGCCATTGCATCCTCAGGGGTTCAGTCAGTGAACAAAAGATAAAATCTCAGTGGGCATTCATTTTGTAACCAAAGCGCATTACGCAAAGCTTATCACGACATGCGTGTCTGCACACGCAGGCTGTGACTGCCTTGACGTGCATGGAGCACAGAGGAGCATGCTCAGCTGATCAAATCTCAGGAGATGGAGCAGGAATCATGACTCAGATTCCTTGGGACATGTTCAAGCAAGAGTTCCCTGATCTCAATGAGCAGGACTCAGGGTAAACTTCTAGGCTTGCAGCAACTGAACCTCAAAATGATTACTTGGTGTTGCTGCCAGCAGTTGTTCTGCTGCACATACTGATTTACTGTACCTGTGCATGCATCAAAGAAAACTTGTAAGATTCAAACTGATCACTTGATGTTGCCGCCAGCGGTGTATGCACTACAGACACCAGTGTATCTGTGCGTGCATCCATGTCAGGGTATCAGGCAGGACCGAAGCTGACACATGACATGAGGCCTGATTGCAATTGTCTCAAAACAGCTTGCCTAAATACAACTGTACATGCACAGACTTGGATATTGACAGCATTTCAAGAGAATGTGCTCCTTGCCATTGCGCATGCATGGCAGTCTTTCTGCTTGTCCGCATCAGTATGATTCTTGCCTACCAGAACTCCCATGAGCAATGGCTGGTTGCAGGGTTGGCATGCTCTTCATGCCCAATGACGACAAGCATGAGGCAGATGCAAAGCAGATCATTGAGGACACTGTCAAAGCAGAGGGCCGGTGCAAGATCGTAGGATGGCGTGATGTTCCGGTTGACTCTGAAGTTGTGGGACGCTTTGCACGTGTGACTCAGCCACGCATCAAGCAGGTCAGACTTGTCAGATAGTCAAAGGCAGCTGTATAAAGCTAGTAATCTGGCCCCTGTCATCTGTATTGTGGTACAAACGATTACCCATTCATTTCTCCCCATGTCACGCCTGTTTGTTTGCCCACTCGAATTTCTGTTCATTCATGCAGGTTTTCCTGGAGCACACAGCAGGGGCTACAGGGGAGGAGCTTGAGCGTGAGATGTTCATACTGCGCAAGGTCATTGAGAAGGCAAAGTTTGCCAAGCTGAAACAGGACGGCATGAGCCCCCTCTCAGACTTCTACATCTGCACCATGTCATCAAAGACAATCTGCTACAAGGTGGGTCTGAACAGTCACAAAAGGTATTGCATTGATTCACTGCTGTCTGAGAGCTGCGGCGTTACTGTTGCTGTTATCTGTACCTATACAGGTGCTGCAGCCCTACTAGAAAGCATGCAATGATGATGATGATGATGATGATTACGTAATGTTGGTTGTGCGTCTGTTTTGGTGCGTACCAGTGTTTGCTTTGATGAAATGTGACCGCTGGTGCAGTCACTTGGAATCAAAACCTGCGGGTGTATATAGCGCTGTGACATGTGATTTGGTATCTCGCACTTGCTCAGCTGGAGGTCCCATAGTAACAGCTCAGCTCTGCACTTCATGTTTTGTTGACATCATGTATGCTGGCATGCATCACCTGTGACACTGTACACTCAGCATTTTGATATGTGCTTCAGGGTATGCTCCAGTCAGCGGCTTTGGGTAAGTTCTATAAGGACTTGCAGAACGAGGCATACACAACAGCCTTTGCCATGTACCACAGGAGGTTCTCCACCAACACAACTCCCAAGTGGCCCTTGGCTCAGCCCATGAGGTTCATGGGTCACAATGGTAATCCCAGCTTTTTCTCCATAT
>JAABUP010005634.1_pt1 | contig 18767 bp, 31 predicted proteins | sample 5559201 | NCBI WGS metagenome assembly JAABUP01 (sample SAMN10711887, study PRJNA513373) | rock metagenome | isolation source: Antarctica rocks | place: Antarctica
TGATCCTTTGCACAGTGATGCAGATTGCGCTGATCCTGTCATCACATTCAGGCATTGTAGCACAGTTTCTGCTTTGACTTTTGGAAAAATCTTGGCATACAGCACCCTTAGCAACCCAACAGCAGTGAAATGCCCCACGCTGCAATTCAAAGATGTTGAGGGTCTACCAGATTGAGGCTTGAAGCTCTTGCTCAGCTAAAACCCGCATGCGAGCGTTTGAGTCTGCCACTGCCGCCAGATACGCCTTCCGCTGCAAGAAGTTATGTAAATACTTGCGGCTCCAAAATCCACGAAACCACCGCTGGATGTGTGTTGCTTGAGCATCAAAGTAGGCCTGCGACGCATGTTGGAACCTTCGTTATCCAGGCTTTTGTGGTGCCAGCTGTCAGGCAGCAAAGTGTCCTTGCATGTCAGTCTTATTACTGCAATATGGCAGTGTGTCTTGCCTCACGCAGCAACGTGTTAGCCTTTGTCCTTTCTGCCTTGAACTGCTGTCTTGCAGCATAACCTCGCCAACAAGATTGAACGCGCACAGCACGCCTCCTGCACTACAGCTTGCTTGTTGGCCCATTACAAGCTCTGTGAGTAGTTTGGCAACTCAAACAAAGGCTTGTGCGAATGAAGGAGGCTCACTCAAGAACATGCAGTCGTTTGCGGAGCAGATGCCCTCGCACGACAGCTTGTATGAGAACAGCTGCGGGCAACTCTTGCTGCTGAGCTGCTTCAGCAGCCCTGTATGCCGCAGGCCACTCTCAATCACCTGCCGTCGCGCTGCATTGACGGAAGGTAGACAGCGGTCGCAACTCAACTTGCCTTTGAAGCAGGAAGTACTCCGCATCCACCTCTTGGACCCGCTGGCGAAGTCCAATCAACGCGGCCATAGCGACCAAGTCGACCTCAAGACATATCCATGCACTGCATTAATGTTCAGACCACGGCATCGTTAAGCCTGCTTGCTGCTGCTGCTGCCTTGAACTTTAATGCTTGAAGCAACTTCAAGGCTTGAAGTGCACTACGGGATTCTGGCAACAAGGTATGACTGACTGAGTGCTTGCTGAAGGGCGGAAGCAATGCATGTTCATCATTGATCAGTTGGAACGGATTGAAACGGACAGACTAACCAATATTGAAGAGGTGCATCACATTTTATTTCATCGAATTCTGAAGCGTGGAACCCGCCTTAAAGTGCCACAGTATTGAGTGCGCATGTTGATATGCATGCTGAGATTGGCAGAGATGTACACAGTATACTCAAGCTAGTAAACCCTGTCAGGTTGCATAGCACAGAATGTCAAGTAACATGTCAGACACTTTTACTGTCCTTACCAAAGAGCAGCTCCCAATTTCTAGCTTGACGTGTACAAGTTATTATTATGTATCAACTGCACAGTTGCTGCACTCACACTCCATTTTCATGACGAAATTACCCTGATCGATAAAGTACATGTCTAAAAAGGCTTCAAAACAGCGAAACTTGCGAAGGCAAGTGCTCAGTTCACGTCCAAAGCAATCAAGCTGAAAAATATAAAGCTTGGTGCCCGAGCAAAACGACCAAATGCATCAATAGATGCCTGCACTGACCAAAGTTACAGTATCAAATGTTGAATATCAAATGAGAAACGCCTTGAATAGTCTGAGTGAAGGTCTGAGCATACTCTGAGACTTCTGAGATGAACAAAGCTGAGTAAAGGTCTGAGCACAGTCTGAGATTTCTGAGATGATCAATGCTGGCTGAGGAAGAGTCAATGCTGACGTTGCAAGTGCTCTCAAACAAGGCAGGGCATATCGGGAGCTTGAAAACGTGAAAACCAACAGAAACAGGCAGACTGTGACAACAGGCTGAGCAACCACATTTGCAGCAGCATGTTATGGGGAAAGTCACAGCCGGAGCACCTTAGCAACTCGCCCATTGATGTCGACAAAAGCTAGAGCAAGACTGATCAAGTTTGATGTGGAGTCCGCGCTCCACCTGGGTGCATGCCTTGACAGGTCACAAGTGAAGATCAGTGCTGTCAATTTCTTCAAGCTTGTAAGCATCTGCAGTGGCTCAGGTATCTGCATCTGAGTACACCCCTTGAAGCTGATTCTGTTCAGGCTCGTCAGCCCAGCCAGCAGAGTAGGGAAGGTGTGAAACTCATTGTGAGCCAGATCCAGGTTGTGCAGGTGAACCAGGCCTGTCAGCGCCTGAGGAAGCGCGACAAGCTGGTTGTTGGCCAGACCAAGGTACTCCATGGCTGACAGCAGGCACAAGCATTCTGGCACCTTCTTGAGGCTGCAGTCATTCATGCGAAGACTGCGCATGGAGTCACAGCAGGCAACATCATGAGGCAGCATGATCCCTGGAGCAGCCCAGTTGCCACCCAAGTCAAGCAGACTCAGGCGGACAAGCCTGCCGAGTGACACTGGCACCCCACTGACTCCACAAGAGGACAGATCCAGCTCAGTGAGGCTTCTCAGCCCGGTGAGTTCCAGAGGCCACCACTCATCTGGCGCCTTGTTGAGAGCCAGGTTGTTGTTGTCTGCCAGGCAGAGTGTGTGAAGCTGTGCAAGCTGAACAAGCACTGAGGAGACCTCCTCCAGAGAGCAGCCATTGAGCATGAGGGTCTGCAGGTTGCTGAGGGCAGCAATCGCAGGGTCAATGTAGGTGATCAGGGGGGATTGGAGGTGCAGCGTAATGAGATTGGGCAGGTTGCAGATCTGAGTGGGGAAGAAGTGGGGATGCTGATACTCTAAGGCGCGTCGTTTCCCCCCTTGCCCATATACTTGGTAGCTTCAGCGGGTGCTCTCATATGAACGTTATGATTAGCCTGATCTTTTGCCTCTAGATCTGCAGCTCGTGAGCAGCTCCTCATGAATCGTGATCGAGCAGCTCCTCATGAATCGTGATCACAAGCTGATCAGACTAACGCCACTGTTTTGGGTTTGCAGGTTCGCCTCGGAAGATCCGGAACGTCAGGATGTCAGCTGTGCCCAGGCAGCCCTCGGCGTCTCTGACGCTGGCGTTCGATTTTGGTACCGACTCCTCAGGCTTCAGCAGCTGCGCCAGTGCTGGTCAGGTCCGCTGCCAGAGCCTGTATCCGGGGCAGAAACACCCGTATTGCAAGACCAAAACGTCCCTGTTATACATACGGGACACTTGGGAGCCTGTGGCCTGGGGTTGGGATGCCTACAACCAGTATACAAGTTTGCTGAGGGCTCAGCAGCAGAAGTACTGTTACCTCACCAAGTAAGTCGATTGCATGACTATTATCATGATAGCTATAATCATGTGATCACATCGTAAACAATTGTGATCACATCATAGAGCCTACTACCTAATGTTCAGATTATTCATAGTCATTGGTGCACATGTCGCACCGCAGTGTGGTTGCTACTTTGCTGCAGCTGCAGTGACCTTGTTAGACACATACTGCATGCTGATTGATTGCCTTACATCAACAAACCCCGTCAGAAGAGCTTGTATAAGGCCTAGGTTGCAGACATGGTGTCTGTCAATAGATACTCAGGACACACAGTCAGCTGCATGCACTGTGACAGCATTGAATGCTGTTCAACAGGTACACGTGTGCACTGATTGCTTTCCATGGTGCAGATTCAAGCTTGCGCTGGCTTCAGAAGATCATTGTGTGTCAGCTTCAGCGCAAATGCCAGCGCTCGACTCAGGTGCAGAAGAATCGTGTGTTCTACCACCTCAGCTGACCCCTCAACGGGTCATCACAGACTACCTGCGCTTCCTGGGTCAACATGGTCACAAGAAGTTGGCTGAGCAGTGGGGCGCTTTCAAGCAGGATGACGTTGCGGTGGTGCTGTCTGTGCCTGCTGCCTGGTCTGACTCAGCCAAGCAAACCATGCGGCAGGCTGCTGTCGATGCTGGACTTGTACAGAGCTCCAATGCTGGGTGTGTACCCAGTGCTCTCATCAGATACTGTATAAATGTTTTGTACTCCGCTATTGCTTGTTTGTGCCGCCTCACTGATGTGTGCAAAACAGTGTATATCATGTTCTCAAATGCTCCGCTCAGTCCAGCACCCTTGCAAAAAATCATGTGTGCTGCGAATTCTCTCCACATGTTCAGGTTGTCTGTAGACTGCTGGTAGCTAGGGTCACATATGTAACAGGTACTGCCAACACGTCAACACACACAGCTGTTGAACATCAGCGTCGTCAGCATTGTGGAGGCATTCACTCCATAGGGTGCACCATACTATGATATTATCTGGTTTGCAATCATGGGTCTGACTTCAGCGGTTTGATATTGCAGGGCTCTCATGCTGGTTCATGAACCTGAGGCAGCAGCTCTCACAGTGTTGAAGGAGGTGCAAGAGCCCATAGCTATGTCAGAAGGCGACACATACGTTGTTGTGGATGCCGGTGGTGGCACTGTGGACATCACCTGCCACAAGAACATCAGCCTGGAGTGCAGCATGTGTACAACATGACAGCATAGGCTTGACTCAGGGACAGAGTAACAGTAGTATATACTATTGACCAAGTCAGTGCAAGCCGCTTGCAAGCTATTCCAGTAGACATCTGTGAACATGGCAATGTACCTCAAGCATGTGCACATGCATGGGGCAGATGCATCACTTTGCGCTGGTCTTCCTTGCCACAAAAGTTACTCTAAATGCAGATTGAGCGCAAGAAATTTCCTTTAAAGGGCAGTTGGTCCTGACTGAGGAGACCCATCGAGAGGGTGTTTTGGCAGGCTCCACTTACATCAACACTATGATAGAACACCATGCACGTAGCTCCATAGGCAGCAGTGTGTACAACAAATGGAAGGAAGAGAAGCCTGTTGATGCAGTCAAGTTTGTCCATGACAAGATGGAGCTGCAGAAACGCAACTTTGATGGTACAAGCCCCAGCAAGCTGGAGGTGCCTTTATCATTGCTCAGGATCCTCCCAAAACAGGTCAGTTGGTTGTCCTGGGTGCTAGGCAGCCTTTAAGCAATAAAAAAACTAACAAAAAAATAAATAATTTTTTATAGCCCTGCCTGATATGTCAGCTGCTGACTTTTGCAGTGCTCACTGCACCTGCTACACATGGTGCTTGCCTCACCATATGCCACTGTCTTATTTATGATAAGCTGCATCCATGTGAGCCACTATTTATTGTAATAAGGTGCTGGCAGTCTCTGGATTGCTGTGCAAGTTCATGGTGCATGAGCAAGCCAAACTGCTGTTTAATATACGCTTGCCTGGTTGTTAGCAACAATATTTATTGATACCAATGTCCTGTAGGTGACAGACAGGCTTTATGAAGACGAAGAGTTACACATATCAGTGGAGGACTCTCCTGAAATGTTTGACCAGCTTCTGGCAATGATCATTGGGGCTACCCAGAAGGTGCTAGACAGGGCAAAGGGCGGTTGTGATTACATGCTGATTGTTGGAGGATTTGCGGAGTCCACATATCTCATTCAGAAATTGCGTCAGGCTTTTGCCGGCAGTGTCACCCACAAAATTGTTTCACCGGATGTTCCATCCCAGGCTGTTCTCAAAGGCAAGTTGTGTTGCAAGTTGCGCCTCTTTGAGCTCTTCTTGACATGTCCCCCCATGCTTTGGACTAATGTGTACGCTGTCTTTTGCTACACTGCCATGCTGCCTTGCCTTCCTTGCTCAGTGCACTCGTTGCATGCATGGACATGATGATTGCTTCCTCCTGTAATCAGATTTGTTCATGTCTATGTGCATGCTGTAAACGCATCGCAGCTGATCTTCTGAAGCCTGTATGTGCTTGTAGGTGCAGCAATGTATGCGTTGGCACCAGATGCAATCTATGCCAGGCGCAGCAGGCACGCCTATGGTGTACAGACAACAACATCTTTCAAGAAAGGACACAGGGAAGAACTCAGATTCACAGAGCCCACTACTAACAAAATCCTGTGTAGCAAGGTGTTCAGCCCATTGGTGAAACTAGACGAGCTTGTTGAGCATGACCAGGTAACCCTTCAACATGTTACAATTACAGTTTACAATGTGTGTCTTTAGGACTCCGAGTCATCAGAGGAGTCAACAGACAATGCCTATGAAATTTATAAGAAGTCATTCAATGCTGTTATGGAGCACACAAGAGTTCAGGTTTTGTAGTCGGAAAACTACATCTACATGCATTCAGATATGTATACACGTGGGCAGCCATGTGCATGCCTCATCAAACACTGTTTTGCTTGCTGCACTGCGCAGTCACGTACAGTCTGCTGTAGGCTTTTCACATGGTAGCACAGTGTGTATTGTTGTTGTCACTGTAGAAGTGCGCATTGCAGGTCAAGGTTGAGGAATATGTGGCTGTGAAGAAACACCAGACAGCCGTGGACTTCAACCTCTATGCCTGCTCAAACAGTTCAGATCGGTATATTGATGCTGATGCAATGAAGAAGGTGGGGTCAGTCACGCTACATATTGCTGATCCTAGTAAAGTGACTGATCCAGATGCATACAAGTTCACAGTCAACTTCCGGCTGGGAGGTTCAGAGCTCACAGTTACAGCCATTGACAAACAAACAGGAAAAGAAGTGCAGACAAGTGTGATCTTTGTTGCAGAGTAGCTTTACCATGCGTATGTACTCTTCCCCCCCCCCCACCTGTCCTCTGCTCTGCCCCAACTTGACCCTCTACATGGCCCTAGCATGGGCAACAATACAATCATCCTACAAGGCAAACTCTGTGAGCTTGTGCACCATTGCTTGTGCTTCAGCTAGCCACAGCTACAACAATGCATCATTGCTTTACAACAGGGCAGGACACATCATTTTGAGGAGATGCTGATGACTTATTTTTATTACTGTTAGTATGTCAGAAATTGAATGCATTGAGGCGTCTGTGAGTTTGTAGCTGAGCTAGTGTTTACCTTCAGTGCAACCAGTTAATGATTTAGCTGAATACATTCTGGAGAATTTTTGCATGTTGTCTTGCTGAGGGCATTTTGTTATTCCTGCTGTTGAACTTTTGCCTGCAAAGCCTGTTGAAGGCTGAGTGTCTGTCACTGCTTACTTGTGACTAGTCATAGCATATGATGAGTATGGGTTCTATAGAGTGTATCAGTTCACAACAAGTGGTTGATATAAGTAAAGTCTACCCACACTGTTCAATGTAATACAAGGTCTTGTTCTTGAGTCATAATTGAAGCCGTAGAGATGCACAGCAATGCTGCAATGCACAGAAATGCCAATGATTGTGTACTGACTTGTGAAACCAGCTGAATTTGTAAGCAGACTTGCTGTGTGCGGTGTCTGCTGCCACATGCATTGCACCCTGTGCTAAGCCTTGCAGTGACATCAAACATGCGTGCAATGGACAGCTGAAGTAGACCTACAGCTGTGTCATGACTCAGGTTCTGACCCTGCAGCTGACTTCCATGATCTGGGAAAATGCAATAAACAAACCCCCCCGCCCTCCCTACCCAGGCGCTGCAATGCCTGGCAAAGCTTGTAATGATGGTTAACTTATTGATGGTTAGTCGCAACATGGGGAAGGTCAACACCATGACTGAGAGGCCAATGATTGAGGCACCTTTTTCAGTAACATCCAGCCCTGTCCAAGTCCACAGACCATTCCTCTCACAAAGCAGACAGAGCATGCTGTCTTGTATGGCTGTGTCTACTTCAAGGCAGTCACTCTCACTCCCCTGTGTGCACATTACAGCCATTGTGCTGGTCTTCTGACAGTGTGCAAGTCGCCAGATCAGAGCTAGCAATGACTGTTCCAACTTCATGACTGGAGACTGTCCTGCAGATGAGCCTGTACTGGGTTGAGTCTGCTTGCAGCTTCGGGGCAGTGAAGAAGCTGTGAGCAGAGCTCCTGCCCAGCCACCCAGGCTGTGAAGCTGTCTGAGAAGGTACTCATGAGGCGAGCACTGCCTAGGTGCTGCAGATGCAGGACTCTGCAGCGGGCTCCAGCAATGCAACCCTCTACAAGCTTTCATTACCACATAGCTGCACTGAGCTGTATGTGACTGCTATGTAGCATGCTTCAGCAACGCAGCTTTTGAGAAGCTCATGCTGGCGGGTATGTTGTGTGTAACAGGGAGTATGTAAGCTCCTGTCTACGACTTTTGCATTCATTGGCGCAAGCAGCAGCTGCATGCAGGGGGCAGGGCAGGGGCAGGGGCAGGGGCAGGGGCAGGGGCAGGGGCAGGGGCAGGGGCAGGGGCAGGGGCAGGGGCAGGGGCAGGGGCAGGGGCAGGGGCAGGCGCACATCAGCTCGCAATGCTGCTGAACCAGCAACAGATGCAGACTTGCTAGCTCAGGTCATGTGCATTCTTGATTAACAAGATGTAGATGACGTTGCAATATTACTATAGCATTACATCAGACCTCGTGAGTCTTGCGTACCACTGGAGGATACAGGTTGCATACACTGACACATTCAATGTTGTACAAGTTGTTTGATAGAACAAAGCTTGCTCAATGAGTCAGTGATTCGACTAATCATACGTCTGACGTCTAATCATACGTCTGACTCAGTTGACAAAGTGGGCCATGTAAGTACAAGACTTTCAAGAGGCACTGAAAGATTCAGATTGCTGGGACAGCTTGACACAATGTACAATAGAGCAAAGCTTGCTCAAGCAGTTGACGAGTTGTCTAATTATACATCCTTTGATAAAATGGGCAATGTTGGTACCTGACTCTGAAGAGGCATGTCTGTTGCCTCCAAGCATAATATTGCCACTGTAATAGGATCCGCATCAATCAATTTTATTGAGTTGTCTCGGGGTGGAGCCGACACCTGAACACCTGGGCAAAGCTATCTGGCTCTGATGTGCTAGTAGCAGGAGAATGCGCTGGAGAAATACTGTCTGGCTGGTTGGCTGTGGGATCCTGTTCATCCAAAGCAGACCCAGCTTGTGACACAAAGCTGGTTGAAGATCCAGATGAGGTAAGACTGCTTGCAAGATGCATGCGGCCTTGGACAGTCAAGCTGTTGAAGAGTTGAGCTGCATCATCTGAGGCAAATTGCATATTGCTGCTGAGCATGGTGTTCAAATTAGCAACAATAGGGCACACAGACTGTAACACACGCTGCTTCTCCAAAAGCAGGCTCTTCTGTCTCTCACGATCCTCAAACATGGCCTGGTTGATGGTCTCTGGCACCACCAATGGACGGCGTATGAAATATTTCCATACGTTTCTGACCATGCACTCCTTGATTTTGGGCCCGAGAAGCAAGTTTACTCCTGTGGAAATGTCATCAATGTCATCAGGATTTAAATTGCTGACTGGATGTATGCCTGAAATAACACTCTGAAACATGCACTCCAAATCTGACTTGACCTTGGTTGTCATCTCCTGGAACCTGGCTGGAATGAGATCTGTTGTCAACAGTGTTCAGAGCGCTACTATGTGCTCATGAGGTAGCTGCTGGAAATATGGTTCAGAGTCGAGAGCAGCCTCAAATGCAGCAACAATTGGCTCTAGATATGCACCACTTGTAAAAACAGTGGCCATGGCTTTGCGGAGTTTATCTTCAGCAGTCACGAGATCATCTGCCCAGCGTAGCCTTGTGAACCCTGAGGTTTCAGGGCAGAAGCCAGGGCGGTCCCATGCTACTTGATCGTTTAGGTCGCCATCCAGGTCATCATATTCTGAGAAGACTGCTGCAGCATCGACCTATAAGGCAGTCATGGCCACTCCTCAGTGCATGCAAACATCTGCAGATTCAGTAAAGGTCAGAACATCATGATTGATCAAGTGCAACAACTTTTGACAGTGTAAGGACCAATTTGCTGAACAGCCAAAGCAGATTTTGTGACCAAAATCAGCATGACCATGACTTGCTCATGGGCCACGGTCAGCTTGCCTGCATGACTCTTTTTTTCTGCAGCTTGATAGGCATCACAGGCGTATACTTAGGCATGTTCCACCTGTAAGAGTGCACTGGAGCACAACTACCAGTTGTGACACCTGCCACAAGTCATACAACCCAGTTAACACAAACCAGCAGGTCCGCTGGAAACTTACTTGACGACTTAGGCGGTCCATGGTATCCTGCATTCTGTCATTGAGGTCAGCCAGAGGGGCCTCCACTGCGCTTAGATCTGCCTGTAGCTGCTGGCCTTTGGCCGCTAACAGTACCTGCAGCTCTGCCTTAAGGTCTTGCGAATATTGTGCCGCTGCCATTGCTCAAAACACGGCTCGTTCGCTCAACACCTTGAGTCCGAATATCCTGCAGGGACGTTGAAAATTGGTGAGTGCAGTGCGAGCACAGGCCAACGAGTACAGTGCCGCCCTGCATCTCTTCTTGCGTGTAGCTTTGCGTTTGCGTCGTGTGCAACAGGCATTGCCACTACGGAATTGTTGACAGGAAGCGAGCGATACCTGCGCAGGTACAGCTGTGTACGATATCGATGTCGGTTAACCGCAGCCTAACTTGTGAGCGCAACGTTACAGGCGTGAAGTACGCAAGGACTGACAAACAGAATTTTTTCTTGAGTCTTTAGCAGAGATGTGCAGGATGCGACGCGGAGCAGCGCCACTTAGAATCCGTTTCAGGATCTTTACAGATCGACCTCCAGATTTTTCGAATTTGCTTGTTTCGGCAGCGATTCACCAAGTTCGGCTTGGCCAAGGCAGTGTTTGTTGCCCAAATGGGTAGACTATCGCGATCAGCACCAGCGCGATGGTGCTATACTGTCCGGAAACGTTCGTGTGTGACCTCCTTTCCCAAATCTGCTGGTATGGTCTTGCAAATCATCGTTTGCCGTGTTTAACACGGCACACGGCCCGGGTTTGCCAGCAAGTGCTTTAGATTACCAACAGTGTTGAACTGTCAATTCCTACATGTTGCGTCAAAACATCGCTGAATAAACTTGGACTGTGCAGCTGACTCATAAAAATATTTGCCATACAGACACAAGGCGCAGCAACATAGCCAAATTAGCAAGCTCCAACGGCATCAAGCTGACGACCAGTATGATAAAGTGTTGTTTCAGGGTCATGGTCAATGGATTTAGCATTGCTCTAAAAAGCTGCCCAACTGTCTGCATTCGAGTCTTGCTCAGTTGGCTTTGCAGCTTTCATGCCTCTAGAAGCAGTATCCCCTGATGATCCCCCATTGCCAAACCCAAAGTTGCCAAAGCCAGAGCCAAAGGCACCGGATGTCTTTGCAATACCTGCACACCATCGCCATCAACGCTGTCGCTGTATCAATGCCACTAGCGCGCATTGAGTCTCACAACACAAACACTATGCGCAATCTAGTAGTTCGGTCTAGCTGTGCTTTGCATAACGCAGGATGCATGACCACCGATACAAACAGCTTGCGTTTACAAGTAGATCACGGCACTAGCTAATAACAAGGTGTGAAACATAGTTGATTGTGAGGCACCTGAGCATAGCTCACCAGGCAATGTTCAGCATTCACAAGCAGTGGCCACACGTGCAGAGCATGACGCTGCATGTGCAACAGTAACCACCTGCACGTTTGACTATGAAGGCGCTCAGCACACCTGAGGAGGCAGTGTCACCAGCATCAGGGGGCATGCCTGTGGACTGCACAGACTGGTCACTCAGCCCACTCTTTGCCGGGGTGCCCTTGGTGCCTGCCGTGAAGGACTCTGCTCGGCTGCCCATTGGAGAGGGAGCCCTTGTGCTGGCTGGACTCACATACCTGCTGTCATTTGGCAGGGCACTCACCACCACAAAACCTGCACGACCAGTAGGAAGGATGCCTTGAGCAAGCTGTCGTGCACTTCTGGATTCTTGATGCCACTGTATCAGAGTCTACTGGGCTACCCCATGAGGGAGGACGTGCTTGCTTTGGCAGGGTAGGGACCAAGCCTGCAATCATTGGTGTTTGACACAGTGCACTGACCGCCCAGATTCTGCATAAACGTTATTTTGTGGCCCATGAGACATGCTATGCAGGTGTTGATTGACACTGTTGCCGCAAACATATGCAACAGTCTGCGCCCACCACCCCATACTACTGAGCATCTTATATTCGGAACCTGTATAGCTCCAATTCATGTGCTTGCCAGCACTCAACAACCCTTATCAGCAGTTCCAGCCCAGCCTGAGAGACAGCCCACACCTTCATCTTGGAAGTCATCCCAGTCAGTTGCATTGGCAGCTGCAAACTCATCGTACTCCAGCTGGTCTGGCCCCCTCTTGACCCCAGTGCCCAGCTGGGCCTCGGGGGGCACGGGCACACTGGCAGCCTTGGCATGCTGCACCAGGGAGCGGTACACCTCTGCTGTCTGCTTCAGCAGGTTCTGCAGCTCTGTTACACTTGTCCTGTCCTCACCACGCAGCTGCAGCAACAAAACACAGTCAGGATATTGGTTACCCTTGTCCTGTCCTCACCACGCAACCGCAGCAACAAATCACAGTCAGTATATCAACAATGGTCAGGGGCTTGACATTCTAGGCACGTGCAACATCTTGCCAGGCTGTGGTTCTGCAGCTCTGTTACACTTGTCCTGTCCTCACCACGCAGCTGCAGCAACACAGCACAGTCAGTATATTGGCAAGAGTTAGGGCCTTGACAAACTTCGCATATGCAACTTGCAGCAGGGCTGCACAAGGGCTGCCAGGCAGTGGTGACACGAGCAGATATATTGTGACTAGATATGTTGCTGTTGCTTCTTGTCTGGCTTTAGGTCTTTTCTTGCTTTGTGTCATGACTAGCCCAGCCTGTCGGCTGGCAGACCCAAATTTTGACATAGAAGGTGACTGCTGTGTTTTCCTGCTCTGCTGTCCATATCACGTCATTCTGCAAGCTTGAGTGCCATAACGAGTCTGTAACTTGGGCTCTACTTGCACAGCCTGTACATGTATACTTGTACCCTACCTCTGAAGATGCTACAAAGTCAGCTTTTATTGTCTGAAATGTGTTCATGCAGCCGGCAGGTGTGCATACCTTGTCCCTCAAGGTGCGCAGCTCCCTCTGGGCGGTTGTCACATCTGCCTTGGCAGCTTCAACGCTCAACTGCACCGTTTCCAGCTCGCGCTGCAGATCCTCGTGCTCCTCTCGCACTGCCCTTGCACTCATTTCCAGGGCTGCTTTCTTGCCCTCTGCAGTTGCAATCTCCTGCAATGGCACATCCATGGGTTCAGACTTTGAAAATCCCCTTAATGCCAGGAAGCCCCAATAGAGAGCACAGAGAGGACAAGCAAAACAGGTGTTTACAGAGATGGTCCCGCTATAAACTGGCAAGTTGTGGTGGGCGGATCATGCATCTGTGGTTGTTGTAATGCGGCAATGATGCATCTGCAGACTCCAAGACACAAATGCCTTGCCAGTGGAATGTAGGTCAGACAGCCGCCACCAGTGTATGCTAGACTGACTTGACCGGCGCAGATTTGACACAACCTGAAGACAATTTACAGAAATCCTGCGCCATTCATTTGCATGGACACGGTGACGCATCAGTTAGCTGGGCATTTGATGGTACGAAGGGATCTACTTGGGTCTCGTTTCGTATGTGATAACCTGGACAAGAAAAGCAAGCACGCACCTACTGCAAAGAAGGCATATGGTGCATGAGTCCATGATGATGGTGCTGATGAAAATGATGATGATGATGGTCATGGTGGTGGTGATGATGATGCAATCGTGAAACTGAAGCAAGGAAGCATACTTGGTGCAGCTGCATGGTCTGCGCCTCTTCGGCTCCTGCCTGGTCCCCAGACACGCTCCCCAGCTCTGCCAGATCCTTCTGCAGGCCAGCCAGCTTGCTCTCTGCCTCCAGCTTACGCGTGCGTGCCTGCAACAATACCATCCTCATTCCACCCTCATCCTGACCTCATTCCACCCTCATCCCGACCTCATTCCACCCTCATTCTTTTCACCATGAGGTGGTTGCTTGGCTGTCATGACACCTCCGCTTGCATAGCGGGGTTGCTTTTTGAGCTTTGGCATCAGGATGAGCAAACGCCTGCTGCCGGGCAAGCAGCAGTAATAAGTGATGAGTGTGGCACGTGGACAGAACTCCACGTCATGCTGGTCTTGTAATATGCCGTGAGTCTACCTCAGAGTGTGGGCAAGCTGGTATTGTGCAGCAAAATGAGTAACGAGACAATATGCTGACCAACACTCGTGAATGGGCGCTGACAAAAGCAGCAGTCCTGTGGTCTCCAGGTACAGCTTGCATAATGCCAGGTGACAACAGAGTATTGCTGAGCGGATGCTTTGTATCAAAAGATGGCAGGAACAGAGTGAGCTCACAGCTTGGATGGCATCAAGACGTGCTCGGCCTTGGGAGTATGTCTGCCTTGCACCAGCATATGCACTGGCATACTGCCCCTCCATGGCTGTCGCCTCACTCTCAAGCTTCTCACTCCGTTCAGAAGCCTGCATGACACATAACGCTCAGAGCTCAGTTGTTTCAGCCTCAACTCAGTGTGTGCAAGCTGCTTTTCATGCTTTCTGTTCGGCAGCCTGCATGTCTGGAAACCACAGTTGCCTGCAGTGTTGCAGTGCTTCTTTGCTGATGCTTGCCACCTTCATCTGTTTGTGACACGTAACAGGAAAAGAATAAGGCAAAAACTATAACTTCAGGCAGGCAATTGTATACTGGGAGTGTGAGCATATCCGGGTTGCATCCAGGTTGCCGCCTTACTTATTGCTGTTTCTTGTTTGCTTCAATATTGTGTATTCCTAGGTATGTGCATTCCTGACAAGCTCCCTGTATGAGGTCAGTGCTGTGGCCGTCAGCTCATCAACAACAAGTGCTGAGATGTGGCCTAACACAATACTGTCTTACTTGATGTTGTTTCTTGTTTGCATGAATTTTGTGTCTTGACAGGTATGTACAGTCCTGACAACCTCCCTGTACATGGTCAGTGTTTTGACACTCAGCTCATCAACAAAATGTGCTGAAAGGTGGCCTGAAATAGTACTGTCTTACTTGTTATTTCTTGCTTGCATTGATTTGGTGGCTTCCTGCAGTTCTAGTGACATCCCTGTACGAGGTCAGTATATTGGCAGTCAGCCCCCATGAACAAGATGTGTTGAGATGTGGCCTGAAACAGTACGGGCCAAGGGTTGCCTGTGCTGCATACCTGGAGCAAGGCTGCATTGGTCTTGCTCTTGAACAGAGTCAGATCTTGCAGGGCCTGCTGGTAGAAGGCCTCCTTGGCTCTGGAGGCCTCGTTGTCCACTTGAGTCTGCAACATGACTATGAAGTCAGAGTTGTGACAGGTCAGGATGATGCTTGTGAGCCCTACTGAGAAGAGATGGCAGGAGACACACCAGACTGTGGGGAGATTAGTCACAACAGGCCACAATCTACATGCTACCCCCAATCAAGGTACTGAAACCTTTCGATCACGCATTTGTCTGCTCACTACTTTGTCATAGTCACAAGGCGACTCCAGTCAAAAGAAAGCTACATAACATGCCTGTGTCTATGACCGGTAGACATCAGCGCATAGGACTAGGCTTAGAAACACCTAGTACGTACCTGGTACAAACTACGGCTAGCACACTTGTTCCTATAGTACTTCTTATGTCTGTGTTCACCTTGTAGACTTGCTGACCCAGCTGCGCAACTGAGTCTCTCTCAGCCGTGAGCCTGGCCTGTTGGGCAGCAGGCAGGGAGGTCAGCATGCCTGCATCCAGCTCAGGCACCTTGCTCTCATAGGCGGCAGCCTTGCTGGGCTGGGGCTTGGCTGCTCCAGGCAGACCAGGGAACGCCATGTCTTGAGAGAAGACGTCAAAGGGCTGGTTGTTGTCCTGGGTGGGAGCTTGGGGCGCTGAGGGCCTGGGGCCACCCTGGCCCCCCTGAGGGGTGGGGGCTGTTGCCATGGGTGGGAAGGCGCCTGTGGGAACCTTGGGTGGAGGTGGGATACCCTGCATGCCAAGAGAAATTCAAAAATGATTTGGGGTCACAGGAGATTGGCATGGCAGTTGTGCTGCAGTAAGGCCAAAGAAGTAAGGCCAATTGCGTTGTGTCATTACACCATCTAGAAAACCACTTTGCAATTGACTGCTCAAACTTAAGAAATAGCTCAGGATGGGTAACATCAGAGTGTCAAACAGCTTGCATGTGGTGGCAATAGGATATGCAAGCTACTCAACCCTATGATGTTACCCATTCTGAGCTATCCTGAAGGTGGGGAAGTCAATTCCAAAGGGCTGAACCATAGGCACTTTCTGAGGTAGTTGCTTGGTGTGGTGTCAGGAAGAGCACTACCAACCAAAAATTGCTGGCAGACTTTGAGGGTGACCCTGTGCAGACGCATTTCGGCAGCAATTCTGTGCTTTACTAAACAGCTGGCTCGACAAATTAGCATTGCTTGACAGGTTTTGGAGGGGTAGCCTCCCTCAAAGGGGTAGCCTCCCTCAAAGGGGTTTCAGACAAGTGGAGATCTGACATGCGGCGTATTACTGCCACATGCTCAGTCGGAAACGAGCCCCGATTACTATTTGACTGCCCTTCATACAGGTGCATACATGTGCAGCACAGCAATGTTGCATCATGCTTGACTTCATTAGCATGTTTTCTGACTATCAACCTATCCAACATGTTGTGCATTTACCTCACGACCTGCACAGGGACAGTCTGTGCAGGTTGCTTGCACAGACTTGCAGGTTCATTTTTACCTTGCTCCAGACTTTGCAGCTAGGTTCAAGTAGAGCGTGTCCCATCATGGATGCGACAGAGCACTCTCCATCACACCATCACTGCTGAAGACTCTTGGTGCTGTATTGTGGGCCACCTTTGAGCGTTTGATGCTTAGTGTTTGTTGAATTCCCACTCGTTGTCTGTTGACTGCCCTCACGAGTGACAAAACAGGAGCTATTGATTGATTGATTGGTTGCTTGATTGATTGATTGATTGATTGAATGACAACTTAGTCGGTTCATCTTGCCACATGCAAAGCTTGCAACAAGCAGTCGTGCTGCAGGAAGTGTAGTCAGGCTCACCCGCTTCGCATTGTCCATCAGGTACAGGCACTGCACAAACTGCTGCTGGGAGAGATAGCCTTGATCACCGGCAACAGCTGCCCACACATCTTTCAGAGTCCCCTTTGGCAGGCCCCACTGCATGAAGGCTCCAAAGCAGTCACCTCCCTGCATACAGGACGCAATGCTGACATACCCCTGCAGTGTGCTAGCCACAAAAACTATGCTGTGGCTGCTGCCAACATACAGAAACTGACAGAACAGTAGCTGGTGCTGTTGTGTTGCCTTTGTGTTGACTCAGCAATATGTTCATCAAGGGTGCCAACAAGCGCAACCAATCCTGTTGTCGTTTGATCCAAACAAGCAGCAAACTGAGGACAAACACGTCCACACTTGTTGCTGCAGCTGAGGACAAACACAACCACACCTTTTGCTGCAGCCGAAAGGTCAAGCAGACTGTCCAGTCACAAAGCAGCTTGCCTGAACATAGCCATCCCGGTCATTGTCCATCTGCTGGAACATACTCTGGTAACGCACAGCATCAGCGGGCTGCATGGGTGGGAAGCTGCTTTCTGGCTGCTGAGCTTGTATGTTGCCCTGCATCATGGCAGTTCATATTGCATCTCTTGCCAGCTCGACATGGTTGTGCGCGCAGTGCAAGGAGCATGCATGGTATAGATGTGCAGAATATGCAAAGGAAATGTTATTGGTTAGCAAGGAGTGTTCAGCATGCAAAAGAATGCAAGTTGGGTGGCAGGTGCTAATTGAAAGCAAGGTTTCAGCCTGCACAACAGGTGTCAGCAAACATACCCCAGGATTATGTGTCCATGAAGAGTTGATGGAGGCAGTGACTTTGGTTTCCAACCCAGCCATTTGTGGGGCAGGCACCTGCGGGCCCACCCCAATCAGAAGTGACCGTGCCTGAGCTTCTTGAAGTGTGCCACCACTCCTCTGCAAGGAGACCACATTGAGTAATTGCTCCATTTTGCAGCCTAGGATGAGCGACTGCTCCACAATCTGCAGATATCTTTACCTGGGCTAGGGAGATCAAACGAAGTGTGCTGTAAAATTGTGGCTTGTTCAATGCTGGGCTGTCTCCGGCGACCATGTTCCACACCTACGCACATTCATGCCTGATGTCAAGGCGACGTCAACAGTGCTAGTGTGCTGCAAAGATTGTTGAAGCTAAAGTCACTGCAAACTTGCAGAGCTGTGCTGCTAATCGTACCTGGAACAACGTAGCCTGAGGAAGCTTAGATCGCTGGAAGAACTCCACGGCTTCCGCACCACTGACAGCTCCATCTTTGTCTTTATCAGCCACTCGGAACCAGTTGTCGAATAAATCGATGTCTGCCATCACGCCAGCGGCCGAATTGTATCGAGTTACGCAGATGCAAATATGCTGATTTTGCTTTCAGCTGTTCCAGTGCAGCCAATTATTCTGCAACCGCACTCTGGCGATGGCGCTGGTCAATCCAACAGTTGCTTCGATCTTTGATGCTGAGCTAATTGTGACGGTGATGTTTGTGACGGTGCTTGCGGACGGTGATGTTATGTTTCAGCGTACAGCACCGTTACAAGTGCTCAGCTTCATATAGGTGCTGAAGGTGTTGAAGGTACCCAACGGTACCAGCACGTAGGCTTTTCTGCACGCCAAGCCGAGGCAGGAACAACGCAGAGGCATCAGGGGCTCACCTTTTTTTCGTTCCGCCAGAGTGGTGAGCATCAAAGAAGAGCGTGCTTTTGTGCATTCGTATACTTGTCGCAAGCTTGAGGTGTGCCTGCGCTTTCGCGCAAACTGATACGCACTTTATCTTGATTCGGTGCAGTGGCAGGCTGTTGTGACAAATTAAGTGCGAGTGTCGTTTGCGCAGCTGTGTTTGTCACGGGGTGCATGTTGTAGAGATTCAAAAGTC
>JAABUP010005636.1_pt1 | contig 18766 bp, 22 predicted proteins | sample 5559201 | NCBI WGS metagenome assembly JAABUP01 (sample SAMN10711887, study PRJNA513373) | rock metagenome | isolation source: Antarctica rocks | place: Antarctica
ATGGGTGGGTGGGTGGGTGGGTCAATCAGTGAGTAAGGACTTAGTGAGTGGGCAATTAAGTGAGTGGGCGAGCGAGTGGGTAGGTGACTGAGTACGTGTGTAAGGCAGCAAAGGAGTGGATACATGAGTAAGTGGATGGGTTGTTGAGTCAGTGTATGAGTCAGTGTGCGAGCAAGCAAGTCAGCGAGTCAGCAAAGTTATGGGAGTGAGTGAGTGGATGATTGGCGCAAGCAAAAGCAGCCGCTTCCCGCAGCATGAGCAAGAAGTGGTGTGTGCAAATACAGTCAAGACACTGTACATCTACAGCACATTAGCCAGACGGCACTACTGGCCTGACTGTACAGTAGGATGTACAGCCGACTGTACAAATGATTGACATGGCATGGGAATGACCTGCGCGGCGCATGCCAAGGTAGACATCCAGGGCCTGGTGGGGGCGTGAGGCCTCCCTCAGAACCCTCATGGTGGTCACAAAGGTCACTTGGTTGGGCTTCATGCGCCTAGGGCCCCATACCATCCTCTTGAAAGCTGCATGGGCAGCATCTACCAGGCCTGGGCTGGTGCCACATGCCTTGATGAAAGCTGTGTACGCTGCTGTCGTCAGCTTCACCTTCTTGCTTTCCAGCTCCTGCATTGCCACATCAGCAAGAGTACTTGAATCATTTTCCCCTTGCCATATCGCAATTTTTTACTTAATACGACATCAAAGACATGGAGAAGACTTGGCAGATTTTGGTTCTGAGTTGTCACAGCAGAGCCTGAAGAAAGCTTGCAATTCATCATCTTCATTGTCATGATGCATGACAGAGCCATTGGAGGTGGGATGCTGTCTGTTGCAACCTGAGTATGTGTTTACAACTTGTGTTTGCCTGTCACAGTTGCTCAAGCAGCACTGCTATGGCCTGCCCTGAGGCTGCTCGGAAAGCTTTGCTGGAGATTGTTGGCTTCAGCACAGGTTTGCAGCTCTGAAAGATAGGACAGCCATGACCCTGCAGGGCCCTTGCGCAGGCTTGTGTGCTGCCTGTCATGGGACATCCACCATGAACTTGCACTAGCCACTATGTCAGGGTGCATCAGACATGCGGGCAGCACCTGCATGAGTTGAAGTGCCTGGTGACCTTGCCTGGCCTCAGCACACAAGTTGAACAGGGTGGTGTATGTGGTAGCATCAGCCTCCACACCTTGGCTTGCCATCTCACGCAGCAGCCCAAAAGCCACATTCAGATTCTCCTCCTGCACCACCAATGAAAACCTTGAGTAAGGGGCAAAGCAGTCCTCAGTGACTGATCAAAAACACATCAGTCATTTGACATGTGTCTGTGTATGTCTTGTTGCCATGCTGAGGGAAGTAGATGAGCATATGAGTGGACAAGCAAAATGCTGTATTGACTTCTGCCATGATCTACTGAACATGTGGTGCAGTCAGGAGCATTGACAGTTGTGATACTTATGCCGAGCATTTGCAACATCAGACATGCAGCGACGTTGCAAAATGGGTGTGACTTGAGACCAGCATGAGATGCTGTGAGAGCTAACCGGCAAGGTTTGGCTTGGAGGCACACTGCAGGCAGCCATGGCGCAGTTGTACACCTGTGTGTCCATGGTCACACCTGCACCCACAATCATTTTATTCCAAAATATTCATTAAATTTATTCATTGAATTCATTCAGTAAATTTATTCATTGTAGTCTCCTCAACTAGACACTACAGTCCAGTCATGAACAGCAGTGCTAATGCTGTGGGAAGCAAATCAATTGCATTGCAGCAGATGCTTCACGCTGATGGTGACATGGCATGTTGAGACACGGCACAATCAAGATACAAGATGAAGAAGATTCTAAGCGGTTCAGGTATCATGACGGGAGCTTTCCAACGCAGCAGCCCAGAGCTAACGCACCACTGTCTGGCTGGAACCCTGCTCATGTGCACAAGGCTGACAAGCCAATCATTGACAATACAACGCAATGCAGTTGGGTTACTGGGGCGCTCTCTGAGCCTAGCAACTGATAACAAGGAAGAATGCAAAGGCATCGTCCATAGATCAGATTCCTTCCCATAGAAAACCTGCTGCTGTGCACAGGAAAGGGCTGCAAGATACAGGACCGACGATCATACATACAGAAATATGACACTGGATCACCTGCTTGTCGCATGTCTGACAAGACAGTCAAGGCAGGCTGCAGGTGGTAGGTCTGGGCACATGCAATGAGCATGGCACACCAGGGCTCAGCGTTCTTCATGTTCCAAAGGCCCCCTCGGGCACGCTTGAAGGCCTGCCACAGGGTGAGGGCTGTCTCCAGCTGCCCTGCCTGCCCACAAGCCACCATGAGACTGCCCCAGACTGTGTCTGTGGGCTCAAAGTTGGCTGCTACCATCATTTGCTGGACCTGAAAGCATATACGAATTTGCATTCCCAAAGCATGCATTGGTGCATGTGTCTGTCATCTGTGGATGCCATTCAGGCTGTCATGCATGCAAGAAGCAATGCTGACATGTAGGCATGATGGACGTATGCAGCAGGGTTACAGACATGCACATGTGGACATAGGGATGCACACATAGATATAGGGATACACAAGTATAGCTATGTACAAGTATAGGGATGCATGCAGGCATATGGATGCAGATGCATCCGTGCAAGGTGTTGCTAGCTGAAAGAACATATGTACGCAGCACAATCAGTGGCAGGCAGCACTTGCTTCCCTGCGGAGCAGAGTGGAGGGGTGCTGAACAAGCGCACCTGTAGTGCATTGTCCACTTTCCCAGCATAAGACAGAGTCTTGATGAGGGTAGTGTAGGTGTGCTCATCTGCCTGCAACCACAGAACAGAGGCACTTTGCTACTAGGATTAGCAGCTGTGGAACTACTTTGCCTTACAAAGACGATAGGTCAGCTGCAGCATGCAGGCAGGTTACCTATGCACTTTGGGTATGCAGGCATGCATGCTTGGTACGGCACCACTCACGAGCAGCTAGCCACCAAAGCCCCTATAAGTGGGAAATGCAGAGACATAGTAGGACATAGGAGAGCAAGCTTACAGGGATGGCAAGCTGCAGCATCTCTCTGTAGGTCTGCATGGCCTGATCAGCCAGTTGGTTGCGCATGCAGCACTTCAAGAGTGTGTTGTAGGTCACACGGTCTGGTCTCAAGCCTGCTTCTTGCAACTTTGCAAACCTGCACTCCCAAAGGCACAGTTCAAGATTTTTACCAAGGCCATGCTGACATCGTTAGATCAAGCAGTACATGTGTGTGAAACAGCAATGCTTTGACAGATGAAGAACTGCACACTAGGGCAGAAGCCTTCCATCTAGAAGGCACAGATGTTACTGTGCACAGATGATACCATGGCAATGTGATGAGTGCTTCATGCGTGGTGCAATCCTGTGCTTTACCACATCAGCTTGCTGTGTAAAGCACCGGGCCCAAGGCATGCTGCAAGTGTGCATGTACCGTGCGTAAGTGGTGGTTGCATCTGCATGTACAGTGCATTTAACAATGCATTGGCAGTCTTGACATGGCTCGGCTGCCAGATCTGGAGCCGCTGCATTTCATCAAAGGCTGAAGAGGCCAGGTCCGGCTCTGACAACAATCCATATGAGCGCACCAGACCAAACCTGAACAAATGGCAACACTTGTAATAGCCATGTTCCAACATTGCAAAGATGTGGTTTCAGAATGTTCTTACTACACTGTTGAGTTGTGCATTAGCCCTTGATATGTGAGGACGCATGGGCAACTGTGAATCAACATTCAGAAATGCTGATGCATGAGACAGGTCCCAAACAACTCCTACTTGTACTTCAGTCATTCCCAATACGCATGTGCAGAGCACAGCTGCCCATCAGCATATGGTCTGCATGCTAATGTTGTGTCGGGCATAATGCATTCTGCTTTGGCAGGCCTGTCTCCAGTCAGTGCCAGTTCTGTTACCTGATCTGTAACTTATTGTGATAGATAATTTGTATGTGACTTTATGCACGTCTTCACGGAAGGACATTTCAATCTTTGTTCAGCTAGATCTGTGAGCATGCATCAGTCTTGCCCATGAGGAAACAACAGGTGGATAAATCATGGGCAAGGCTGATGCATGCTAATCCAATGCTGCATAATGGTGCTTGGGTGGGAGCAGACAACAGCTCTCTGCAAGGATCACCCCCTCATGCTGAGTTTTGTGCAATCATCACATGTACCTTGCTTGACTGCATACTGTATCTGATGCAATACCCCTATGATCCAGGCACTTTACTAAGGTCTGCAAATTACTGTATCCCTGGAAAAGTGTATCTGTATCCATTCTATCCAGGAATCATCACATATACGTTGGATTCCAGCAGTGTGCAGCTTACCAGGGGGCCACGGGCACCTGTTGAAACACCTTCCATCTGTCATCCCCAGTCAGAGCAGTCTGGATTCTCTTGAGGGCATTCAGATTGCGCTTCTGGCAGTAGTGCTTGATGAGCTGGTAGTAGTAATGCCCCTTCTCACAGGGCAGCACTTGGAGGCAAGCAAGGGCTGAGGCTACCCGCCCTTGGCCCCCCGGCTCAGCTATGCCCTGTGAGTACAAGGCTAGTACCTCAGCTTGGGACTGCTGTTCATGCACAATAGGAACCTGACTATAGGGTCCAGGTGTGGCTTCTGCTGTCGCTGATGACTGTATGCACATACTGTCGGATTTGTCTGGCCTTGAGCAAAAATAAAGCAGGACTTCATCAGTGCAACTGTACTGAAAACAGCAAATCCCTGAAGTGTCACTGCTTGACCGCATTAGGAACATACAAACAGCAGCAGCAGCAGCAGCAGCAAGAACATGGAAGCTCAAAGTCCATTGTAGAGAAATGAGCAAGGGAAGGGCAAGCCCACCAGCAAGATCTGGTCTCCATCAATCCTCTCAGGGGAGCCACACTCACTGATCAGCTGTTTGAGTGTGTCGAGAGCCCACTTGACGTTGCCCTGGCGGATGAACTTTAAACATGGCTGAAAGACTGCTCCTGCAGGCCTGCCTCTACAGCTGCCTGTGCCTTGCCCAAAAGGCTGCTGGTGCGTAGAAGATTGTGCAGCAGGGATGATATTTGTGCTTGATCCTTGGTGCTGCAGAGGCAGCTGGCCAGGGCTAACTATTGCATGAGAAAATTGAGCCCTGCTTGGTTGCCGGTAAGTATGATTAGTTGGCTGGGCTACAATGTTTGCTCTGGCAGCTGTCTGTTTGGACCAATTTTGCACATTGCTTGCACTTGTGTAAAAGCTGTTGCTATATACTTTACATCTAGGCTTGGTATCGTACATGATGCTAGCAGCTAGCCTTGTGCCGTCTGTCACATATGCAGACAGGCTACTACACTTCAAGGCCTCTGACACCAGTGCCTACAGCCTCTGTGTCATATTCAAAAACTTCTGGCTCTACTGCTGCCTTCCTGCCATTGTCAGGTGCTCCCATGCCTGCTGCTTTGTCTGCATCTCTCTTGGTATGAGGCTTTGCACCAAACAGAGATTTGACCCTGCAAGCACGTGAGCATCATTCCAGTCATGCCTCATGCATTGGCGTGAATGGTGATTGAAGACATGGATGCATGAAGCTGGCCTATCACCTTCGTTTGTGAGGCTTTGTCTTCTCGTGTTCCAAGAGAACGTTTCCAGAGACAAAGTAACGACTGCAAGCAGAAGCATGCCATCAGTTGTGACCTTTTAAAATGGCACACAGAATGGCTTTGGAATTATCAAACCTGCACGGGATGCAGTAGTGCTGTCCGTGTGCTGGAAGGTCCTCGTCAAGCTGAGCTCTGCCATGTCACATCACACAAACCCTTCAACATTTGTAAGCTTGTATACCAACGTGGCAGCCAGCACTTCGTACCTGTCTGTAGTTCCCACAGGCGCTGTTTTGCCGTTGTGGACAGTCACTGCCTTGCGGACGTCTTCCCAAATCTGGTCCAAGTGTCTGCTTTCGAACTGAGCACGAAGCTGCTGTTTATGTGTCTTTCTAGACTTGCTGCTGCCAATGCCACGCTTGCCTACGCCTTTTGCTTTGCCCATAGATGCCAGCCCATGCAAATGCGGTTCACACGATATGCAGCCGTGCGACGTGATGCAAGGAGGAGTCAACAAGTGCAAGGGGAGACTAATCGACGGCTCAAGACCTAACAGTACTGGCGGATAGGGTTAAGTTTAGTCAGCTTCCATAGCAGCTCGCAGCGTGGCAACGTCATTCTGCAGCGCAACCGGTCTTGAGTCTAGGCGCGACTACCCTTGTGAGAAGGTCACACATAGACGGCCACCGCGACGAAGCCTCCACCTTCCTGTGCCCCGAAAATCTGAGCAGGCGCCACGCTTTGCACAGCCCTTTGACGGTGAGCTTTTGGACTATCACCTGTAAACAACCTCATAGTCCGTCGTGCACGACAGGCTGGGATCTGGACAACAGCAGACATCACAGGACAACACCAGTCATTGCAGCTCGTGCACCTATATGGGCCTAGAGCAGAATCGACGCATGCCGTGCTTGTGTATGTGCAGGGCCATATCGACCTGGCAGGGTTGCACACAGCCAATCGCGGTGTCAAGACAGTGTCCAGTGTACTTGTTGCAGTTTACAAGATTGCGGGTTCCTCCGTACTGCCACGCATAACTCCAGGCGTGCAAGCAGTTTGCTGCCTACCATGCCAGCAATTTTCTAGACCTGCTTGTCTGGTCCTTCAGAGCAGCTTCAGCCAACAGATCCGCCAGAAAAGTGTCTCGACAGCCGCAAAGGTTCTGTTGCAGAGACCACAGCTGGCTGCACACGGCATGGCTGGCCTGAAGCAGTCAGTGGCTGTGCGACAGCCTGCTGCTGTGCTTGAGCAGGAAGTGAGCACAGCAGAAGTCCCCCTCACCTTGGCCACTCCAGCAAAGAAGGAGAAAGCACACAAGCAATCTCAAGCCAGCAAGTCCGACACAGATGCTCTGCTGGCCAGCAATGGTTGTGCTGACACTTTAGCAGACAGGATCAAAGCAGGCACTGGTCGGCGCAGGCTGACTCAGTTTAAGACACATATACCATCAGCAGCAGTCAATTCATTGGCAGAGTCCGTAGACCGCATCATAGCTCCAGAGACTGGTGCTACAGAGCGATTCATGGACAGCAGAGATGCTGACAGCAACATACCCAGAGATATTCCTGGCGCATCACTTGAACAGCAGCAGCATGCTGCTATGCAGTCAAGCAATGAAGCAGCTGGCCAGGGCCTTGTTGCAGGTGCTCACGAGCAAGCTGGCACTGAGACTGCTGGCAAGTCAAAAAAGAAGCGTAAGGAGGGCAAGGGGCACAAGTCAGATTTGCTCCAGACCGCTTCTCAGCTTGCACAGGGATCAAACTCGACTCAGGACATACTCAAAGAGGATGACAAGGTATGCACAAGGGTCTGTTTGTGCAATGCTGCGTGCTCGAGCTATTTGCTGAGCAAGCATAAAGCAGTCATCCACGTATTATACGTTGTGAGGGTACAGTCACTATCTCCCAGGCTCTCTGCAGTACAAGTCAATAGCGTGACAGCTTGTGCTGACAAAACGCGCACTCCACTGTGCTTGCTTGTTGCCGAAGTTTGTCATAACACATGTGCTTGACCTATGAGGAAAGTCAGACAACTCTGACTGGAAGCCCAGGAAAAGATTGAGTGACATGGTCTGTTATGGTCTGGCAATGTAATGTCATTGGACCAGGGCATGTGCTAATCATCACCACTTGCATGGTCTGATTGCCATGTGCTTACATGCAGGTCACAAAACGGCATCGATCCAGGCAACAGGTCAAAGTGGAGGATGCCTCAGAGGATCCCCTTGCTGCACCTGTTGCAGCCCATGGCCTTCTGAGCAATGATGGTGGCGTCAATCAAGGCACTCAGCAGACAAGCGTGGCTGATAATGCTCAGATGCACATACAATCAGAAGACAGCTCTCCTGTGAAGCCCAAGACTCCTAAGCGAAAGCGCTCGGCCAGCACCAAATCCAAAGCTGGCTCTGATGCTGCTTCAGCAGCAGCAGATGCTGCGTTGGGTGCTGATGAGACAGCACAGGAGGTTCTGCACATTTCAGCTCCCCAAAAGAAGCAGAAGACAAAGGCGAAAGCAGAGACAGAAGCAGGGCTTGAAAGCACAGCTGCAGAGGCTGTAGCTGCTGCTGTCGAGGCTGTGACTGGTGACAGTGCTGCTTCTGGCAAGAAGAAGCCCAAGAAGCAACGGGTCAAAGCAACTGAGGTTGCTGTCGACACTACAACTGAGCTGATAGATGCGCCTGTGAAAGGTCAGCACCCCCTGCATGCTAATGGCATGTCTGTCAATGTCAGCAGCAGATAACTTGTGCGTTTAGGTCTTTCCAGATCTCACCTGTGCACAGCCATAACATGTGTCACTTATCACTTGTGTCAGTGACTGATGCTCTCAGCACTGAGTCATGGATCTATGCTCAACACATGGCTGGCCATTTTGCTTGATGTCAGTATGTGTCTCTGCTGGAAACATCAACCAATTCTTGCTGCTGCAGCACAGGACGCATGAGCATGTTGCTAGTCTCCATGCCAACGTTGTATTGCACAGGCACCAGCACAAGGGATGCAGTGCTGAGAGTGATGCTCTGAGCAGCCCTGAGCGTCCATGGTTGTGCTGCACTGTAATGATACCGTCACAACACCACTGTAAGGATCTCTGATACGTCTGATACACGTACCACTTAATGTCTGTGACCTGCCTGTGGTCTTGCTGCAGGCAAGCGCACAAACAGAAAGAAGAAGCAGGTGGAAGCTTCAGAAACAGATGCTCTGGTGGAAGCAACAGATGAGGGTGCCGTAGTCACAGTGACCAGGACGAAGACTCAAGCAAAGGCCGTGAGCAGTAGGCCTGTCTTTGGTAAGGCCACATCAACCAGCTTCCCTCAATATGTACAGCTGCTATCAGCTGCCCCTTTCGGCCCTCTGTGTCACCTGCTCAGCTCATCTCTTGCTTTGTGCATGTGTCCAATGACTAGCAGACAAGGCTGGCAAGCTTGTGGCCGCTTTCAGCCAGGTCCAGAACAGAGGCCTTGCTGAAAGCAGGCACATGTTTGGTGATCGTTGTGTTGTGACTCAGACGCACAGTACCGTGCTGCTTCGGCAGCCTGAACAAGAACTCATTCTTCAAATTAAGCATGCTGTGCATACCAGCAAGGCTCAGGTCAGCAAGCAAACTGCACTTGTGTGCTGCAACTGCCTTCTTGGAACACTCCCCTCATCATAGCTGTCGCTCATGAAACTGCTGGGGCTCACACCAATGCTCAGAGTAGACACTGGTGGAATCATTGTGACAGTATGACATGTTGTGCAGAGATGCCAAGCAGGGAGGTTCTGCAGACAGCGCTGCAGTGGGATCCAGTCCCTTTGCCTGTTCCAAATTTTGGCTATGCCTGCCTCAACCTGGAGCTGCGCTACCAGAAGCCTCCTATCTTTACCAACAGGTCAGCTACCTTTACTGCTACCTGCTGACAGGCTCAGTAACATTTTGGCGTGTGGATGCTGACAACACACCTTGTCTGCTTGGGGCATAGTGTGGAGAGATTGCACAGCAGTGATGTTACTGTCAGCATTGTCTGAATCGTTTCAGTGCTGGGCTGCTCTGCTCATAAGGTACTCGCCGGTCTGCAGCACGTTGCTGCATAGCACTGTGTAACATGCATCTCTTGGGTCCTTAGTAGCCACTGTGTATGCATCAACTCAATCTGTCAAGCATCACCCCTGCACACAAGTATCACTCTTCATGCCATGTTCCTGAAATCCTCAAAGTGTTGAGGTGAGTGTATACAGACTGGGTGAGTTGTATGTGTGACAGGGACATGCGTCTGGCAACGTTCAAGCAGAAAGGGATGACTTATGTGAGCCAGCTGGCTCTGGAGAATGTGAAAGCCCTGAAGGCTATCATCCAATGGAACCATGAGCATGGCGTCCGCTTCTTCAGGTGCCATGAACCAGATTGCCCAGTGTTCTTTGCTTACAAGCATTTGTGTGTTCACACAGAACCTGGCTTCAGCTGGAGGAACATCACGTTTCTGTTCCCGACATGAACCAGGCCAGGGTGTCTGACTGTGCGTGTATCTGATGCTCAGGCAAGAGTAACACAGGAAGACAGACTGAGAACGGTTGCTGTCTCTATACTGTAGACATTACCTAGGGTGCAGTTCCAGGGAAATAACATATCTTGAACTGAGTGTGTGCGTGGTTCACAGGATGACAAGCACGCTGCTGCCTTGGTCCTCTGCCTATGAAATAGAGGATCTGCCAGACTTCCCTGCCATCGCAGACGAGCTGGCTTTTGCTGGGCAGCTGGCTCGTGCATGCAAGCAGCGGCTAACGTTCCACCCCTCACACTTTGTCAAGGTGGCAGCTCCAACAGAAAACCTGCTGAAGAAGAGCCTGAAAGAGCTTGAAGTGCATTCACAGGCAAGCTTGCCCTTACATGGCAAACCTGTGGTGAATAAAGAGCAAACTACCACATGGCCAGATGCGATGTGTGCTGAAACAGATGAGCGAATTTCCATGTACTGAAAGAAACTTCACACAAGAGCCCTGTGAGCAGGCTTGACTCCACATGCTTTTTTGCACAACCGAATCTGAGTATGGAATGCTTACAACCAGCTGCCAGCATGGCAAGTTTTGGTTTGTGCAGGAGCTGTGCAAAGGTGCTTTGCATTGAATGATCCTGAACATCCCATGTCAGTAATGCCACAAAGTTCATGCCAGAAAACCCAACTAGCTTCTGGTCTTGCTGCTCTGTCAGCCACTTTGCTTGGCTGTTGGTCATGCTCTGCTTTGGCTGCAAAGCAGCGTGTCTGATGTGACTGATGCTCATGCAGATTCTAGATCTGATGGGCTTCAAGCCAAGTCACTGGAACAAGATCAACATTCACATTGGGGGAGTTTATGGTGACAAGCTTACCACACTGGACCGCTTTGCTGTGGGCTTTGGACGCTTGAGTGACAACTGCAAAGCCAGGTTGACTGTGGAGAATGATGACTGGATCTGTGGATTCTCTGTGAAGGACCTGCTGCCTCTCAGTCTCAAGTGCAATATTCCCATCGTCTTTGACTTCCACCACCACAGGTTTTGCCCAGGTGAGGTGTCCCAGCATTCATTGACCGGCTGTGAAATTTGTTGGCATGTTGCATCCAACAGACTTTTGTTTCTGTGTGTGCATGCTGCCTCCTGATGCCTGACTGGAGCGATCATCACTGCATCATGGCATATCTGTGTTCATGATCATGCACTGCATGTCACAGTGCATGTCCTGTCTTGCTGGCGTCGCTTGCTGCAGTCTTCAGTCATACGTAAGACCATCACGTCATCATACTGTCAAGGCAGACCCACATGGCACAGCTCACATGGGCTTCTCTCACTCGTGCCTGTGGACATACAGGTGACTGGTCCGAGCAGGAAGCTTTCTTCAAAGCTCTTAGAGACGTGGCCCAAGGGCATCAGGCCGGTTGTGCACTGGTCAGAGTCCCAGGAGGAGAGGAGAGACACAGCGCACTCGGACTACATCCAGGGCCCAATGAACCTGCATGGCAAGGAGCGTGATGTAGATATCATGATTGAGGCCAAGTGCATGGAACAGTGCTTGTTGAGGTTCAGGGACTTCACCATGTTGGGCAAGGCTCCGCCACAGCTGGCAGAAACTGGCAAGCCGATTGTCAACCCTGCCTCTGAGCTTGCTGCTAAGTTTCTGTGAGGCTGAAGAGGAGCAGTGTCAACAGAAGCCTTGGCATTAGAAATTGGAAGGGGCTAGCGCTTGAAAAAGACAGTACTGCAAATCATGATGGCTGTCAGAAGCTGGTGTTGGCATGACTGGGCTCTGAAACCGAGCCCTGAATGAGCTTGGGCCTTCCTTGTGAGGAGCAAAACGTTTACACCCATGACTAGAAAGAGACCTGTAGCATGGACAAACAAAGTATGCTAGACGCAACTATCAGCATGCAAGTTTCCTCGCAGCCTCTGAAACAAGCCAGAAAAAGGCTCCAGCCTGTCCTGCATGACAGGAGCTGTGGTCATGGCTTGCAAGGGACATGCCTCTGGTATGCTCTTTCAATGAAGGTCTTACCTTGCTGTCAGCCGTAGTGCTAGTCAAAAGCCTTGCTGATGTCTTAGCAAGGAGCAACAGCGGCCGATCAGTGACAGCCTCAATCAGGAATATCAAGCTTGCCACAGACTTCCATTTGCAACGCTGCATGTTGCCTTTGTCACAGTGTATGTCATGTCGCCAAGTCAGCAGTCATTGAATTTGTCGAGGCTGTTAGTCCTGTTAAGCAGAACACTGTTCAGGAGAGCTGACTGGCTCAACTTCGTCTGATTGATCCAACCCGATAATCCAATTGGTTAAAGCAAATTGTTTGCTTGCCTTGTTCTTCCTAGGTTTGTTGAGGCTTCTGGTCTTAGACAACCCCTTCATAGAAACATCCTTTGCTCCAGCTTTGATCCAGATTCTTTGTTGTATGCGCTTTAGCCTTGAGATTTTTTTTCTGTGATCGCTTTCAGACAGTGTGCTGCCGGGTTGTGCAGTCGTGTGATATGAATGATGTGAGCTGCATATGCTAGCTCTCTGTGGTTCGAGTTACCCTTCCTTATGGCATTAAAGCTTTCTGTATGGCCTCGCCAGAGTGTACCAAGCGAATGTGCATGAAAGGTGCAGCACTCTGTCAGACCTTTGCCGCTGAGACAGTGGTGCACCACGGGCACACTTCAATGGAAAGGTTGAGGCAATGCTGCAAATGCGCTGTTCTACAATGCTCAAATGGCTGCTTTCTGACACGTGGATGGTAATACTATTTACTTGTCGATCAACTTTTGGCCCGTTGCTGACACATCAGGGTGACAGTGCAGATTACATAATCTGCACTGTCACATATATGTGAGTCTGTATGCACACAAGCTGTGCGGAACGGGCTATATGTCCCAAAGTGGTGCTGGCTGCATGCGACATTGGGACAGCACACAGTCAGTCAGCTGCACATGGTTGGCAATGTGCAGGAAATTGCTTGCCCATCATGGCATAAATGGTGCTGTATGTTACACTGTCAGGTGCAGCTTGATCAAGCTTAAGCTTGGTGATGAGGTCAATGAACAGTCGCGAGTGTGACCTCTGATTTGTGACAGGTGACTATTTACATTGTACTACACGGCCGATAATGTCAACTTTCAGACCAAGGTAATTTGTAGCCATTTGCACGTTTGCCATGGCAGGAAGCACTTGGGCAAGCCACGACATGGTCTATGACTATACATTTCACATGTACATTGCAAAGCAAGAAGGCATCATCCAGTACAAAGAAAGATGCATCAGCAGTCTCACCACGATCTCTGCTTTACTCAACTCAGTGCAAGTCAGGGCTGTTGTCAGGGTTGGGGACTGTACATGTCTGAAATCAGTTATGCTGTCTTTGCAGGACGCTGCAGCATTTCTGAATGTGCTGTTTCACAGCCTGTCACAGCAGCTTCACATGCTGCAGCAGTACTCTGCATACAGAGATTGCACTTCATAGAATCAAAACATGCCTGAAGCACGGGAAGATGACGCAAACTGTGTAAGATCAGGCAGCCAACAGAGGAGCAGTTACGCTGCCTTTTCAGCAGTAACAGCCCTGAGGAAAGCTCTCTCTGAAGACGGTTGGACAGTGCTTTGCAGCTGTGTCAGCCTGTCTTCGATCTGCTGGAATGTTGGTCTTGCCTGTGGATCATAGGCCATGCACTCCAATGCAAGCTCCTGCAGCAGTCAACAACCCATGAAGGATAGGCAACAAACCATGGACAATGGACAACACATCATGGACAATGGGCAACACACCGTGGATAATGGACAACAAATCATTGAGGATAGGCAACACGGCAATTCACATGCCATCCCCCAAGGCAAGCTTGTGCAACTGGCACAAGCCTGCAAAACATTCAAGATCAAGACACAAAAAAGCATGCACAAAGCACATGAGCCTGGCACACGATACATCTGGCACTCATAGCATAATGCCATCTTGTCCACATAAGTTGTGGCAACAAATCATCAGCTTGCTCCTCGTACATGAAACAGCACAATTGTGCAGCAGCTTCACAAGTGGTCTTGGGCAATCACCAAAAGGCACCAAGCAGGTGTCTGGGAGCATAGAGGCTGCAGACGCACCGTATATGCAGGAGCCTCATACTCAGAGAAGGCCAGCTGCATCTTGTGTTGCACAACATTGGCAGTGATGACATCATTGGTCAAACCCAGCCAAGGCTCCTCTCCATTCACTAGCTCCCACATGATCACCCCAAATGCGTACACATCTACCGCCTGCACATGGCATCTCTAGAAGCTTCTGATCTGTTTGACCATGCACATGGCAAGTCTACTGATGAGTTGTGCGTAGTGCTTGCTTGAGCAGATATGTAATCTGGATACCAATGCAGCTGCACTGAGCCAAAAGCAAGCACCACAGCCTTTGTAACAGCTGCACAGCGTAGTATATGGCAAACTTGTCAAAGTAGGACAGCCTCCAGCAGCCCATGCATTAGCAAGAGAACTTGCATGTCATGCTCCAAATGGCATGCATGTGATGAATCTGCCCGGTATAGTTGCAGGTGCCTCAAGGGTGCAGTCTCAGGTGCTTAGCAATGCCCACATGACAACACTTTGTGTCTTTTGCCTACAAGCAGTCTTTGCATTGCTAATACCCCACACACCTCCAGGCATCTGCAACAGAACTGACACCCACATGGTGGGCTGTGTTTCTTGTTGGGCAGCAGGTGCGTCCTCAAGCTGTGCGCACAATGACAGTTAACAAGGTTGTTGCCGGCACATGTAGGGTGATGAACCAACCTTGGTGACCTGCTTGTCTGTGATCATCTCTGGGGCCATGTGGGTGAAGCTGGTGACTACACTGCTGCATGCGACCGGGCTCTCCTGTGCCTTCACTGCCACATCAAAGTCCATCACCTGAAGCCACGCACACGCTCATGCTCATGTCGTGCCATATCTCCTTGCCAGCTTTCAAAGGTCGACGACCTGTCTATGAGTGTGATCACAGCATTGCTGCATGCACAATTACTGCATGCTGTCACCCCAAACGGCAAATGGTAAATCACAACATACAGGTAGGGAGACATGTAACACAGACTACGGAAGGACTGCTGTCACAGAGCTTTGAACAAATATAGTGCTTGGTGTTTGCGGACTTCTCAGATGACTTCCAAAAAAGTGCAGTGCTGTAAGCGTGATGGTGACAATGGTCACATGCCACTGAAAGATACCTTGGCAATGAAGCCACGCTGGTCTTGGGGGCTGCTGGCCAGGCCCAGGCTGTCCCCCCTCAGATCTCCATGGATGGTGTCCTTGCTGTGGACGTATGCCATGGCACATGCAATGTCCCGGGCTGTCGCATACACCGCCACCATATCAGAAGCTGGCGCAGAGTTGATGACGCTGTCTTCTGTCATGAACCAGCCACGCTCCATTGCTTCCTGCAGACGTATGTTGCATGGTCAGCATACGCATGAACAGCAGGGTGATGTGTTCAAGATCATCGTATTCACGGTGTTTATGCTTTTCTGCTCATGCTGAGCTGGGTACAATGTGGCAGGTATGTGCAGGGCAAGTCTTGTCTGTACAGAGGAATCTGGTCTGAGCATCTGTGATGATGATGAGGCAAAAGGCCCACGCTGTAGCAATGCTTGCTGCAGGTCTTTGTGGGGTGTCGTGATATGCCTGCAAGCGCGAATGTATTAAATCTGGGGAGACCTCCAGGTGGCATGCAATTACCAATCGACACGTTTCAGATGGTCATGGTGAGTCATGAGCTTGCATGGCAGTAGAGTCGCGAGCTTGATGATGTTGGACTTGACAGTGCAGTTGGTGCTTGCTAGCCAAACATGGACTTAATGCTGGTACTGGCCAAAAGATTCTGCCATGCATGTAGACTGCTTGGTCCAGCTGGAACATGTTTCATGGTGTTTTGTTCATCTCTCTGCTTATGGACCAACTGGTGTTTCATGTGCATCTCTCTGCTTATGGACAAGTTTCCATTGGACCTATACACTCTGCTTGACTTGCCTGCTTGCCTGGGCAGCCTTATGTGCATATGAAGGGCAGCCATTGGCATACACTTAACACACCAGTGGTTCAGTAACTGGCATGGTGGCATTAACGCTGCAGCTCAAGCCCATGCAACACAAACAGTGCAATGCTAACCTCAGCCTCAAGGCCCTAAACCCTGAAACCCTGCAAAACAGGGCAGGGACGGCAGGGGTACACAGTGAGGAGGAAGCGCACCGAGAGAGAGCCCTTGTCGCAGTACTCTCTGACCAGCCAGAACTCCAAGACCTGGGACTTGGCCTTGGGCTGCAATGCCTCGCCCTCTGAGACCAGCAGCTTCTTTGCCTTGTAGCGCCTCAGCTGGCTCCTACCAGTCTGGAAACAAGACACATCCCTTGTTTAGCTGTGAGCCACAGCATCTGACATGCACATCATCCAAGAACCTGGTAGGGCGTGCACACTTCACATGTATGTGCACAGGTGCAGAGCCTGGACAACCCATCATGTTTGCACTGCACTCCTGCCTCATCTTGATCCAAGCATGCTGGTACAGTGCAACATCTGAAACCTGCCAGCAAGGTTGCACGGCTTGCACAAGCCATGCAAGCAACAGGAAAATGCTTGTCTGTGCCCACATGAGAGCGAGCGAGCGAGGGAGCGAGTGAGGGAGCGAGGGAGTGTGTGAGTGAGTGAGTGAGTGAGTGATTGAGTGAGTGAGTGAGTGAGTGAGTGAGTGAGTGAGTGAGTGAGTGAGTGAGTGAGGGAGAGTGAGTGAGTGAGAGGGAATGAGCGAGGGAGTGAGTGTGAGAAGGTGAGTGAGGGAAAGGCTGTGAAGTGTGGTGCAAGGACTTGTAAGGCTTGGGTGACCCAGAGAGCAGCTCTATCAGCTGCTGACAAAGCATGCAAGAGAGATGGGCCCAGGCCTGATAGGGCCATGAGCTTGCAGGTAAGCCTCTCACCGTCCTGGTCCTGCTGATGGTTTTGTGGGTGATGGCAATGTTGGGGTGGATGAGGCGGTCGGTCAGCTGGCCCTCACACATGCGACTGTGCACTGGCTCTTCCCCTTGTTGCTCAACCACCTGCACCGCGTGCTGTGTGCAGTCACACATGCTCACATCACAGCGCGTGATGCTACGAAATGGGAGTTGAGGGAGAGCAGAATGAAAGGAGAGGAAGGGAGGAAGTTGGGGGAACGGGTGGGAGAGCCTTGTGAGGGTGCACTGATCCAAAGATACAGTCCACAACCCGTTTTGCACAGCAAAATGTTGCAGAGCTTTCCTGGTCTTGTTGTCAATCACTTTGACGTGATCCTACTGTACATCAGCAGAGCGCAGATGAGAAGAAACTCCTAAGGTAAGACAGCTGAACAACATGCTGCACACTAAACCCTCCACAAGGCAGGCAGCCTCTACAGCAAGCACGTGCCCAGGATAGCAAGGTGGGCAGCTGCAGCTACCGTCAGTGTTATCCCGTATGTAATACACAATTGCAATGTGTAATATGCAATATACAGTATACTCCAATATCACTCCAGCAAGATAAGTATCAACTTACCTTGACTGTGACAGGCTCGCCATTGTAGACACCCCGGAAGAGGCGACCCCTCTGAGTGGTCATGATAAACTGCCCCAGCACCACACCCTCCAACATCCCAGACATCTGCATGCCAGCATGTGCCAACTCAGCAGCAAGCAGCAGATGGAAGGCCTATCAGCAGCAAGCAGCAGGTGGAATGTCTATCAGCAAGATATCATGAGAGATCATGTGAAGCAGCTATAGGGCTTGTGCATGATCTTGGTGTCTGTGTCTGCGTCTGCAGCAGCAGTGGCAGTGTGTACATGATATTAGCACCATTGCATGACCAACACCCATCCTCAGCATGCGGCAGGCAACAAGCTGTCTGTGCTTGTGTGCCTCTGTAAAGTAGTACCATGTGCTAGTCAGGGACACAGGCTTGCTGGTTGCCTTGTGTGCTCCAGCAGTGCATCATGCTCACTTCATCATTGGGAGCTAGCCAGGACTGAATGTGACTGACCCTCAAGAACTGCCTGTCTTTGATGAACGAATCGTCAAGTAAGCAAGTGAAGGAATGAATGAACAAATGAATGAATGAATGAATGAATGGATGGATGGATGGATGAATGCATGGATGGATGAATGAGTGAATGCAAGCACAGATGAACACAATTGCATCTGCTTACCGATGCTGTCCTCCTGGAAATTGTGGTGATGGTAGGCATCCGCACAAGGCCAGTTGCTGCACCAGCTTCTGGCTTTGACTCAGCATCCTCCGCCGCCTCAGGAAGCTCGCCTGCCACTCCGGCCACGGTCGGACGCACGGACACAAAGTAGTGGGTGCATGCACAGACCTTGGGCCCAGCTGACTTGATGAACGATGGGATGCCGATCAAAGGCATCTGGTCATCCACCATGTCGCTTGTGACCGGCCTGAAGCCATGGTCAAGTAACAACAGTCAAATGCTGCAGCATGCATGTTGTTCTGGCTGAGTGATGTGCCAGAGAGCAGTCATGAGTGCTGATACACAGATGCATGACATATGCCAAGCAGAATATCATGCAATGTAGACCTGCAAGGACGCACCTGGGTTTGTGCTATAATGTTTGGCCAGCAGTGGTGTATAAGTCAGGCACTAGTAAATACAAAGAGGGCGGCATGCATGCAGATTGACTGCAATTCTTGCTGTGGGAGGCCAA
>JAABUP010005638.1_pt1 | contig 18763 bp, 33 predicted proteins | sample 5559201 | NCBI WGS metagenome assembly JAABUP01 (sample SAMN10711887, study PRJNA513373) | rock metagenome | isolation source: Antarctica rocks | place: Antarctica
ATGCAACGGCACACCGCCCTCGTCCCAGGCAGCTTACTGGGTGCAAGCTGCACCCCACAGCTCAGCACTTGCCCCCGCATCGGGCTATTGCTTCCTCCCTCCCAATTGACAAATCCTCATGCTGCTCAAGGCCTCCAGCCGAGGGGAGCTCCTAGCTAGCCTCCAAGGCACTGTGATAACCTGCTGTGCCAAGCACAGCTGCGACATGGAGCTATGACCAGATCTGAAGCAATGCTGATAGGCAGACACACTGCTCGCCCACTGCTGCATAGGTCGCTCGGCCCCTGTGGCAGGCTTGAACGCAGAGCGGGGCCGGTGGAGCGCATCCGTGCCAGGCCAATGGCAGCAGGTAAGACGTGCTCCCTTTTCCATTCCCCCCATGCAGTGTTCAACAGGCCTAGCTCGTGCCGACTGCTACTGGGGACCCAGGAGAGAGGGATACGTCATGCACGGAAGTACAAGCGCCGGCTCTGAGCTTTGGGATAATCTCAGACGTGCAGTATGCAGAGTGCGCCACCCTCAGCCTGCAGCCGCGCACCGTGTCCCGTGTACAAGAGCGTTTGAAGTCACTGTTTGCCCGGCGAGGGCAGCATACCGGACGGCAAGTCGCACGGGGGCACCCCGCGGTACTACAGGGCGGCCCTCCAGAGCCTGCAGCGGGCGGTGTCAGCCTGGCAGGCCTCTGCAGGCCTGCATTTTGTTATCCACTTGGGTGCGCCCCGCAGCCGCCCCCGGCCTTGTTCCTTACACCCAGTGCAGGACCTGTGCACTGCGGGTACCACACATAAGCAGGCATGCCTAGCATACCCAGGTGGGGCCTGCAGGTGACATCATCGACGGGTGGAACCCCAAGGACCGCGCGCACGCCACGCTGGACGTGCTTGTTGCCGAGTTTGACAGGTCAGGCAAGCCGCACTACCACATCATCGGCAACCACTGCCTGTACAACCTGTCTCGCCAGGCGCGCTCCGCCCTGGCATGCCGCTCAGAGAAGAGGCTGCTCTGTCTGGTCAGCCCTGCATGCGCAGGCTCTGCAGGGCCCCATCAGTGGCCATGCGCTGCACATGGTGGCTGCATGTGGCATGGGATCATGCTAAATTTGAATCACAGTACGACCATAACCCCAAAGCGGCAAGACAGCGGCCTGAGAGTGGTCCTGGTCAGACCAGTCTGCACACGCACACGCCTGCACCTGGCGCTGCCACCCGAGCATGCCCCGCGCATGGACACGGACGACCCGCCGAGCGGCAGGCGCTGAACGAGCGGCTGCGCATGGGCGGCCCCGGGGGCGCGAGCTACTACGCGTTCACGCCCGTGCGCGGCTGGCGGATGGTAGTTTTAGACGCGTATGACATCAGCCTGCTCGGATGGCCGCCGGGCGAGCCACGGCATGCGCAGGCCGTGGCGATCTTGGATGCACACAACCCGAACACGGTGCGCCTGGGGCACCCACTGTGTGAGAGATCTCTGGCGGCAAGATGCCCTGCGCGTGCCAGCCTACAGCACTCATGCAGCCTGTGCGACTTCGCGAACGTCATGGGCTTGCTACCAAGACAGGTCTAGCTGGGGCGTAAACAGTGGACGCACCTTTCCAGCGAGTGCTTGCCACAGAGCGCACTTGTTCACATTGTATAATTGCGCGTTGACCGCACGTGAGTATCTGTTCGAGTAGCGTAGAGTAAAATGCCAGACAGCCTGTTCTGCAAGGAATTTATTGCTGTGAGCCTCGCAGATGCCAGATAGCCTTCTGGCTCTGTGCGGCCCTGTGGTGATCAGCATGCCCAGGCCCCCCGGCACAGTGGCGCGCAGGAGAAGAACAGCCCAGAGGGGCTGGTGGGCGTGGCGCGGCGCTTTGTCAAGTTCGGCGGCGGGGCCAGCGACGCGCAGCTCGCCTGGCTCCGCGACGAGCTCGCCGCAGCGGCGGACCGCGGCGAGCGCGCCATCGTCTGCAGCCACCTGGTGCGCCATTGCTGTTGCTCCTTGTGGAAAGCCGACCCTACCCTGCCCTGACAGCGCCTCACTGTCTGCCAACCTCCCTTGCGGCAACTTCAGTCTGCCTGGCTACATGAGGTGGCGTGCTCTGGCTGGCTGGCAGTGATGGCAACCCACAAACAGCTGCCAGTGCCGATCCTGACACTGTCTGTCTACCAGCTGTTGAGAGATGTGTGCTCGGTAACCTTTCCAGCATGATGTGCGCTAATGGATGCCTCTGGCGGCATGACTGTGCACACGCTGGGAGCGCGCCAGACGCGGGGCGCCGGGCGCGCAGCCGCTGCACCCGGCCACCTGCATCGGCACCTGCCTGCTGTGGAACTACGAGGAGGTGCTCTCGGTGCTGCGCGGCGCCGGCAATGTCGTTGCCACCTTCTCCGGGCACACACACCGGGTGCAGACCCAAACCCTATAACTGCACGCCGCATGCTGGCCACCTGCTTCCCAATACCACAGTACCTTCTTCCGCAGCCTTCCTGTGTGTGCGAGCAAGGTGCGGGCTTGCCTGGCGCCGCCGCGGTCGCGGTGTGAACATGTTTTGCACAGAGTGGGGCAGGGCGAGGGAGGCAGTTCCGCGCTGACACGAGGCGTGGGGCGGCGCAGGACGGCTACGCGCAGGATGAGGCGGGCATCCACCACCGCGTGCTGCAGGGTGTTGTGGAGACGCGGCCCGGCGTGGACTGGTGCGCTCGCCTGGCCGCGCCGCACGTCATAGGCTTGCTGCATTATGTCGAGTGCGGGGCATGTTTGTGGGGTAGGAAGACCACGTATGGTACAAACGGCTGTCTTCAAAGATCTTTTAATCAGTGTGTGACTTGGGTTGCGCGTTGAAAGCGTGCACGTGAAAACTGCAAAGACAGTGCCATGTGCATCTCAGCCGGCTGCAACATGTGTAGTGCTGCTGCTCCTGCGCAGCTTTGGCATCTGCCAAGTGTACGGCGACCGGCTGGAGCTGCATGGCGCGGGCTCGCTGGCATCCGCGACCTATGCATTCCAGCCCACGACGGCAGCGAGCGGCAACGGCGCAAGGGGTCCGGTCAGCAGCGACGCGGCAGCTCTGACAGCCTAGGGGAGCAGGGCTGCCAGTAAGTGTGAAGCAGTCTATTCTCAGGTATCACCCTGACAGGTAGACATACTGACTTCTGGAATGACCAACGCACGGAATGCATGCCATGCAGAACAAAGTGAGTTGTCCTTGGTATGGTGTCTAGCAGGGCATCTCCGTTGCGTCTGACCAAGTGAGCAGGCACTTCAGGGTCTGTGGTGGGCACACATGATGGTGTATATGGGGCAGCTTGACACACCTAACACTCTTAGCCTGACCATGAAGCGGTGCCGCGCATGCGTGCCCTGACATGCACCAAATGACTGCATGTTACTTTGCCGTGTCATTGCCCTGTGTCTGCTGTGGACTACCTGTCTGCCGTCTGCTTTACATTGCGCCTATATCTTGCAATAGCCAGAACATACTGCTACGCCATGCAGCCAAGGTGAACAACCAGTCATGGCAATCCAGAGCATCCAGTCAATGAGTCTGATCTAAGCAGGCACCAAGCGCCTGCACGCTAACGCACAGTGAAAGCCATACTAGGCCCTTGCTATAACAGCTGTGCTGCCTGCTGCTCACCCGAGTACCACATGCGTTGCAAAGCTGCAGCTGCAGGTGTCAAAGTCCAAAGCTGTAGCTGCAGGTTCAAAGTCCACCCAGCCTATGCGTGACTCTTCAGGAGCAGGCAAGCAGCATGCAGCGGCAGGCAATTTAAAGCGCATGTGCTAGTGAGTTGTTGACAATGTATGAAACGGGGGTGTGATGTACCAATGCAAGCAGGTCAGCAACACAGTCTGTACGAGCAAGCAAAGAGCGCGGCCCTGCGCGGCATGCCATGCAAAGACCTGCTCGCAAGGCGGCGCCAGTGCTTGGAACCTAGTCTGAGGCAGCGGGCTATGGGCCGGCGGCGTGGGCCAGGCACTGCGCTGTGTACTTTGTGGCGTCCTTCTGGGTCGCGCGGAAGGCTATATTGCCAAAGTCGCTGCGCCGAACACGCACAGTCAGGCCATGCACACTGCCTTGAGCGGGCGCGGACGGCGGAGCCGCGCGCACCGGACGAGCCCGTAGTATGTGTCTGCGTTGACCCTGCACTCTTCCAGGTGCACGAAGTCCTGGGCCGGGATGTGCGTGCACTGCGTGGTCAGGATGCAGGCCCGTAGGCCTGTGTCGCAGGCGGCCTTGGCCACGCCAGGCGTGCCGTAGCAGCTGCGGATTACGCGTCCGGGCGGCACGTCTAAGCACCGGAGTATGAACGGGTCTGCTGATGGCAGGCAGTGCTGCAATGCTGCTCAAGCGCACTTGTCATGACTGTTGCAGCAGGACGCGAGCACCAGAGTGTGAAGTGGGTCTGGCGAGGGCAGCAGGTGCCGCAGAGCGGCCTTGGGGCGCACTTGTCATGGCTGTTGCAGCAGGACGTGAAGTCCACGCCGTGGCCCAGGTAGGTGCTGCCCAGCACCGCTTGCGGCACCCTGGCCACCACCTCGTCTGAGCCGCGCGCACCTGTTCAGGCCGCGCCGCCCGCAACTTTGTGCGTAGCAGGCGTGCACTGCGCAGCGCACCGGTCCCGCAGCCGTTAAACAGGTCGGCGAAGCAGGCCTGCTGCACGCCCCCGGCGGCTATGATCGTAGCGTTGGCGAAGTTGGGGCAGTCCTGGCCCAGCACAAGGCCTCAGACCAGAGTGAGGCGTGTAGCGCCCCAACTTGTACGTACTGAACGGCCGTGTGGGGTGCGCCTCAGCGTTGTACGCTGGTCCAGTGTACCCAGGCCCAGTCACACAAGGCGTGGCCGCCCATGAAGCACCTGCTGGCGTCAGTCATGCCGTCAGTGCCATACACTCTTTATACCTGCAAGCTTGACCGGTGCGCAAAGCGCTTGGTGCTGCACAAGCTCACCCAACAGCAACAGATGGAGCCAAGTGCGGTGGATGCGCAACGCAGTCAGAGTGCACGGCGGCGCATGCATCACGCTCAGTTCATAGCTGCACTTGTGCAGTAGCCAGGTCTATTCAACGCTGGCGTGTCATAGGTACACAAGAGCAAGACAACGTCATAGGGACTCAGGCGTGTGGATCGGTCACACACATTTCTTGTTGCTCCTCATATTTTCAATTTGAATGCCCTAACCAGATTGCTGCGGTTTTCGAACGACCTGGCGTTAGGCAGCTCCAGCAGCCTGGCGCAGTGCTGCAAAAGCCCGGGCACGCACAGCGGAGATGGGCCGTACGATGCTGGGCAGCGTGGTGCTGGCGGTCGGCTTCGGCCTGCTAGCGGCCGGCGCAGCGGCCCAGACCGCATATGACTGCGGCGTCGTCACTGGGCCACAGCTGGCCACCCTGTTTACCACTGCCCTCCAAGTGGGCGGCAGCAGGTTGCTCAGCTTGAACAACTGCACCTTTGAGATCGCTGGTGGCGCTGCCGCACCGGCTGCGTCGCCGTCGGTGCCAACTGCGGCCCCTGCCGCGCCTGCACCCGTCAATCCAAACGCCAAACGCGGGATAGGCACCTGGAACCCGACCTCCGATTTAGGTGCCCTCAAAGGTGCCGACTGGTGGTACTCCTGGGGCATCGACCCCGGGGCCGACGCAATCTCCGCCGGAAACCGCGCAGGGATCGAGTTCGTATCCATGATAGTGCGCCCGCGCCCGCGCCTGCCTGCCCAAGGTGCTCTGAGCCTTGGGATCTCCCGTGCGCTTGCTTGCAAAATTTTGGCAAGTGCACGCGCTTGAGCGCGCAGTGGGGCAAGGACAGCTCGGGCGGCATCGGTCCGCCAAACGCTGGCATGGCGCAGCTGGGCAATATCCCTGCCGGCACCAAGGTCCTGCTGGGCTTCAACGAGCCCAACCACGTGCGCCGCCAAGGGCTGTCAGGGCCTGCGCTGGGCGCAGCACAGCCAGCCGGCCTCAGCTTCAAGGCTCGCCCGCCGCTGCCACCCTGGACTGAGGCAGGGCCGTCGCGGCGCAGGGCGAGCAGTCCAACCTGGACCCCACGACCGCAGCCAGCCTCTGGCAGCAGGTGGAGCAGGTGCTGGCCCTGTCTGCGGCAGGTCAATTACAACACTGGCTGTCAAAACAGTTAATAAATCACAGAGGAATTGCATTGATTTTGCAGCCAGCCTGTCCGCCATCCAGCACCTGGCTGTGCAGCCCATGCCCCTATAGCGCTGCATGGCCTTCGGCAGGCAGGCTGCATGCCCCGGCGCAGACGCCTCCAATGCATGTGACCGGCAGCTTGGTGTACGCGAGGCGGCGGCGTCGGCCAAGTCATGGTGGTGGCGAGGCAGTGGCGTCGGCCATGTATGCGACGAGTTGTTGTGCGCGGCCGGCAGGTCGCGTCCTCGCGCGGCATGCAGCTGGGCTCGCCCGCGCCCAACCCGTGCGGCAGCAACTGCAACACGTTCTCGGACCCGTTCCAGTGGTGGGACGCCTGGCAAGTGGCCTGCAACCAGATGTACGGCCGCGACTGCCACGCCGACTTCTACGCCTCGCACTTTTACAGCTGCGACACGCAGGCTATCTCCGGGCGCGCCTGCGCTGCGGCACTGCGCCGCGCCGTCAGTGCTCACACAAGCCACCCTGCCTCCTGCCAACGCTTGAAACATGGTACACATTGTCTTGTTCTAGATTATGCACATTGTCTTGTTCTAGCTGCATGTCTGGATGGTGCAGCATGCAAGCAATGTTTTGCAGAGTGAACGAGCCACGGCACGTGCAGCAGCAACAGGCCACAAGCATGCGCCTGCGCAATGCAGGTACGTCAATGAGATGGCGAGCAAGTATGGCAAGCCCGTGTGGATCACAGGTGCAGACCCCTGACCAGCAGCCCAACGACATGGGTATCGAGTACTGTATCTATCGCCGCTCTGGAGTGCAGCGCTCATGCCTTGCTGAGCGGCACGTCCGGTTATACCCAGCAGCACATGCACATCATGATTGACACAGCATTCGTGCCGCATGCGTGCAGAGTTTGCGTGCATGGGCGGCGACGACACGGCGCAGATCTACTTTATGCGCCAGGTGCTGGCGCTCCTGGACGCCAATCCTGCAGTGGAGCGGTGAGCAGACCCGCACGTTGCTCAAGTGCAGATCATGCACTTGTTGATGCCCTGCCGCAGACACCATACGGCAAGGGCAAGGAGACAGCGTGTAGCACTGCCCAAAATATCAGGTGGTGCAACTCCGTTTGACATAGAAGCCACGAAAAACACCGCGCATTGTCAGAGATGCTGACCAAGTGTGGGCCATGGCCGGACTGCTCGCTCACGCGTCATTGCTTGCAGAACACGAGGCAGGCATGTCGCTGCAAGCGAGTGGCTGATACGCCGCGCAGGTATGCGTGGTTCGCACCGGATGTGACAGCCCCCATCTTCAGCTGGGTGGGGGCCGCAGCCTCGCTGCTGAGCAACGGACACCCCAGCGACATCGGCCAGGCGCGCCCCGCGCTGCACGCGCGCACTGCTTTTGTCTTTCTGTTAAACACATTTACAAACGCTCAGGCGCTGCTGTTAGGCGGACGCTTGCGGAATGCATGTGCTGTGCAGTGTACAACAGTGTCATGATGAGTCGCTGCTGCTTGAACGCAAATTTTGCAAGCACGCCGCTCAGCTGCTGCATTGTACATGCGGCATGTGCAATGCCTGCAAGGTGGGCAGCCCCTTAGATGAACCTGAGACCCTTGCATGCCTTGCGCGGCAGCTGTACCTGGGCCACAGCAGCGCGGGCACTGAGTCGGCGGGGCCGCCGACCGCCAAGACAATCGCGCTGACTGCGCCACTGCCCCAGATTCAGACCAACAGCTCCTGGGCCGCCCAGTGCAGCAGCTGCGTGGGCACCACCGGCGTGGCCGCCGCGCCCTCGCCGTCCGCTTCTGCTGTGACCGCACACAAAGGGCTGTGCGCCAAGTGCGGCTTTTCCACGGTACGCAGACCCCTGGCTGAAGCTCATCGCTCAGGGGTTACGAGGCAATGGTGTGCAGCCCTTTCGATAGGCTGCTCCAAGGGCAATAGGCTGTTCCCAAGTCCTCTTCTGACGTCATGGTATTGACAACGCTGTCCACATTCAGCCCCTTATGTCATCCAGTTGAAGCTTGTATGGCCTAGGCGGCAAGATAGGCGGCAGTAAAACATTCTGTACTTTCTGTTTGCACAATGCGGGCAAGTACTCACCCCTGCCCTCCATGTGGCAGGTCACAAAGACCCAGGAGGCGTCGCTGCGCGTCATGTGGGGGGCCGAGCCTTCCGCGTCTGCGCCCGCAATGGCCCCCATGCCTACGGCCGCGAGGTCCCCGAGGGGTAGTATCGGGATGAAGACTCGTTAGAGGGCCGGGGAGCTCATGTGGAGCCCGAGGACTCTTTTTATCTTGAGAGTCTGCACACTGTCTGGTATTAAATAGTAAAGAGGATGCTGATGCATGGAAACACATAGCACAAATTTCAGTACAGCAAATTTTGTCAGGTCGATGTAAAGCAGGGCTGTTCCCATGTGCTTGCTGCGCCACCGCACATAGGACACAGGACAATACAATTCGGCAGGAGCTGTGATGCGTCTGCTTGCAGCTTACGTGCGTACAAGCAGGTGCATGTGCAGCCGAATCCATGTGCTGCAAGCAATACTCCCGGCAATTCCTTGTGCTATGGTAAGCGAGTACAGATGCAGCAGTGAGCATAACACGAGCTTCCACCAGGGGACACAGACGTCTGTGAGCAGCTGCTCGATTGCAGCAACACGCGCACGGAAAGGCAGCCATTCAAAGTGCTGCACAGACGTGTCACAAAATTTTAAATTGACACACATGCAAATGATCGCATGCCTTACACAACTCAGCCGCAGCAAAACGCTGACCCTCAGTCATCGCCTGAGCTAAGCTCTACAACGTCTCCAGCGGGCCGTGCAGGCGCTGCTGCAGCGCCCTTGCTCGCCCTTGCGCGCTTAGGCTGTCGCGAGGCACCGCGGTCCCGCGTCGCCTTTGCGCCCAGCCCTGAGCTGGCTCCCTGAGCTGAGGGGCCCGGGTCCATGACCTCCAGCCACACCTCCCTCTGGCCTGCACGTAAACAGCCAAAGACATGTATCTTACTGCGCCAACCAGAGCGCTATAGCCAGCCACTGAAAGCACTCTTTCGTAAGGCCACGCACCGCGCTGCAGCAGGGCGGCGCGCGGGGAGCACTTCAGATAGCAGTTTGTCGCGTAGGCTGTGAAGCCAAAGTCCAACTGCATGAACCCGAGCGCGGGGTCAGCATGTGCAAGTCAGTGGCTTTTACAACTGCAGCTGCTGTGCTAGTAGGATGTGTGCAGCACTTGCATGCACCTGGCAAATAGCTGATGATGCTGGCATCAGGCGGGTTACTACAAAGCTTGCTCATGCGTGGCAAAAAGTCGACATGCACAGAAGCACAGAGTGCACGTGGCCTGCAGCACCTGCAGGAAGCCATCATAGAGGAGCTGCGCAACGACGCGCTCGCACTCCTCCGCGGGTGGCAGGCTGCCTCGGGCAGCCTGCGTCATCAGTGGCAGCAGACTCAGCCACAGGGCGTTGCGCCATGGTTGGTGTAATGCATGAAGTGAGGGCCGCGAGCTTGAACATGAACTATCAGGTGCACTTCAAATGACATTGATTAGTCCTTAGCACCACCTCATATGAGGCAGCACACCAGGACATGGTGCGGCTGTGACGATATGCACAATTGCAGACACGTGCGACAACTGGCGCATGCGCACCGTGCTGCGCCATGCCTTGACAAGCTGCGCCAGTGTTGCACGCTTGTCGGCCGCCGGGAGCGCCGCCAAAGCCGCGCAGACATCTCCTCCGGCTGCTGTGACGTCTGTACGCCGCACACCGCTGCCACCGCTCGTGCAGCAGTCGCACGCGCGCGAGCAGACTGGCGGCAGTTCGCCAAAGTGCCTGCGCACGAAAGTCATTACATCCAGTACATTGATGCAATGTCTGTATTAAAGCGAAGCGCTGCATAAGTGAGCAGCACCAGGGAAAGAAGAGCATGCGGCCACGACATATGAATGCCCTGGACTGTACTATTCAGCAAGGGAAAGCCATGCTCTGATGCTGCCAAGAACTAACCAGACCAGGGTGGGCTCCATCCTGTATACACATCAGTTGATAGTCCGCTTGTAGTTCACGAAGAGTGTGATTAACAGGCGCATACTGCGCACCTGCACAGGAGCGCGTGGCGGCAGGTGCTGCATGTGGAGGCGTAGGCGGTCATGCCAAACAGGTGCGCCTCCCAGCCCGGCTGGAAGTCGCCGTACACCAGGTCTCAGTGCACTCTGCTGTGGCCATGCTGACCATGGCCTGAATTGCTCACGCGTTGCCAAGGCGTTGCCAAGCCACGCAAGCAGCCTGCCATGTCAAAGCCAACACAACTCTAGCCTGACATTCCATCAGCACTGGAACAGTGCATTTTCTAGCACTGCCAATGCTCTCTTTCAGGTCGAAAGCACGAAAGGCATAGTTTGATTAGCGGAATGGGAGCAGTGGGCAGGCGCACCTCCAAGCACATCAGCGCCGCCTGGCGCAGCACGTCGCTGAAGCGGTAGAACAGCACGCAGCGCGCTGGCTCGCCGTCGCGTCCAGCTCTGCCTATGCGTGCGGTCCCACAGATCTGATAGATCTGTGTATTCACTTAGTGGCCTCTGCATTGAACGGTCTACTGCCCCACTATGGATCATATAGCAGCTCAGCCCGATTAGCAGAAGGGCTGCGCCTAGTGCAGCGCAGCCACATGAACACCACTCTACCCTGACGGCCCAGCCATGCAGACACTTGATGGGCTGAACACTTGCACTACATTGTGTCCCCACTGCTGAGCGTCGCGAGTATGGCGTGCTGAGCCATGTGCTTCTCAGGCACAGGTGAGAATGCGCACCAGACTCCTGGTAATAGTTCTCCAGGCTCTTTGACAGCGAGTGGTGCGCCACGTAGCGCACGTTGCTCTTGTTAATGCCTACGACAATGACTTGGAGCTTGCCTGCAATGGCACCGCTTGCTCAGCACTGCATGCCTTCCTACCTACGCTGCTTAGCACTGCAAGCCTTCCTACCTAGCGGCTATGCACGCATACGCAGCAAGAAAGTAAGCGTCTACCACAATTGTTCAACAATTGTTCTGTTAAAGTATCACGAGCGTTCCTTCTTTTGGGCACTTATAAGTCAGTTACCGAGATGCGTATCTTTCGTTTTTCAGCAGCACAGTGATACTGACGGCATGCCTTGCCTGCGCTCCATGCCGTGTGCACGCGCATGCGCTCCGAGGGGTCCATGTCTGCATGGTAGTGCCCTGCCGCAAGGCCATGCGCAGACAGGCCCGCAGCAAGCGCCTCCGTGTCCTGCTCGCCGCCGGACGCGGCTGTCATAAAAACCCTGCAGACTTCACCAACCATGCGTGACACTGGCCTAGAAAGGTTTTCAGAACGTGAGTGCCAACAACACAGCATCCCTGGTGACTTCCAAGGGAGTGCAGTAGACTAGCATTTAGGTGGAATCAGCCTGCACACGCTGCCCAGCACATTATCTGGCATGGGGCACGACAGACATACAGGTCCATGCTTAGCATGACGGGGCGGCCCAGGGTGTTGCCTTGCGCGTGAGGCAGTACACGATGCCAGAATCCGTGGCCGCAAAGTGCTGGTGGACCCAGGCCACCAGAGCGCTTGCTGCCTCTTCAGCGCTCGCGGGCTTGGGCAGGACCTGCAAAGAAACAGGCCAGTGCGCAAGAGGTGCAGGCGAGGACGCAGTGCCTGCCGTCTGTTTCACACTCTGTCAGCTGATGCAAACACTGGAATGGGCCTGGACAACGCGCATGTGGGGGGCGCTGCACAGAAGTGCAGTGCTGTTCATGTCTAAAACAATTGTGAGCGCGCCTCGTAGAAGAGGTTGGGCCGGTCGATGGAGGACTGGAACGTCTCGCAGCCGCTCAGGCGCAGGATGGAGCAGATGTCGGCGCGCACGCGCTCGGTGGCGGTCGCGGTGAGCGCCAGGATGGGCACGTCCGGGAACAGCTGCTTCAGCACGCCCAGCTTCTTGTAGTCGGGCCTGCGCGCTGCGCGCAGCCCTCCAGCCACGTGCCTGCGTATCTTGCTGTGTTCAAGTTATTGGCACATGGTTGGGGATCGCCCAAACATAATCTATACTTTAAGAACCAGCAAAACAGAGCGTATCGCGCCTGAAGCGCAAACCAGCACACTTGCTCAAACAGAGTTGTGGTATTTGAGATGGCCAGGATATGCTACCTGAAGTCGTTACCCCACTGGCTGCAGCAGTGCGCTTCGTCCACCGCAATCCTGGCCAGCTGGTTCCTCTGCGAGTGCACACAAGTTCTGCTGAGAGCACTGCAGATCGCATCCTTTCTGTCAAGAGGCCATGACCCTATTGCAGACCTGCTGTGCAGCTTGCTGTAACTGCATGCATGCCCGCGGCATGGACCCCAGCAACAACAGAGTGCCTTTTCAGTGCGGCTGCAAGGGTACCTTGTGCATCCTTTCCAGCTTGGACAGGAAGCGCTTTGCGCTCACGACCCGCTCCGGCGTGACTGCATGTGTGGCCACAGCCGAACTGTTATAATATGCAAGACCTACATGGCTCAGCATGCAGACGGGTCACAAGGAGTTTCTGCAGACGGGGTTAGATGGCTACTGCAAATGCTGCAGCACTCCACGCTGCACCAAGGCGCGGGAGCTCAGGCTGCATTGCGCCGTGCGATGGGCCGCGTGCCGTACACAAGCCGCAAGCTTGTGTCGCTGTCCAGGCGCTCATAGACCGTGGCAACCTCCTCCTTGGGCGTGAGCGAGGTCAGCGCCAGCGCTGGTATGCCCAGGGCCTCTAACGCCGCAACCTGTGCGGGAGTCGCGCACTGTCCAAACACCCGCAACTTGCTGGCCAGGTGACCACGCTGAGACAGAGTGAGGCAGGCTGCCACGCATGCGAGCGCGCTTGCACGGCCCGGACCTGGTCCTGGATGAGGCTCAGGAGCGGCGAGATGACAAGCGTGATCTCGCCTAGCTGCAGCAACGCCGGGAGCTGGTAGCACAGGCTCTTGCCGCCGCCTGCGCGGGGGATGTGTTGAGGTCAACGTAAGCTGTAAGTGGGGAATGTGGGGGACTTCTGAGTGAGTGTGCCAGCTTGACTTGTGCTTGAGTGCAATACAACGGCATAGTGTGCCATACGCCTGCGCAGGCGTGCGCGCCTGAAGGCAGCAGGCACAAAACATCTCGTCCGGAACATGTTGCGTTTATGACCTCCCGCTGGTTGGGCCTGCCGCCGCTTGCGCACCAGCGTTGAGCACAGGCAAGCGCACTGGTCAAGGTGATGCAGTGACCAGATGGCTGACGACGCACCGGAAGTGGCGGAGCCCAAAGACGCTATTGAGCATCTCGAGCGCCTCGGCGTCCCAGGCGAATTCCGCCTGCCAGTCGCGCCGCGGGCAGCGCTCCTCCTGGCTGATGCTCTGCCGCAGCTGGTCTCGCCGCTCCTGCAGCCTCTGCTGGCGCGCGAGCAGCGCCTCCACCTGCGCCTCCACCTGCAAGGAAACTAATTGTGCTGCAGAACTGACTTGTTTTTTCAGGTTGCAAAGGAGTGCGCATCAAAGCATGTCGCACGTGTGCAAGCTCGCATTCGCATGCGCCAAGCTGCTCGGCAAGCTGCTCCTGTGCGGAAGGCTCCTCACTCGGCCCGCTGGACATCTTCACAGCTCACCCAACAGCGCATGACAAGCGAACAAGAAAGAACACTGCTAATGTGCAGCTGTTCACATGAGCTGAGTGCGCGTCCCCTTCTTCTCCTTCCTCAGGTTAGATGAAGGTAGATGCAACACATGCGCTAGCGCCTCAGCGTCCAGTGCGCACAAAGGCAAGTCAATAGGTCAGTCAAGCACTCGTTGCTCTATTCGTCCACGTACAGATCAAGATGCTGCAAATTGGTGGACAGCTGCTGATGGTATAGCAGCCAGTCGGCTCCTGTGAGGACGAGCACGTTAATGACTTGCATGATACTCCAAAGGGCATAGCGCTTTGACGGGAGTACTGCACAATTTTCTGTCCATCGGAGGCCCGCTCGTGGGCAAGGGAGGCTCGCATGGCGGGCAGAGCGGCCACGCGCAGACCAACTTCAGGCAGTTCAGAGGGCGAGGAGGAGCTGGGGATGCTCAGCATCTCCAGCGATGACGAGCCTGCAGCTTTTGTGGACTCTACAAACAACCATCAGGTTCTGCTGCGTCCATGCTGGTTGGAGCAACGTGTTGCAGTTGTGCAACTGTGCGGCGGCTATGCGCGTGCCACATATTGCTAGAAAGCTAGGTCACATATCATGTTATGCGCGTCCACGCGCAGACGAAGCGTGCGGCTCCCCGGCCGCTGCCGAGGAAGCGCGCCAATGTGGCAGCGCTGCCGAGAGTCAGGTCGCCAATCAGCAAGCCGGCGCGACCCCGTGGAGGCCCTGCGCTGCGCAGCACCCCTGCCCGATGCGACACGGCTGCCGGTAAGTCGCATGCGTCTCTGCAGCCTCCTGATCACCCCCCTCTGCAAGCAGCACAGCTTGGTCCGCTTGAAGAGCTGCTGCTGTCTTTGTTGAGTGTGCGTCTATGCTTTCCACCGCAGAGTGTTCTCTCCTGCTTGCCACCAAGTTCTGCGCCCCGGGTTCCAGGCGCGGCCAAACCACGGCGCTCGCCGCGCACACCCGCTGCCCCGGCGGCCGCCGCGCCGAGCGCGGCCTCTCCTGCGTCTGCCCGCGCGGCCGCTGCTCGCCCCGTGGCGGCCCCCACGTCGCCCACGACGCTGCGCGAGGGCGCTCAGCGCGCGTCGAACGGGGCGAGGGCGAGCGCTCGCAGGCGCAGCGCCACAGCTAGCCCACCGGCCGCGGCGGCCCTGCCAGCCAGCCCCAGCCCTGACACGCGTGCGCGCACGCCTGCCGGCCGCGGCGCGCGGGCGCCGTGCACCGCGCGCGCTCGGACGCCTTCCCGTACGCCTGGGGCTGCAGACCCTGCGGCCGACGCCGACGCATGCCACGTGCCGGCGCCGCGCAGCGTGGCGCCCGCGCCCAGCCCTGCGCGCGCGCCTGGGGCCGCTGACGCAGACAGAGAAGCGGGAGCGACCTCCGAGGACGAGGCGGCGCTTGCCGCGCTGGGCGCGCTGCCGCTCGGAGAGCGCGAGGCAGGCATCGCAGCCGCGAGGCGCTTCATCAACCGGAGGGTCTCAGACCCGGTGCGGCGCATGCATGCCTGTTGATGCGCCGATGTGGTGCAAACAGGTTTCGTGTTGGCAGCTGACTGCGACCTTGTTCTGGCAAGCTGCGCTGTGAGCTGCGTGACAAGGCGCGCTTGACAGGCCTGATGCAGCCATCTTCACTGCCGGGGCTGCGACCGGCGGAGCCCCACCGGCTGTCTGCCTCAATGTGGTGCCCACACCGTGCCACGGGACTATGCAGTGCGGACCGGCTGCCAGCATGGCCGCCACTGGCCAGACGGGCTCGCTCTTTCGCATCAGGTGGTTCAGTGACACGTCGACGGCGCAATTGGCTGGTGGCCGACTAGGATATCATGGGTGTCGCGCATGAGCGCGGATGCTGGCTGCCCAGGCGGGCGGCGGGCTGGAGGGCGCGGCGGGCATGGCGCTGCGGCCGGAGCTGGCCGCGCATGCCGCGGCGCTGGCGCAGCGCCTGGCCGAGGTGGCCGCGCGCCCGGGCGCGAGCTTCAGCGCGCTGCTCATTGGCCCGCGCGGCGCCGGCAAGACGCTGGCGCGCCCGCCCGAGCCCCTGCGCGGGCGTGCCGAGTGGCTGGCCATGACGCGCGCGCTGCTTGGCGCCTTCCAGCGCGGTCGCCGCCCTGGACGCCCGATCGCTGTTTTCAGGTCGTACCCAGTGCGACTATACACCAGCTTCCAGTTGGGTTGCTCGTTGCACATGTTATTCAAAATACTTACCCTATTCCCTCTCTCTGAAGTGCTCACAGCACGGGGCAGGTTGTGGAGCGCGTGCTCGAGCAGCTGGCGGCCGATCTGAACCGGGACCCGGCGCGCCCGGTGCTGGGCGTCGTGCGCCTGAACGGCGTGGTGCACGCCGAGGAGCGCGCCGCCTTCCGCAACATCGCGCGCCAGCTGTGCTTGTGCGGCCGCCGCTCGCGCCGCTGTCGGTGGGAGCTAACATGCTGCGTTGCGGAGGAAGCTTCGCAAGTCAACGGAGTGATCTTGTGATTCACGCCACGCTTGCAGCGACATTAGCAAGGGCGGATCGCTCCTGGCATTTAAAAAGAGGGCATGTGCGCGCCGTCATGGGGACTTCTATGCCACCGCAGCACCCTGTCTAGTATACAATGCACATGTTGCGCAGATGTTAGCCATGCATGTGGGAACAGCTGCCAAGGCCAGCATGTATGCAGCATGCATGCTCTTTCCAACAGCGGCTTCTCTGGCTCTGATCGCATGGTCGGTTGTAGCCCACAACCCAGCCGGGCGCGCGCGCGGCCAGGACGTTCGGCCTGCAGTACCAGCGCGGCGCGTCGCACGAGGACAACCTGGCCTTCCTGGCGGACGTGTTCCAGGACCTGCGCAGGCGCGGTTCTGCGCCCATACCCTACCCTAACCCTGCACCGCGGTCTCCAGGACCGCAGGACATGCGTGCCTGCTGCGCGGACCCCCTCCTTTGGCGGCTTGGCGCCTGCTTCGGCGCGTGGTCTTGCAGGCTGGGAGGCGGCGCCGCCGGCGTCTGGCGTGCGGGCGCCCCACGCCGCGCGCGCGCGCCGCGCAGGGGCCACAAGGCGGTGGTGTTTGTGCTGGACGAGCTGGACGCGTTCGCGCGGCGGCCTAAACAGGCGCTGCTCTACACGCTGCTGGACGCGCTGCACCGCTCCGACATGCAGGCGCGCGCCGCCCCCCCTTCGCTCGCCCTCACGCCCGGCGCGCGCTGCAACCACGCCTGTATGGGCCGCCACCAGTGCAACCACCACCGCACGCGCTGTAAGGCCGCATCTGCACTCTGCATGGCCGTGCTCCAGGGCTCTGCCTGCAGCAGAGGATCGCCCCGAGCCCAGCGACGCTCCGGCGTCTGGCAGCCTGACGCGCGAAAGCGCCGCCGCGCAGTCCGCGGTCGTGTGCGTCAGCGTGTGCAGCGACGTGATGCACATGATGGAGAAGCGCGTGCTGTCGCGTTTCTCGTTTCGCAAGGCGCGGCCCTGCTCAGGCTTAGGGCAATCTCCTGTGGGTAAGGGTGCGTGCACGCCTGCACTGCTGCAGGCAGGCTCCTGGGTCGCTGTGCACGGGCTCCTGTGCTGCAGGCAGGCCGTGCGGTTTGCCAGCTGTAGGCAAGGTCAGATGCGAGCTTAGACTCGGGGGCAGGGCTCACCTGCGCCATGAACACAGGCGTAAGCAGGCCTGAGATGGGAAGGCCGAGCACAGCACTGCGCCGGGCCGCGCCAGGCGGTGGTGCTGAGCCTGGCGGCGGCGCCAGCCGCGGCGCCCGCCGATGCCGGCGCCGCGCCGGCCGCGCTGCTGCACGCCATGCTGGCCCTGCCGGAGCCCGCCGCGCTGCCAGGGCGCGATCCTGGCCAGGCGCAGGACCCGCGCCCGGCCGTGGCCGCCTCTGACGGCGCGACGGCGCCGCGGCCTGACTGCGACGCCGCCGCCGGCAACCGCGACGCCTCCTGTGGCGGCGAAGACGGCGTCCGGACCAGTGGGGCCAGGGACATGGGCGGGGCAGCACCGGCGGCGGGCGCGGCAGCGGCCGGGGCGCCGGCCGCGCCGGGCTGGCCGGCATGGGCGCGGCCAGGGCAGCCCTGGGCGCCGCCGGGCGGCGCGTTTGCGGCCGGCTGGAACGCGGCGCTGCGGCGCGCACTGGCCGCGCCGGTGCTGCTGGCGCGCCTGGAGGGCCTGCACGGTGACGGTGCGCGCCGGCTGCATGTCGCGCCTCGGGCGAGGGAAGGATTTGAAAAGGATAATGCAGGGCGCTGCTGGCGCGCCTGGAGGCGCTGCACGGCGATGGTGCGCGCAGGCTGCATGTTGCGCCTTCAGTGAGGGTAATGTCTGGGGGCAGGACAGTGCGGGGCGCTGCGGGCGCGCTCGGTGGGCCTGCACAACCAGGTCCGTGCAGGCTTGCGCGTCTGGCTTTGAGGGTGTGCTGCTGTCATGTGCCTCCCCGTGCGTTGCAAGCAGGGACGCGCGTGGCCTCACAAGCTGAAGCTGTCCTATGAACAGCCTTGTGAATGCATTGAGGTGCTCATGCTATGCTCCTCGGCAATGGCTTCGGAGCAGAGACGAGCTGTGATGTTGTATGGCATGGGCTGCATGTGATCCTAAGGCCTGCGCAGGGCTGGCCGAGCCGCGCGACCTGGCGCAGCTGGCGACCCTGGCGGTGGCGCGCCTGGCGGGCGGGGCGGCACCGCTCTCCGCCGCCGACCTGGAGGCCGCCGCCGCCGAGGTGGCCGGCTCGCATCAGACCCTGGTATGCAGACCCGAGGAGACACCCAGCCCCTTGCTAAGGAGGGCGGCCACGCCTGGCGCCGGCTGCCAGGAGCGAGCGCGGGGTGGCGCACACCTGCCCGGCCGCGCCATCGCCGACAGCTCTGTCGCGGGGCGCGGCTGACGGCGGCGCGCATGCGCGCGCAGGCCGACATGGTGCGCGGACTGTCCGTGCTGGAGCTCTACATGCTGGTGGCGGTGCTGCGCCTGCAGCGCCGCGGCGCGCCCGGCGGCGCCAGCTTCGCGCGCGCGCACGCCGAGTACGAATCGCTGCAGCG
>JAABUP010005639.1_pt1 | contig 18762 bp, 18 predicted proteins | sample 5559201 | NCBI WGS metagenome assembly JAABUP01 (sample SAMN10711887, study PRJNA513373) | rock metagenome | isolation source: Antarctica rocks | place: Antarctica
CGTGGGTGTTTCAATTTTCATGCGCCTCAACTAATTGTTAGCGTTATCCTCGGGTTACAGAATCGACGATAGCTGCGATGCCAATAAAATCAACGCAATCAAGATCGCCGCAGCAGAAGCGGTAAACATCGCTCAGAATGCCATCGAGCGAGTAGGTTTTGATAAGAATCCGGGCACAATGATGATGGATCTCTTTGGGGATGACTCGCCCCAGGCTTATCAAAATACCAAGAGTAAGTCCATCCAACCATTGCAATAAGATACCCTGCAAGAAGGACACAAAGCTCCGCACTTCTTACGGATATCAAGATCGCGCCATACACAAACCGTGGACTGATCCGCTACTCCAGAATGCTATCAGAACGCTATCGACAAGACCGGATCCTACTGCGAAGACATAAACGAGAACCTAGCGATATTCTGCGGGTCAGACCATCTGAATTTAATAGACTCAGCGAAAGGTTACTTTCGCGATCCACTTCATAGTAACAAAGATATTTGGGGAATCAAACCGGCGCCTGGTTCGGAGCAAGCCTGCTCAGGGAATTACCAAGCATTTGGTTATCCATTAGAGGTAACAGCAGACGGTCGTCCAACCGGTGGCTTCGTTATCGTCATATGCCAATTGGCCTTCGACAAAAGTATCACGACAAAGGGCACCAAAATTCCGGTATTGCTGGCGCAATGGCGAAAAGTAGGCAGTCTCATCGAAACCACCCAGAAAATACCTCCGCCAATGGTTCCAGTAGATATGCTGGGGCAATACATGAGCATCAAAGTCCTACATGAAATGATGCACGTTGGGGATTGTATTGCATGTAAGTACCTGGCGAGTAGTTGATTCACTCACTGACTATTAAAGTCCCCAGTCAACTGCCCGAAAGTAAGAAGAGCGAACAGTATGAATATCATACAATCGCAGAGAAGAATGGGAATGACTACGTCATATCACCCAAAGACAAGCAGAGTAATGCCGATAGTTATGCATTGGCAGCAGGCGGTATGTTTTGTAAAGCCACTCGCAGGTGACACCGCGACATGATTTGTGCAACTGATCTAATAATATCTGTGGCAGTGTGGTATTTACCCAGGTATTATTCGGACTCTGGCCATTTTCAAAGCGTGCCAGTAGCTGATAGGTTCGTACCAATCGCGTTACCTCCAGCGTGATGGGGAAGGCCTCTGAGGAGTTTTGAGTTCGAAGTACTGCACAAGCCAGGAGGTTCCGGGTTAGTGTTGCAGCAGCAACTTGTCATATCATTATCAATGGCTGATTGTTATTGTCTCCCGTGCTTTCGAGTTATGGCGGTGACCCATGCGACATAGGCCACAGGCAAGTCCAACTCTTCTAGCGTAGAGATCATCAATGATACACTAAGTCTGTATTTCTGATAGTAATGATCATAATCAAGTCCACACAAACATCCGCCTAAGTTGGCTTATTCTGAAGGTATGACGTTATAGGCGATTACCTACCTTATTTGTAGGTCTTTTTACAGTGACGTCAAGGAGCTTTTTGAGATATTATCAGTCGAACGGTTCCAGCTGGCTGAGTGTGGAATTAGCGATCATCGACAGATTCTGACGGAAGTCGTTATTATTCGATCGTTCTTCCTCGTTTTAGTACCCAAGACCGCTGCAACGAAAACGCTTACCAATCAGCCATGGCGCGAGATCTAGTCGCCAGGAAAGGGCAAGGAAGTCGCTCGATCAAAAGACAGGGAGTAATAGTCCGGTTTTGGCTCATTGCTTGGTCCACGCCTGGCTTTCAGGATGGCAGTCGTGATGCTCTTCCCACCTCGAGAGCTATTTAAAAGGTCTTTCACTTCCAAACAAACGATCTTAGCAAGTCCGTGTTCCGCTTCGTCGTCACGCTCTGATAATCGTGCTTGAAACCTTTGTTGCTGCGTCTCCTCCCACGTATAGTAGCCTGAGGGCTGAAGTGGCCGAAAAGACCCTGCATTGACATCCAATTGTCGAAGTCGGGGCTTCAAACAGACATAAGGTCGGTCCTGTCTGGACTTCTTTGTTTTGCACCAAATGTAATTCCATAAGTGAGTAACGCTGGTCATGGTTGCAGCGGGTTGGAGAGGACGATCAGGCACGGCAATGTTGATCTCAAGGTTAAGCTCAAGCTTGATGAGAAACCACAACGACTGCGCCAAGCATTCCAAAACATGATAAGGCTACATTGGAAGGTATCAGTAGGAGGTCTCGGAGAGTAGACTAGCCTTTCAACTTACCCATTGTCGTTGATAAGCAATATCAAGCCCCAGGATGTCGAGGTAGGGGCATTTAACCCCGAGTACCAAAATCATCTCTGGCGATAACACTGACCGTCGTTGCAAACCTGTTTGGCACTCGTACTCATGCAATCGCAAAACTTTGAGCGATTTGCCAAGATGCTCGAGAAGTGGAGGGCTAACACAAGCCGTGAATCCGGTCAGATCCAATTCTTTCAGTGTCCTGCATAGGTATAGAAACGCAGTCATCCTGTGAAACTCTGCCGAATCATGATGCCGATTACCGTTCAGTGCGACTCGCAATGAGCTCAGGTTTCCGCAGTCCAAATCTGGAACGGAGGGGACATTCACGACAGACAATCGTTTCAACATCGACACATTTGTCATCACAGCTAGAGCTGATCCACTTACAAGTGCAGGACAAAAGCCATCGAGCTCCAACGTATGCAGTGCCAAAGGTCTGTCGGTATGGTCATGCCACTGAAGAGGGCCTGTTCCTTTCTTGTAAGTACCGTCCACAATGGTTATTGATAATTTTCCCAAGTTCGGACACGAATAAGCCGTCACTTGCAACTCCGCAAATGCTTCAAAGTGAAGGTGGGAAAGCCTCACTGCCAAGGACGTGAGACAATGGTTATGTCTCATTTGAGAAAGCGTGACAGAAGTGTCCCACACTCCGCAGATCTGGATGTCCAGATGGCACCGAGGGTGAAATGTAACAATGTTCTCGAGCATGCCCTTGGTAATTGCAGTACCTGGACCCCAACTGTTGAACACAACGACATGAGAATGCGGATCAAGAGATTGCAAAGTGGGCGGACGTACGTCAATCGTTTCAAACAACGAGCTTTTGCAACGAGGACAAACAGAAGGCCAATAATCTCGTCGTAAGCATGCTGATCATATGAGCACAAGAAAGGGGGGAGAAATTCGATGTCTTGAATATGTGTGTAGATATTCTGATTTTCCAAAAGACGTTGGAAGAGTTTTCCGTAATAAGGAAGATTGGAACAGTAAAGGTTGAACTTGATCGTACGGTGGAGGAGGTTTGCTGCTAGAGAAAAGAGACACTTTGACGTAAGCGCTACGTTCAATAGCGATTTCGGGGAGGTCCTTGCGAGCTACAAACCGCTCAGTGTCCTCTTCTGGATTGGATGGGAAAGCTCGTCTCACCAGATCCAGGATTCGGACGACGACGTCGGAATTCAATGCGTCAACCAGCCCTCCTTTTGCTTCAGACATTTTCAATGTTTTCCAATAGTCTTAAAGGGTGTTCTTGAGTCAGGCTTAAAACAACGATCTGTGAGCTGGGAGCTGCACGGAATGCTTGAGTGGCGGGCCTCATAGTAGAAACTTAAAACATTGATGGTGTAATCGAGGTCAGATTTACATCAGTACTACTATTGCCTGAAATCCTTCGAAGAGGATCGCACGGGCGGTGGTGTGCGGCGCAAACAACCACATATGTTGTGGTACGCGGCCATGTCTGGCATAGGACTGCTACTGTTTAGCTATACAAAGCTCGGATATAGAGTTCAAAGGAACTCCCCACGTCTCAACTAGCCTAACCTTTGGGTACTTTACATGAAGGAAGCGGACATTCAATTATGCTGCATGAACACCACAGAAACGTCTGTCGCGCGATAATACGACTAGGCGCTTACACTAATCCTCATCGGGATCTTGGCAACTCAGGTACAGGTCTCTTGACTTTCTCGTGGTTCTCTCCAAGCTCCGTTGGACTAAAATTTCAATTGATTTGACCCCATTCTTTGGCCAATATGTATATAGGAGGCGTAGGCTCACGGCGATCAACACATGCATAATGCGCGCAAAAGGCGAGCCATATGTCTTGGAAAAGGCATGTCCGCCCTTTCGTACCCCGATCGCTCGCATCACCCACAGACCACATCTGGATCAGCGATGACATCCTCAATCGCACCTTGCACAGCTTTTCGCTCTGCAGGATTCAATATCGACACGGTAGCTCTACTCCGGGACCACTGGAAGCGAGAAAAAGAGCGACCAAACGGCGCATCATGAACCTCGCACAAGCAGGAGAAGGAAGAGGCATTGACCCTGGCTTTCTGGCAGGACTTAAGGGACTTGAGCAGAAAGGCTGTCAATGGCAGGCCCCTAAATTGCCAGCTTCTCAGATCCCGTCTCCCAAGAAGTATTATGGTAAGGAATTACTCTCCAAATTCGATAATTTTAGGCGCTGACGTGGTTGTAGAGCCTCCTCTTCTGCCATCCTGGCTTACTGTTCCCGATCCTGTTGAACACGCTCTCCCCCCGCCAGTCCCTCATGAGCCGTCTGTTGACTTGAAGTCCTCAGCGGCGGTGGTACCCGAGCCACGTCCCGCAGAGCGTACGGAGAAGCAGCTCGTCATGGCAGCACATGCTCGAGCCATTTCGTCGGATTTACAAGCCCAAGATCTCAGGAAAGAGCGCCCCAGTTTTTACCCGATCCGTCCGCCCAAATCATTTGTTCAAAATCTCATGAGCCAAGAAAGAAACCCAGCTATTGATAGACACGATGCAATTTTCGGCAGATTAAGACAGTGCCGAACTACGGAGCGTATCCGGGACTTGACTCATGAACTCGAGATCGATCTACGAGCAACTCCAGAATTCAGTAAACGGGCTTTCCGGCAGCTGTTTGAAAGGAATTTCGAGCTGGGCACACTTATAGAATTTCTTGAAGATTCTTCTCTCAATGCGCCTGAAGCAAGGAATCTCCAATTTCTTGTTACATGGCTTATCCAAAATAACGCAGAGCTGAACGTCAAGCGGCCCTTTCTGAAATGGATCAAGAAATCTACATCACTAGGAATGTTCTCCGAGGAAGAAATCCTACAAGTAGCAATGATTACATCGCGATTACGCCTCTACAACGCAGCTGGTAGGGAAAATGTGAGTCGGAGCATACTGATAACAATATTCGAAGGCCTCCTCGAATCTTCAATCCATAAGATACACGATCTGGATGCTCATACACTTGACACACTCTTGCGATGTATATCAGACAGGCTTTCGGATGTTGCGCTGCAAGACTTAGGTGCTACCATCATTACATCTGCGAACGAGTCACAATTGCGTGCGATGCGCCATGGTATTTCCTCATTCTTGCAAAGTTGGATCCTGTCGCGTCCAACATCGACTGTAGAACAGCCTAAGACCTTCCTGCCGTACCGCATCACGGAACTTTTTAAGTTACTGGAACGGCTTCCAGACGGAATAGCGAAGTCAAGCATTGCAAACGCCAGCGTGAGAATTCTCTATCCCGCTCATTGCAAAATTGGCCAGTCAAGTCTTGTAGAGAATCTCACAGTGTGGTGGTCTGCGCTTTTCAAGTCTAAATGGTTCCACCTTCTCGACGGAAGTGCGGAATGGGAGTCAGTAAAGCGAGACTTGGCAGGCGGCAACGTTGATATCCTTGCATCGTATCTCCAAGCAATAGATGATCGGGGAAAGTGCCTTTTCATTGTGGATCAATGGTTTCTAATACAAAGGATTGAACAGCCTTCCCGCAAAATCGAAAAGCTTGAAGCTCTCCATCGAGCCAATTCATCAACTTCTCCGTTCGTCAATATGCTCCAAATGCTACGCTACTATGATATACAGGTGGTAGAGGAAACAACGGCCCGTTTATTGACATTACTCCGAGAACTGGGAAAAACAGACACCATCGTTGAAGTCATCAAATACAAAGAGATGGTCCGCCAACGCATGAAAGCCGAAACCATTGCGTCAGCAGTGAACGACGACCTCTATATAAACCCACGCCAAGCATACCATATGTTCGACTCCTATCCCAGCTTATCGCTAGAAAAGGTCCCTGCCCTCGCTGAGTCCATGATCTTGAACCCCTACCTCCATCCCAACACGGCCTTATACTTTCGTCGCCGACGCCAAAGAGTAGCTGCCAAATCCTCGCCCATAGGCGCCCATCTTCCAGACCAACCAGATTCCCGCCTCCACCTCCTTCAACGCATGTGCCTCGCCTATGCCCTAGCCCCGCATCTTCCCCCCCGCCTTGCCGTACGCAAAATCCACGAATGCTATATCACCATCAAACGCGAGCGTCTCGGCCCCATCTCGTCCGATATCACTCAAGCCCTCGTGCAGGTTGGCATCATACGCCCGCTTCTGGACGTCACATGGGTCAGCACCATCAAGCTACGTTGGATACTGGGCCTTGTGAGAGAGGTGGAGGGAGAGAAGATAGCTGATGAAATTGATCAGGTAGTCTATGAGTGGCGTGGCATTGTGGTGCAAACAATCCGGGAGAGGCAACAAAGGGTGTCTTTGGGAGCGGAGATGCGGCTGCAAAGGGTGCAAGAGAAGTATGAAAGGCTGTGGTTAGAGGCTGGGCGAAAGGTCTACAGGCCTGTCCATCGCAAAGGAGATATGGGTTAACGTTGAAATCAAACATTTGAAGACGTTTTCACAAGGTCACATCGACTTCGTGACGGAGTAAATTGTTCTCAATCCTCTCCCACTGAAGGAAAACTTGGAGCAATTGCAGCCCGAAAATGCAACACTCCAACATAACCCTCGCAGTTGCAGGGATTTTCATCTCTTCACTTGCAGTAGGATATTTCCTTAGGTATGGCCAAACAATACCAACCATATCCTACAACAGCGGACTGCTCCCTTTCCGCTGCCACCTGCAGCGCCCCTTTTCCCCAGCACTGCCTCTCTCCCTACGATAGTACTCGCAGCATCGAGTTATGTAGATTGGCAAGCAGCCCAAAGGCGTAACAGCCATGGAAAACGAGGGTTTTCCAGCACAAAGCAGCCGAAAGGACGCCATTGCAAATGCCAGTTGAAAGATTCGCACATCTCGAGAGCTGTGCTTCATGCAAAAGTCAATGTATCTAGCTGCATGACCATATATATGTCAAAAGAGGGACCAGCAAAGTTGTTCTGCTTTAAAAGGAATTCAAATATCAACTTCACACTGCGCAAATACGAAGATCTACGGTATTGTACCAGTTTTCCTGTTCAGATCTATATCTACCAATGTTACAAGAAAAGCATCAAGCTGCCCAAAACCATGGAACTAAATCGTCGTCCTCAGCATCGCATGGCACTCAATCTCAACCCTCAAAACCCCCCAAGCCATTCCATTCTCACCAACACCCGCGCTAAAACCCATCAATAACAAAGCAACAATAAGAAAGCTCGTTTCACCCCAACCCCTTCTGCTGGTTGTGTTAAGCCCTATCAATAGCCAAAACTCATATCGTCAATAACAAGCGCAAGAACAACAATAATAAACATCTGTTGTCGCTTTTTCTCGTGGTGCGGTTTCCCAGTTAGTTTGGTCTATATATTTCGCAGATATGTCTTCTTTTACTTTCCTCTGCTTCCTTTACTTTTCTTCAAGCTACTCTTTCTTGCAAGCATAGCATTGTTCAGCGACAGCGATAGCGATAGCTACAGCAACAGCAACAGTCTTCTCTTACCTTTCGACTCATACCACCTCCACCTTACAGCTGCTGGCCAGCTTCTTTTCATCCTGTTACTATCGTCTTTTCGTCCACCTTACCAGCTTCTCCGCCGTCACTTTTCTTGCTACCAGGTTACTCTACCGACTCGACAAACCCTCATCCACATCCACTTCCAGCTGCTGGTCAGCTCCTCCTCTTCCATACAATCACTTCGCCGACTCGCCATCTTCTCTTCGCTCGCCTCTTCCTGCCCATTCGACTATTCCAGCAATGGCACCCCAAACCCGCTCCGTCACCCGCCGTACCAACCGCCCCCTCAATCCAGGCCTCGCCATCTCCAAATCCACTCGCCCCTACAAGTGCTGTGTATGCCGCCACAGCTTCGGCCGCACCGAGACCCTGAACTACCACTGGTTGTACTCCCACCCGGGGCGGCCCCTGGGCATGCCAGCGTTCGTGGATCCGAGCTGCTGGGGTGCAGGAAATGTGATTGAGAATAAGAAGTGGCGCATTTGGTGGAAGTGGTGGATGGCGGACGAAGAGGTTTTGACTCGACTGGTTGAGGAGGGTGAAGATGTGCTTAAGGTGATGGGTGAGTCTCTCTTTTTTCTGCGCTGTAACTACACTTTTGGTGCTTTTTCGGCTTGATGGGTTAGGGCTAACGTTAAGGAACAATGGTAGGCGACGCCGGCAGCGAGAACAAGGCGCAAGGCCTAATGCTCTCTAGGCCGCCGTTGCGGAGAGCGACGATCCCTCTATCGAACGTCCGGGGTGATATTCTGTCTTGGCCTATGCCGCCATCAACATCGTCCTCCTGAGTGTACCAAGGCTCTTCGCCCAGAAATGGACTCTCTGTCTTCGGCGCAAGGAGGGTTATGGATCTGATAATGTTGCGATGGTAAGGGCGGAGGAGTGTATAAGTGAGCTGCAGGTCCGGCGTGGCGGGTTGCAGACGCTGAGGCCAAGGAGGATATAAGGGATCGAGACTGGAGCAGAGCAAGACAGATAAAGTCCGGACAAAACTTGCAGATATATTACTAGCTCTCGGAATAGCAGATTATGTAACGGAAAATTTATATTGAATCAAGTCATAGCAGAGCAAGTTAATAGATGAGTGACAGCAACGCACAGACTCTAAAATCATGCTGCACCTCCCCGCTCTTTCTGGCTGTGCTTTTCGCTCCCGCCGTCGTTGTCGGAGTCGCGATCGATGCAGTTGAGGCCGCTCACCCTCATCAAACCTGTTGATTGCGCACTTGCGCCCGTTGCAATAGAAACCGGCGCTCCACCAACTGTCCGCGCCGCAGCCCGCACATTCCAAACTGACCCACAGAATCCTAAAAAGCTGCTCAACACGAGCAAATCGCTCGTTGCAGTTGCGTAGGCAGAGATTTCGTACGCAAAGCAGCTACTGAAAGGCACGTCAATCTAGTTTGGCGCCCACGCGGTGCTTGAATAGCAGAGGCAAGACGCCTGCGAAGAACCGGGCAGTGAGGCGAAGTTCGACATTTGGAAGGCGCAGGCGGAGCAGAGAGCTGGGAACGTGGTACAGGCGGAAGGGGGCGGCGGCGGCGGCGGCGGCGTCGTGGCGATGGTAGGGTTGGTAACGGAACTACCGCCGCTGCCGCTAAGGCTCGTACCAAACTATGAGTCTGAAGCTACGCAGCTAGCATCACAGTACTGTTTCGTGCAGGCTGTATGTGGCGACCAGTATTAGAGGGTCTGAATGAGGGAAAGCTTCATGGCCGACTGCAATGTTGAGAGGGTCTCCACAACCAACATCAGACGTGCCAAAATTGCACGACATGTCTTGGGGAACCTGTGGGAGCGCCAGAACAGTGTATTGAAACCAAGATAAACAAGAGAAAACCCAAGGATGAGGTAGTGTCATATTGATGGAATAAAAGCAACGCTATAGTCATAAGAAAGAACAAGACGCTCAAGTACTATTTAACTTCCTTGACGATGGTGAGATGATAGAAAACAGAGACGTCTAGAAGTCTCAAAATATATGTTTTGACCTTCCTCATCTTGTTGAACTGCTTGTCCCATTGCGACTACAAGCTCGTCCTCAAATCCGGAATCTATCAGCAATGACGTGAGATAATTGAACGACGGCTTGCTAGGAAAAAGTCATGTCAGCATTCAACTGTCCCGTCCTCAGCTGAATGCAAAAAGCACAGCGCATGTGGACATAAATTGTACTGATTGGTCGGGACCAGGACGAATATGCGACGCATGAATTAGAGGCTACCACAGTCAAGGCAGCAAGCTCGGCGGATGAAACATCGATGTCTTTAGCTGAGCTGAGTTGAACCCAACAGGCTCCACTTCTTCTGCCAGGTCGTGCCGCTTTTCGCTCGACTCATGGATAGTAGTGACAATGTAGAGAGTAGAGCTTTCAATGAGCCTTGGGTCCTCAACGACATCTACATTCTGACTCTCCGAGACAACAATGAGGGACGGATGGTACTGAAAAAGATCTGAATGCCTAGCTTCTGGTATTGGACAAGATAAGTTGCCAGCGTCGGTCTTATACTGAAGACGCATTGCAAAAAGCTCGAACGATCTTTTTAGTTAAAGAACATATTACATAGAGAACGTTTTCAAGATCTCAGCTAGCTGTTGCTAGAGTCTATAGCTTGTGGTCGATCACGAAAGTGCGGAAGTTAAGGTTCGACAGAGAAGGGGACCGAGGAGCATAAGCAACATGTGTGCCTTTTGCTAAATATAGCATCCGTCAGGGTTTCGAATCATATATCACGTTACATTAGATTTATGATCAGCGCAAGAACATTTCCGTGGCGTGGTCGACGATATTTCTTCGCGATATTCCTCTCATCCCATGACGGTTTGAGACAAACGGTAAGACGCCTCGACGGTCTGATGATAATGCGTAGTAGTACGTGTCGATCTTTAGGAATGCCCATGCGGTGCACGTAGCTATACCCTACGCATTATAAGCATGACATATCCAGCCATCACCGAAGGTTACAGCACATGAGCAACGAGTAACGGATGGCACAAGGAAAAGACCATGTGGTTTGATTTCCGGCTGGGCCAAGACGTAAAAGGAGCTGGTGAAGTAGGTGATGAGGTTGTTAAAATTGAGTATGGGGAGGTGGAGCAGAGTGATATCCACCCAGCGGTGTTTTGGACGGGCTGGTTGCGTTGGTGCCGGACGAAACGGTATCGTTCGGGAAGAGGGTTGTCGGTGTAGAAGAACTCGATAACGGAAGTGGGCACGGTGGGGTGAGACTATGATTTGCCGATGGCGGCGGGGCAGAAGCGAGTGCAGTCGTAGGATGCGACAGTGTAACGAGCAATTTGCGAAGGATACTTCTGGGCGAGAGACATAATGCTGCTGACGTGAGCTTTACTGGCAAATTTGCCTGTTGGGGATTAACACCAACGAAAAAACCTGTGATGCTGATGGGAGATGAGCTGGCCAGGAACTCACAGATGTATGTTGGGTACCATGGCCATGTACTAACATTCCCAATCGAGAAGGGGGAGATCATGAACGTGGTGGCGTTTCGAACAAAACGAGACGGGAAATGGAAAGACGAGAATTGGGTATTGCCGATACAGAGAAGGACATGAAAGGGGCTTCTATGGAGTGGGGGGATAGCGTCAAGGAAATCCTAAGCTTGACGAAGAAGCCCAATATCTGGGCCATGTTCGACCACCCGCCTGCAGATACTTATTACAAAGGCGACCTTTGTCTTCTGGGAGAATCAGCACATGGGAGTGCACAGGATAACAGCGCTGGTGTTGGCATGGCGCTGGAGGATGCCTACAAGTTGTCAAATCTGCTGGGATCAGCGCAAAAGATGCCGGAGGTTGAGGAGGCGTTCAAGGCTTATGATGCTCGGAAGCGGCACCGCACGCAGAAGCTTGTGACGGAGAGCAGAGACGCTGGGAAGGTGTATGATCTTGAAGGAGACGGGGTTGGTAATTATTTGTAGGCAATAAGGAATATTTTGAGAACGACTCGGTATTATAACTGGATATGGGAGAGGAATCTCGAGAAAGATCTGGCTGGAGTAATGAGTACAACGGGTGTGAGATCGAGGCTGGCATAAGAATGTATATGAAACTAAAATATAATCCATGCTTGCGAACATTGTAGGAATTATGAAGGAAACAGGGCAAACCTCAGTTAGAATGAATTTTTCAGTTACGGCCGGGCCTTCGCCAAAAGAAGCTTATCGCTCGTGAAATTACACAGGACATCGACCACCCGTGAATGAATTTCCTTTTAAGTGCTGGTTGTGCTAGTTTCGCCTTGATCGCTCTGGGATATCCCACCTGTTGATACAGACTTGGTTATACAGCTGATGCTCACCCTCGCAACCGAAGATCCCTAAATCGCCTCTATTATGCCGGTCTCTATTGATCAATATCCATCTTCTCCACCACTACCACGTCATCGTCTGAGGAGAGCTCCTGAACCGTGACATATTTGCTGATTTGATCCCTGGTTATAATCTTCTCGTTCAATACTGCCGTTGTTCCGCGCTTGAACTTATAGCTTCGCTGCTTTTGCTCCCGCTGGTTGGGTGTGATATAATTTCTCATCAGCGTCGTCTTCTCTCCGGTAATGACGCAGACATCAACGTTCGACCCTGAGCCCAAATCGTTGAAAATACCGGCCTGAATGGCGTCTGACGTTAATTTGATAGCCTCCTCCCTGGTCATGTTTTGCTTCCACTGTGTTTCGAACACTGACATGGCTGCTAAGGATCCACTGCCCATGGTGACATATGGAAGTTTGTCGGTACTGCCATGAGCATGAACTGTGAAGAGGCCTACTCCTGTAGGGTCTACGCCAGCAACAACTAGATATGCACCGATATGGCCCTGGTATCGAAAGAGATGTTGTTTAAGCATGGTCATGCACGTTACGACTCGGGGTTTGCGGCCAGTCGAGAGAGCGTGGAGTTCGAGGTTGGAGGAAATGAGGGCGGTGGTGAACTCGGTATCTGCGGCTGTTCCGGCGCCAGCACACCATATCTGAGGTGCAATGTAATGTAATTTTTCGCAGTTCTGTGGATGTGTCAGCTCAAGTCCATCGAAGGGTTTTTATAAATAAAGACCTTGTCTGCTACTATCGGGCCACTGGTAGCTCTGGTGTCTGCGGCAATCACGACTCCTCCATCAAAGATACACCCAACTATTGTTGTACCAGTACTTGTAGCTTTAGGTAGTGGTACGCCTTGAGCATGTAAGGACGCATTGCGGTTGTAGTTGGAGAAGTCAAATCCAGGCATGGCTGAGACAGCTCAGCTTGCACTGAACCCGGCTGATCTGCAAGATTGCGAATGAGGTCTGTGTAATTGTAGATTGAAAACGGTTTTAGTGTAGGGTTCAAGAGCGAGTAAACAGTATAAGTGGAATTCAAAGTGCTATTGATGAAGTGACGACGGACACAGATGCCTCAAGACGGCGGCCGGAAACGCGACCCCCTTAGCTTCGTAGCGGAGTTTGCCGTCATCATCCACTACACACGCGCAGCAGCAGGATATCTCAGATATTTCGCACCGGCTTTGGTATCTTGATAGCTTCTCACTCCTTCAAGCTATCATATCCTTTGCGCTGGAACTCACCCTTCAGCTTCTAAGGAGACCCTCACCGGTTCTTCAACGACACTCATTTGAAGCTCCATCAACACCAAATGTCAAAAACAAATACCCTTTCTTAGGACGTGAGCAGCGCACTGTATCACCAGACTTTGAAAGAGCAAGGATGGCTTTCAGGAATGGAAGTATGGGGCCGTCGGCTTTCGGGAGCAATGATGGAGGAACAAGCAATGCTCAAACTCAGACTGGTCCTGACTTGGAGGAGATTGGGACAGAAGTGGGTATCGACATTCTCGTAGGACTACAGGACTGACTTCTTACCTTAACTCACAAGGCTCTTGGATTTCAAACCATCGCAGGAGAGGCAAAGCTTCGACTACTACCATCGCCGTGGCCAAATGATGCCCCCCCTCCTCCCACCGCTTCCTTGCTCAGCATCGCCTCGAAAAGGGGTCTACTGGCCGCTGCTGGCCCGGACTCTGTAATCGGTGCCAGCATCGACTCTGTACGGGAAGCGTTTGCTGCGAGCAGCGCTCCGGGAAACAATGTCAAGCCTTTCACGCCGCAGTTAACAATCAACGTTGGCACAAGGATATCTCAAGTGGCATTCTCTGCGGACGAGAATTACCTGGTCATATCCGCAGAGTCTGGGGGTGGTTTGGGGGTCTATGATGTTCAAAGCCTCCTGCAAGGTAACAAAACTCCAACTTTCGAGCTTTCTACCAACAGTACCTCATTACGCGCGCTCGTTCCAAATCCAAACGTTGAAAAGGCGGAGTTATTCGCTGTGGTCACTACAAACGGGGAACTTATGATGGCAAACCTAAAGACTCGACAATTTTTGAACGGTGCTCAGGGACAGATTATGATGAATGGAGTGAGTTGTGTTTCCTGGAGCACTCGTGGAAAGCAGCTAGTGGCTGGACTCGGGAACGGAACGTGTTCTCAAATCACGCCTGAAGGGGATAGGAAAGGAGAGCTTCCTCGACCACCAGATCTTCAAGGCGATGAATACGGTATGTCCATCAAATCAGCGACACTAGTCTTCAATTTTTAACGGCTTTAGTTTCTTCGATCTCGTGGCTGGAGAACGACCTCTTCCTTGTTGCTCATACTCCTATGTCTTCCAACGCGGATACCATACCGCTGACTGTGTTCCACCTCGTCAGTCGCCAACAGTCTCAACCTCCATCATGTGTGTTCCAAAAACTCCCTAAACCATGTCTGCCATCATATGAGCCGAAGCGCTCGCCTCCGTATCATTTCATACAACGACTCAAGGACTTTCCACCAAATCTACAGGACCTCATTATAGTTGCGTCTACCATCTCTGCAGACGTGGGTATGTTTACGAGGTCACAGGTAGCTTTGACGCATGGATTTCCTACAGAAAAGGTCACTGGTGTATTCACAACCACTACCATGGCTGTAGACTCGCGCCGCGCTCAGCTACCAATGACCGAAGACCTCTCTGACACTTCTCCGATTGGCGTTGCACTTGATCTCTCCAGCAAAGAGAACGTCTCTCGGCCGCTTCCGGGAGAGGAGATGGATGCATCTTCTACCCCTCTACCAGCAGTTCTAATTTTGAACAACGAAGGTGTTTTGTCGTCGTGGTGGATAGTGTACGTAGAGTCGATAAGGCAGGGTACCACTTACCCAGGCCTTGTTGTCGCTAGCGGCGATCAACCCCAGGCGCAAAGCCTGGCGGGTCGACAAGCGTCGCCATTTGGAGGTATGATATCTCAAACGGCGCCTACATCAAGCCCAAACCCGTTCGGCGTACCAAACGCGTTTGGGAAACCGTCAACACCCTCCTCAGGTACAGTAGATACACCCGGGCCGGCTCCTGGCCCTTTTGGCGCTTCTTCAGCACTTGGAAAGCCGCAATCACCATGGACAACTAGCGGCCCAGCAAGTGCTGCTTCTGGAAGTGGGACTTCTGCTGTCGGTAAGCCTGCCTTTGGGACTCAAAGTTCACTGGGAGGGACTGGAGGGCCAGCATTTGGTGCAACTGGTGCAATTGGTAATCGAGCCTCGCCGTGGGGTGCTCCACCGTCTGGATCATCTGCAGCCTCGGGAAGTGTGTTTGGCAAACCCGGGGGCTTGGTTATGGCCACATCTGGTGCTAATCCCTTTGGGCCAAAGGTTCAATCAGGAACCTCAGCGCCAACTTCGACTGGAGGATTCGCGTCATTTGCAAACGCTCCTGGCTTCATGGGAGCGCAAGCTCAAAGTAGTGGCGAATCCCCATTTGTAAAGGCTTCCACAGGCACATCCTTTGGCTCTAATATGGAGACAGACTCAAGTTTCGGAGGAACCCCGAAAAAGACAGACGAGGCTCCTGGCAGTCTCTTTCCTAGCACCGGCTTCACTTTGGGTTCAACTTTTGAGGGTGATGGCACAGCCAGAGATGATGAACCAAAACCTGCCAACGACGCATCCAATTCGTTCTTTGGCAACAACTTCAGCAACACCCTTGGGGAAGCACAGAAAGCAGTTTCTACTCCAGTTACTCGGGAGGCCGACATGGAAGATAGCGCGGATGAGAACGACAAGACCAGCCGAGCATCAACCGCTGAACAAGAGTCGTCCACACCTGCCGCGCAACCCAAATCTCGGATCCCAAACACTACTCCGCCATTATCTGGAGGCTTTTTCGGAACCCAATCCCAAAGTAAGACTACGCCTGCTGCTGTACAAAGCAGTAATCCCGCAACTACCTCTTGGGGAAACCCTACGCCAACTATGATCACGCCAAAAGACACACCTACTTCAGCCTTATTATGGGACAAACCTACACCAATTTCAACTACACCCAAAGAAACACCGAGAAAGCCAGTTGAAATCCCTTCATCATCCATAAAGCCTTCTTCGTCACGCGCGATCAAGCCGGAACCGGAAGAAGAAGGATCTTCTGGAATCGACAGAAACATTCCAGAACCACCTCTTCCCCCAGAGTCCACGAGTAAAGTAAGCTTCGCGGCGGGTGAATCCTCTAACTCCTCGGCTTCTACGTCAAAAGCTGGAGCTGATGATGCCCCTTTGCCGCCTGATTTCATGCTGTCAAAGGGCAAAGCACAAGCCCCGGGAATACCACCCCTAGAACAGCCATCTCTTCCATCAGATACTAAAGATGGCAGTCTGGATGAAGGTCTAGATGACGAAGGTAGCGGCGTAGATGTTGCACTAGAGTTAAGTCCTACCACCGCTGGAAGTTCGTTTGGTGGATCATTTGACAAGTCGTCTTTTGATAAAAGCCCCCTCGGGGGTGTCTTTACCAAAGTGAAACCGCATCAGCCTCGCCCAGATTCCAAGTCTCTTTTTGGAGAAATTGGACAAACATCTGTACCACATTTCCCGCCACCATCCAAGGTCCAAGAAAGTCCAAGATCGCCAAGTCCGGTGCGACAATTCCTACAAGGTGATTCGCTCCGAGCACCAAATGCGAGATCCGTTAGTGCCCCAGGACATCCAGCCGAAGGGGCCAGCCAGAAGAAAAGTGTGCCAAGGAAGACTGTTCCTGTGTCAGGGTTGCGAGTCTCCGCAGAGGATGATTACAGAGAAAGTTTAAACCGCGCCAGTGCCGAACGAGCTAAAAGAGTTGCCGAGGAAGAACAAAGCCTTAGCGATAGAGAAGACGAAAAGGTTCGTGAAGAGCTGGAAACTGAAGTGCAAGGCACAAAGATTTTAGACGAGTTCCTTGCTCATCAAGACTACGTCGGCAACATCGACAAGCCCGGCGTTCCTGGCCAGATTGAAAAGGTGTACCGAGATATAAACTCCATGATTGATACCTTGGGTCTCAATGCACGCTCACTCAATGCCTTCGTGAAAGGCCATACGGAGATGTACAAGCAAGGCGGCCATTCAATAGAAGACCTAGAGGATGAAGATGATTGGTGTCTGATTGAACTTGGCGACTTAGAAAGCATAGAGGGCTCTCTCTTAGACCGCTTAGGACAATGTCGAATTGGCGATTTCCAAGAACGCGTCGGTACCTGTCGCGAACTCCGTAAAGAGCTCAAAAAGGTAGAAACCAAAGGTAAAGAGATTAGCAAACTCATCGAAGCAAAATCAGACCCTGAACATACCGCAGCCGTGCGCCTCGGATCCCTTAGCCTTGAGCAAGTGACCGTGCAACATGATCTCCGCAAAGAGTTCACACGCATCCAGAAATTGCTTGCTGAGGTGGAGGGAGGCATTACTATGTTGAAGACCACGCTTGCAGCCCAAGACAGTCGCAATGGAAAGAGTGGTGCGGTGAAGAAACCCACAGTCGAAGCGGTTACGAATACAATATTGAAAATGACGAGGATGGCCGAGAAGAAAAGTGGAGACATTGACGTTCTAGAAACGCAGATGAGGAAATTCCATATGTCGACCGCCAACGATATCGATCTCGCGGAGAGCCTATCTTCCATGAGGATTTCCCAAGGCCCAGAAAAGAAAAAAGCCGCTGCGAGAAGCCTGCAGAGGAGTCTTATCCGTACTCCAGATAGATCCAATGCTTTGCTAAGAGAGTCTGTCAATGGAGATGGCACGCCCAAGAGAGGTCTGAGCGGCGTCACCGCTGAAGAGGTGCGGCGCTATAGAAACAAAGTCCAGCAGAGACAAGCGGTGAATAGGATTCTGAAAGAGGCGTTTTTGGAAAAGGGGCCGCTGGTTAGGGAGTTGGAGTCGTGCTTAAAGAGCAATGTAGGATAGCTTTTAGTGCGAGTAAATCGATACCCATGCCCTCCACATGCCGTTCTGCAGCGTGGCTTGAAATTATCACAGCATTCATCGTCAGAGCATCCACATAGACGTCTGGAAGGACGGAAAAGATTGTCGAACAACGTTATCGTGATTTGATTTTTGACTGGACGACAGAGATTTAAAACGATTGAGCAGAGGAAAGTCCTAGCTACCAAATTTCGGAAACCAGGGTGACGATATGGGAGAGTGGAAAACGCGTGCCTTCGCTGGGCTTTATGACAAGTAGCTATGAAACAAGACAGCTGTACTATATCGGCCTGGTTCCACAAAAGCTACCCCATCCTGTTACCTCTGAACCCCCATCACATCACAGCATCCTTCCTTGGTAGAATTCTCATTCCATACCCAAGCGCCACCAAACGCCCCCAATCAAAAAAAAACCCAGACCGAACGGTCTACGAACCTAAACCATAGTGGTCGTAGGGATGAAATTGAGCTCCCCGGTGTTGATATCTGGCGGGAACAGCTTATCCCACTCGTACTATGCCAAGGTCAGCATTTGCCCATTGCACCAAACCGCAACTAAACTTTAGATCGAAATCAAACATACCCAATCGATATCAACCATTTTATCATCAACCATCGGTGCAACCGGTACGGCATTGCTTTTCTCGTACGGCTGCGCGACAGCACCACCTGCGGTCTGCCTCACCGCCGTGGGTGCCATAGGTGGCGCATAGAAAGTGGCCGCCCCCAGGGACGATTGAGCAAGCTCGGCCCCAC
>JAABUP010005640.1_pt1 | contig 18759 bp, 22 predicted proteins | sample 5559201 | NCBI WGS metagenome assembly JAABUP01 (sample SAMN10711887, study PRJNA513373) | rock metagenome | isolation source: Antarctica rocks | place: Antarctica
CGCCTCGGCAAGATGCGCGCCCCGTACTACCGCATCGTCGTCGCCGACGCGCGGACCAAGCGTGACGGCCGCGTCATCGAGACGATCGGCAAGTACCACCCGAAGGAGGACCCGTCCTTCATCGAGGTCGACGGCGAGCGGGCCCGGTACTGGCTGAGCGTCGGCGCGCAGCCGACCGAGCCCGTCGCCGCCATCCTCAAGGTCACCGGCGACTGGCAGGCCTTCAAGGGCCTTCCCGCCCCGGCTCCGATGCTGGTCGCCGCACCGCGGCAGGACAAGCGAGAGGCGTTCCAGGCGGCCGCCCGCTCGGCTGCCGGACTGAGCGCGCCAGCGCCCGAGGCGAGGAAGGGCAAGACGCCCGACGCTCCCAGCAGCCCCCCGGAGCAGCCGGCGGTCGCGCCGTCAGCTGCCGCCGAGGCAACCGCTCCCGCGGAGTAGCGGGTGCTGGAGGCTGCGGTCGAGCACCTGGTGCGGGGCATCGTCGACAACCCTGACGACGTCTCAGTCGTCGACCGCACGGGTCGGCGGGGCCGCACCCTCGAGGTGCATGTGCACCCCGACGACCTGGGCAAGGTGATCGGCAGAGGCGGCCGGACGGCCAAGGCGCTGCGCGCGATCGTCGCCGGTGTCGGTGGCCGCGGCGTGCGCGTCGACGTCGTCGACACCGACGAGGTCCGCTGACGCCGGTGCCCCCGGTACCGCCGGTCCCCCCTTGGAGCGAGGACGTCGTCGTCGTCGGGCGGCTGGGCAAGCCTTTCGGCCTGCGCGGGGAGATCACGGTCGAGGTGCGCACCGACGCGCCCCACCGCCGCTTCGCACCCGGTGCCCGGCTGCTGTGCTCCCTACCGGACCGTTCCAAGCTCGAGGTCGTCGACGCCCGCTCGTACCACGGGGCTCACCTGGTGGTGACCTTCGCGGACGTCGAGGGCCGGGCGGGCGCCGAGGCCTTGCGCGGGGGGCTCGTCGGAATCTCGCCCGACGCCCTCGGTCCGGCGGGCGACGACGATGACGACGACGATGCCTGGTGGGACGCCGAACTGACCGGTCTGGCCGTGGTGACCACTGACGGCGCGTCCCTGGGGCGGCTGCGCGAGGTCCTGCACCCGCCCGGCGGGGACCTGCTCGCCATCGAGGTGCCAGTCGCTGCTGGTGGGGCCGCGCCCGCGGGCTCGGGCGAGCACGTGCGAGAGGTGCTCGTCCCGTTCGTCCGCGCGCTGGTGCCCGAGGTCGACGTGGCCGCCGGCCGGATCGTCGTCGATCCACCCGCCGGCCTGCTCGAGCTCTGAAGGCGGCCGGATGCGCGTCGACGTCATCACCGTGTTCCCTGACTACCTCGCCCCGCTCGAGCTCGGCGTGCTCGGCCGGGCGCGGCGGCGCGGGCTGCTCGACCTGCGGGTGCACGACCTGCGGCGCTGGACGCACGACGCGCACCGCACCGTCGACGATGCCCCGTATGGCGGTAGTCCGGGCATGCTCATGCTCGCCGAGCCGTGGTTCGCCGCGCTGCGCGAGGTCACGGGCGCAGAGCCCCGGGCGCAGGGCGACACGGGTACGCGACCGGGTCCAGACGCTGTACACCGTGTCGCGGCTGCGCACCGCGCCCGCCCCCTGGTCGTGGTGCCGAGCCCCTGTGGCCGCCGTTTCGACCAGTCGATGGCGGTGTCGCTGGCCATCGAGCCGTGGCTCGTCATCTGCTGCGGCCGCTACGAGGGCGTCGACCAGCGGGTGCTCGACGCCTGGGCCGACCTGGAGCTCTCGATCGGCGACTACGTCCTGGCAGGCGGCGAGGCGGCAGCCCTCGTGCTGCTCGAGGTGACCGGCCGGCTGCTGCCCGGGGTGCTCGGCAACGCCGGCTCCGCCGGCGACGACTCCTTTTCCACCGGCCTGCTGGAGGCACCCGCGTACACCCGGCCTGCGGTGGTCGAGGGCCGGGAGGTGCCGCCGGTCCTGCTCTCGGGCGACCACGCTGCCGTGGCGCGCTGGCGGCACGAGCAGTCGCTCGCCCGGACCCGGGAGCGCCGGCCGGACCTGCTCGACGCCCTGCCGCCGGGGTCTGTGGCACAGTAGTAGGCACTGCGCGCGCTCGGCCCGGCGTCGCCGCCTGGCGCCTTGCCGGCTCACGGTCCGGATGCCGAACTGAGCAACTCCCGACTGCTCGCAGCACATAACAACCGCTACAGATCTAACAGCCACTCAAGACCGACCGCTGACCGTTACTGACGAGGATGCTTGCCATGCACACCCTGGACGACCTGGACTCCGTATCGCTGCGCAGCGACATCCCGGACTTTCGAGCCGGCGACACCCTGCGCGTGCACGTGCGGGTCGTCGAGGGCACCCGCGAGCGCGTCCAGGTGTTTCAGGGCGTCGTGATCCGGCGTCAGGGCGGCGGCGTGCGCGAGACGTTCACGGTCCGCAAGGTCAGCTTCGGAGTCGGTGTCGAGCGCACGTTTCCCGTGCACACCCCAATCATTCAGCGCATCGAGCGTGTCTCACGCGGCGATGTCCGGCGTGCGAAGCTGTACTACCTGCGTGAGCTGCGCGGCAAGGCGGCGAAGATCAAGGAGAAGCGCGACCCGGTCTCCCGCTGAGCCCGCCCTGCCAGGCCGGTCCCGCCGCCCGTGTCGCTCCGCCAGGCTCCTGATGCGGACCCCCCGGCCGACAGTCACCAGGTGAGCACGACAGCCGCGGGCGGCAGCGGCCCGGCTGACGGCTCGGGGGCCGCTGCTGGCACCAAGGGCACCCATGGTCCAGCTTCGCCCGACCCGCCCGACGCGGTCGACGCAAGCGGGGACGAGGGCTCGGAGACGGCGGCCGGCGCCACGAGGCACCGCCGCGGCCGGCCGCGGCGCCTGTCGCTGCTGGGGGAGATCCCGGTCCTGCTCGCGCTCGCGGTCGTGCTCGCGCTGGTCGTCAAGGCCTTCGTCGTCCAGGCTTACTTCATTCCGTCGGGGTCGATGGAGCGCACGCTTCTGATCGGTGACCGCGTCTTCGTCAACAAGCTCGTCTACCGCACCCGCAGTGTCCACCGCGGCGAGATCGTCGTCTTCAACGGCGAGACCACCGGCTTCCAGCAGGCCGAGAGCGTCGTCCCGCCGCCCGGCAACGCTCTCGCACGGGTGGCTCGTGGCCTGCAGGGGCTGGTCGGGCTCGGCGCGCCGGGGGAGAAGGACTTCATCAAGCGGGTGGTCGCTGTCGGCGGCGACACCGTCGCCTGCTGCGACAACGCCGGCCGCACCACGGTCAACGGGGTTGCCCTCGACGAGCCCTACATCTACGAGCCGGCGCCCCTGACCCCGGGACCGGCGGGGCGCATCTTCGGCCCGGTCACGGTCCCCAAGGGCTACCTGTGGGTGATGGGCGACCACCGCTCTGCGTCGTCGGACTCGCGCGCGAAGGGGGTGATCCCCGAGCGGGTCGTGATCGGCCGGGCCTTCGTGCGCGTCTGGCCGGTGTCGCGCTTCGGGAACCTGCCGGTGCCCGGGACCTTCTCCAAGGTGCACTCACCCGCGCGGGCGTCGGGGGCGCCAACAGGCCTGACGACGCCTGACGACGGCCAGAGTCCCGCCGGCGCTGCGTTGCTGGCTGTGCCGGTCGTGCTCGCCGCCGGGCGGCGCCTGCCGTAGGGTCGGGCCGCGATGGGCTCAGCAACGACCCTGACCGCGGTGCGGCGGGACTCCGGACTCTGGGGCTACGAGCGCGCACTGCAGGGCCGGGGCTTTCCCACGGTCGCCGGGGTCGACGAGGCCGGCCGGGGCGCTTGCGCCGGTCCGCTCGTCGTCGCAGCCGTGATCCTCCCCGCCGGTCAGCGCGGCCGCGTGCCCGGCCTTGCCGACAGCAAGCTGCTCAGCGCCGCGGCGCGGGAGGCGTGCTACGCCGAGGTGATGGCGCGGGCAAGCGCGTGGTCGGCCGTGGTCGTGCCCGCCGCCGAGGTCGACCGGCGCGGCATCCACGTCGTCAACATCGAGGGGATGCGGCGCGCCGTCGCCCGGCTGGCCGTGGCTCCTTCATACGTGTTGACCGACGGCTTCCCGGTCCCGGGCCTCGGGCCGCGGACGCTCGCGGTGTGGAAGGGCGACCGCGTGGCCGCCTGCGTCGCCGCCGCCTCCGTCGTCGCGAAGGTGACCCGCGACAGGCTGATGGAGGCGATGCACGAGCGGTTCCCCGGCTACGACTTCGGTCAGCACAAGGGCTACACGACGCCGCAGCACAGTGCCGCGCTGACCCGGCTCGGCCCCTGCCCGGAGCACCGCCACACGTACGTCAACGTCGCCGCAGCCGGGTCCAGATGCGGCGGCCCGGGGCACGAGCCGGCGGCAGGGGAGCAGAGGTACGCCCCCGTCATCACGCTGCCCGCGCCGACGGTGGGCCAGAATGAGGGCATGCCAGCCCGGATCCGCGAGTCGGAGAGCGCATGAGCGCGGAGGACCTCGAGAAGTACGAGACCGAGATGGAGCTGCAGCTCTATCGCGAGTACCGCGACGTCGTCGGGCTGTTCGCCTACGTCATCGAGACCGAGCGCCGCTTCTACCTGGCCAACGACTACCGCCTCGATGTCCGCAACTCCGCCGACGGCGAGGTCTTCTTCGAGCTGACCCTGCGCGACGCGTGGGTCTGGGACATGTACCGCCCGGCCCGCTTCGTCAAGAACGTGCGGGTGGTGACGTTCAAGGACGTCAACGTCGAGGAGCTGGTGAAGGCCGACCTCTGACCGACGTTCTGGCTGCCTCCGGCGCGTCTGCCAGGGCTGGATGGGTAGGTCTGAGGCCATGAGCGATACAGGCGAGTCGCAGGCGCAGCAGTCCCCGGGGTCGAACTCGGCGCCCGAAGGACAGTCCCCCGACTACGCCGAGCCGGGCGCGGGGGCAAGGACCTCGGCCAACCCGCCGCCGGACACCAATCAGCCGTCGACCGAGCCGATGCCGGCGACCGAAGGGCTGTCCGCGCCCGACCCGGGCAACATCTCCAGTCGCAACGCGCAGTCGCCCAGCGCCGTCACTGCCCGTACGGGTCCTGAAGCAGGGCCGGACGAGCACGGGCACGGGGGCGACCCGGGGACGGGCAACGCGCACGGGGTGTCGGTGCCGCACACCGACACGATGCCTGGCACGTCGCAGGACGAGTCGCCGCAGGCGCCCGCGGTGGGCCGGCCGGATACGCGGGCTACGGCCGACGGGCCAACGGGCGTCGCTCGCCCGGCTCGGCCTGCCGCCCCCGGCGGCGAGGTCTCGCCCTAGCAGCAGGTGCAGCCGTTGTCGAGGGCCGTTCCCATCGTGGGGACGGCCCCTCGTCATCCCCAGGCATGGACCCGGCGACGCACTTGACCCCCTCGCGCGGCAGCCTCGACCTGACCGGCAGGTGCCGGCAGGGCCAGGTGAGGAGCTCGAGGGGATGCGGGTACAGGACGCGGTCGGCAAGTACGGCGAGGCGCTGGCCGCGGGGCGGCTGGCGGCCGACGGGCTGGTGGTGCTCGACACCAACTGGCGCTGCCGCGAGGGCGAGATCGACCTCGTCGCGCGCGACGGCGACGCGCTCGTCGTCGTCGAGGTCAAGACGCGCTCGGGCGCCGGGTACGGCGGTGCGGCCGGTGCCGTCACGCCCGCCAAGCAGCGCCGGCTGCGCCGCCTGGCGGTGCGGTGGCTCGCCGACCACCCGGGCACCGGCTGGGAGAGCATCCGCTTCGACGTCGTCACAGTCGTGCGCGGCTGCGGTGCGGTCGATGTGCAGCACCTGCGCGGAGCCTTCTGATGGGCCTGGCCCGTACCGCCTGCGTCGCCCTGCTCGGGGTCGAGGGGCACCTGGTCGAGGTCGAGGCCGACCTGTCGGCGGGGCTGCCCGGGCTCGCCCTCATCGGTATGCCGGACGCGTCGCTCTACGAGGCGCGCGACCGGGTGCGGGCGGCCGTGCTGAACAGCGGCCAGCCGTGGCCCAACCAGCGGATCACGGTCGGCCTGTTTCCCGCGGCGCTGCCCAAGTCGGGGACGGGTTACGACGTCGCCGTCGCGGTCGCGGTCCTGGCGGCGCAGGGCCAGGTCCCGGCAGAGTCGCTGACCGGCCGCGTGCTGCTCGGGGAGCTGGCGCTCGACGGCCGGCTGCGGCCGCTTCCCGGGGTGCTGCCGGCCGTCATCGCCGCTGCCGACGCCGGCTTCACGCGGGTCATCGTCCCGGCGGAGAACGCGATCGAGGCCGCGCTCGTCCCCGGGGTCGTCACCGAGGCGGTGGCCAGCCTGCGGGAGCTCGTCGGCTTCCTGCGCGGCGAGCTGGAGCTGCCCGAGCGGGTGGTGCGGTGCGCCGCGGCGCGGGCGCCCGAGGCGCAGCTCGACCTTGCCGACGTCGCCGGGCAGGCTGACGGACGCCTGGCGATGGAGCTTGCCGCCGCGGGGGGTCACCACGTGCTCCTGCAGGGTCCGCCGGGCGCCGGCAAGACGATGCTCGCCGAGCGGTTGCCCGGCCTGCTGCCGGCGCTCGACGAGCGCGAGGCGTTGGAGGCGACCTCCGTGCACAGCGTCGCCGGAGTACTGGCCACGGGGGCGGCGCTGGTCACCCGTCCGCCGTTCCGAAGCCGCACCACACCACGAGCATGGCGGCGCTGGTGGGCGGCGGCAGCCGGGTGCTGCGACCGGGAGCGGTGAGCCTCGCGCATCGCGGCGTGCTGTTCCTAGACGAGGCGCCGGAGTTCTCGCCCCGGGCGCTCGACGCCCTGCGCCAGCCACTGGAGAGCGGGGTCGTCGAGGTCTCCCGCGCGGTGGGGGTGGCCCGGTTCCCGGCCCGGTTCACCCTGGTGCTGGCGGCCAACCCCTGCGCCTGCGGCCACGCCACCACGCGCACGCACGCGCTGTGCACCTGCGCGCCCGCCGCCCGGCAGCGCTACCTGCAGCGCCTGTCCGGTCCGCTGCTCGACCGGGTCGGCCGTGCCCGTGCGGCCGCGCGGCGGCGGTACGCCGGGACGCCATGGAACCGCAACGCCGACGTCCCCGGGCCGGAGCTGCGTCGCTGCTGGCCGCTGCCCGCGAGGACGGTCCGTGAGGCCGATCGCGCCCTTGAGGCCGGTCAGCTCACGGCGCGCGGGGTCGACCGCGTCCTGCGGATGGCGTGGACGCTGGCAGATCTCGAGGGCAGCCCGGCACCCGGTCCCGCCGAGGTCGACACGGCGCTGCGGCTACGGCTTCCGGTGCAGTCGTGAGCGCCTGCACCGACGACGAGCGGGTGGCACGGGCCGGGCTGCTCCTGGCCGGGGAGCCCGGTGACCCCGTGACGGCGCGGGCGGTACGGGCCGGCGGAGCACTCGACTGCTGGGACCGGCTCCTGCGCGCGGGCACCCAGGCGCCGTCGGCGGAACCGCTCCCTGATCCCGCTGCCGTTCTTGCCCAGCAGTCGCAGCGGGGAGCCCGGCTTGTCTGCCCGGGTGACGACGAGTGGCCGGAGCGCCTCGGCGACCTCGACGCCCTGTCGGGTCCGGACGCCCTGCCGGCGCCGCTCGGGCTGTGGGTCCGGGGCCCGCTCGACCTCGCGGGCGTGCTGGGGCGCTCGGCGGCTGTCGTCGGCTCGCGGGCGGCCAGCTCCTACGGCCTGCACGTGGCGGGGGAGCTCGGGCTCGGGCTCGCCGAGGCCGAGTGGACGGTGGTCTCGGGCGCGGCGCTGGGGATCGACGGCGCGGCGCACCGCGGCAGCCTCGTCGGGTCCGGCGCCACCATCGCCGTGCTGGCAGGCGGGATCGACGTCCCCTACCCCCGGGCGCACACCGCCCTGCTCGAGCGGGTCGCCGCTGAGGGGCTGGTGGTCAGCGAGGCACCGCCCGCCGGGCTACCGCTGCGCCGGCGCTTCCTCGTCCGCAATCGGCTGATCGCCGCGCTGTCCAGCGGGACCGTCGTCGTCGAGGCCGGAGTGCGCAGCGGCGCCCTCAGCACGGGGCGGCACGCCCGCCGGCTCGGACGCGCCGTGATGGCTGTGCCCGGTCCGGTGACCAGCGGGCTGTCCGCGGGCTGCCACCTGCTGCTGCGCCAGTGGCCCGAGGCAGCGCTGGTCACCACCGCGGCCGAGGTGGTGGAGGCAGCCGGCCCGATGGGCGCCCTGGCGCCGCTGCCGCTTGCAGCGTCGCATCCACGTGACGGGGTCAGCGGGGTGGTCGAGCGCCTGCTCGACGCCCTGCCCGTCCGGGCGTCGCTGCCGACGTCGGTGCTGGCGGGCCGGGTGGGACTGCCGACGCAGAACGTGGAGTCGCTGCTCGAGCCGCTGCTGGCCAACGGGCTGGTCGAGCGACGGGCCGACGGGTGGCGCATCATCGGCCTGGGGCGGCAGCCGACGGCGCGCCCGCTTGACCGGTCTGCTGCTGGCGGGTGAAGTTATCGATCATGACGGAGCCAGCAGGGCTCGGCACCGGCGCCTCCGGATGGGACGCGGCGCTGGCCGCGTTCCGGACGCACGTCGAGCACGAGCTGGCTCGATCGCCCGCAACTGTGCGGGCCTACCTCACCGACCTCGCCGACCTGCGAGACCATGCAGCGCGGATGCACCGCGGCGCCCTGGCCGACCTCGATCTCACCGTGCTGCGCAGCTGGCTGGCCAGGATGCGCAGCCGCGGGATGACAACGGCCACGCTCGCGCGCCGGGCATCCTCGGCGCGCAGCTTCAGCAGCTTCGCCGCTCGTCGCGGGCTGCTCGCGGCCGATGTCGCCGCCCGGCTGGACTCGCCTCGTCGGGGGCGGACGCTGCCGCGGTTGCCGAACCGGGCTCAGGTCACCGACGTCCTCAACACCCGCGCCCAGGCAGCGGATGCGCTGCCCCTCGCCGGCGATCCAGCGGCCGCGACACATCACGCGCTGCTCGTGCGCGACGCGCTCGTCCTGGAGCTGCTCTACGGGTCCGGGCTGCGGGTGGCCGAGCTGTGCGGGCTCGACATCGACGACGTCGACGCCGCGCGCCGCCTGCTGCGCGTCGTCGGCAAGGGCGACCGCGAGCGGCGCGTCCCCTACAGCCTCGCCGCCGACCAGGCGCTGCGCCGATGGCTGCCTGCTGGCCGCCGTGTGCTGGGTAAGCCGAGCAGCGGGGCGGCGCTGCTTCTGGGCGCTCGGGGCGGGCGCCTTGACCCGCGAGCTGCGCGGTCGATAGTCCACCTGGCGCTTGCTGGGCCGACAGGCACGCCTGGAATCGGTCCGCACGGCATGCGGCACGCTGCAGCGACTCACATGTTGGAAGGTGGCGCCGACTTGAGAAGCATCCAGGAATTCTTGGGCCACTCGACGCTGGCAACAACCCAGATCTACACGCACGTGACCGCGGAGCGCCTCGCCGTGGCCTACCGGCAAGCACACCCCAGGGCGTGAGGGCGGAGGAAGGCGCGGTGACGGGTGCAGTCAACACCGCGGCGGGCGTTGGAGCCCAGCGCCGCTCGAATGAAGCAAAGGACAGTGGGGTCGACGATCTTTGGCGGCTGTACAAGACCGGCGGCGACCCGCAGGTCCGGGAGCGGCTGATCCTGCACTACGCGCCGCTGGTCAAGTACGTGGCCGGCCGGGTGGGTGTCGGCCTCCCGCAGAACATCGAGCAGGCCGACCTCGTCTCGTACGGCATCTTCGGCCTGATCGACGCGATCGAGAAGTTCGATCCCGAGCGCGCCATCAAGTTCGAGACCTACGCGATCAGTCGGATCAAGGGCGCGATCATCGATGAGCTGCGCTCCATCGACTGGATCCCCCGCTCGATCCGCAGCAAGGCGCGTGAGGTCGAGCGGGCGTACGCCGACCTCGAGGCCAAGCTGCACCGGACGCCCGCCGACCGGGAGGTCGCGAACGAGCTCGGCATCAGCCTCGACGATCTGCACGCCATCTTCGGCCAGGTGTCATTCGTCAACGTCGTCGCGCTCGATGAACTGCTCAGCGTCAACGGTGAGAAGGGCGACAAGGTCAGCCTCGTCGACACCCTCGAGGACCACCGGGTCGAGGACCCCGTCCGTGCGTTCGAGAGCCAGGAGACCAAGCACCTGCTCGCCCGGGCGATCAACCTGCTCCCAGAGCGGGAGAAGATCGTCGTGACTCTTTACTACTACGAGGGTCTGACGCTCGCCGAGATCGGCCAGGTGCTCGGCGTGACCGAGAGCCGCATCTGTCAAATGCACACCAAAGCCGTGTTGCAGCTGCGCGCCAAGCTCGCCGACCAGCGGGACTGACACTCCGCTGCTCGTGGCGTCCGGCCCGACCAGCATGCGCAGCGTGACACCGTAATCCGGTGACTGCACGGCTGCCCCTTCCGGGTCGACCGGGCGGCCGGAGCTTCCCGGACTACGTGCGGTCGCCCAACATCGCCGACTGGCCCGACGTCTACGAGCGCGAGAACGCCGCGATCCTCGCCGACGGGCGTCTCCTGGCGGCGATGCGACGGCAGGCGCCGTGGGCCGGGCGGGTCCTGCTCGACCTCGACTGCGGAACCGGTTTCTGGCTGCCGCACTATGCCGCCGACGCGGGCGTGGGTGATCGGGGTCGAACCCGAGCCTGCGCTGCTGGAGCGCGCGACGCAGCGCGTGGCGCCTGTCACCGGCGTCGTGCCGGGCTCGAGGTGCTCGCAGGCAGCGCCGAGCACATCCCGCTCCCGGACGCCTCGATCGATGTGGTGCACCCTCGATTCGTCTACTTCTTCCCGCCCGGCGGGTCGGCCGGGCTGACCGAGGCGATGCGCGTTCTGCGCCCGGGCGGCACGCTCGTCGTCGTCGACAACGACCTCACGTGGGGTGACTTCGCCTCCCTGGTGCGGCGCTCGCCTCGCGCGGCCGCCCAGGGCGGTCACCGCACCACAAGCCGCTGGTGGGCCAGGCACGGCGCGGAGCGGGTCACGGTTCGGGGGTCCTGGGCGTGTGCGTCAGCCGCTGAGCTGCAGGCGGTGCTGGGCATCGAACTGCCAGCGGAGCTGGTGGACACCTGGTCGCCAGGCATCCTGCTGCCCGGAGCCTGAGCTCCGGCTATGCGCTCTACGTCGCCCGCCGCACGCTCGCCCTGCCGTCCTGAGACGCGGACAAAGGCGGACCGCGCGAGGGATGGCGCGCCGCTCGAACACCGGCCGCTTCGACGACCGTCAGCCCTAGGGCGATCGCCGCCCCGGCAGGCACTCCCACTGGCACGGCGGAGCGGTCGGTGGTGCCGGTCGTCGACCGGGTTGCCCTGGGTCGGGGCACCACCGGGGCACTGCTGAGCACCGGGGCGGCCTCGCGCAGCCCGGTCAGCGGCAGTAGGCGGACGGGTACGCGGTGCAGCAACGACAGCGGATCGAGGTACCGCTGGCCGCGTAGCAGCCCCCAGTGCAGGCATGCCTCGGCGACGCAGCCCGGGTGCCCTGCCGTAAGCCGTCCGAGCTGCTGCCCGCGCCGCACCCGGTCTTCGTGCCGCACCAGCGCAACCACCGGTTCGTAGGTGGTCCGGAGCGCGCCAGAGGTCACGACGACCACGCCGCGCCCGGCGAGGCTGCCTGCGAAGCTCACCACGCCGTCGCCCGCGGACAGCACCTCGGCGCCGGGGGCTGCGGCCAGGTCGACACCGCGGTGACCGCGCCCGTACCGGGTGGCCGGCGGCTGGAACCGCCGAGCGATCTGCAGCGCGCCGACCAGTGGTGCCTGCCAGCGGCTGCCCGCGACCGCCGTACCGGTCCCTGCCAGCGGTGCCGCCTGCGCTGGGGGCGACAGGGCCGTAACGGCAGCCAGCCATCCGATAGCCAGCAGAAGCCCGAGCGCTGCCGCTGCGGGGGCGGAGGGGAAGGCCCGCGAGATTGGCGTTCTGGTCCGCGACGCGCCGCCACCGCGAACGGGAACGTCAACCCGCACCGGGCGGGCCAGGGGCGCTTCTTTGGGAGACACGGAGCGAGCATCCCCGCAAGGCCCATCCGGCGCGTCACAAGCGACGAGACGTGTGGACAACCGTCGCTCGTCCACGGCGTGCCCCCCACCGATGTGCGGGCGGCCCGAACAGATCGCAAACTCAAAGCGGTGACAGCCGGGTAGGGACCGGCGAGTCTGGGGCGGCCCGTCTGGGGGGCCGGAGGGGAGCAGGCATGGTCGAAGGGGTCGCGCTCGCCCTGGCGGCGGTGGTAGCGGTGGGCGCCGCCGCACTGCTGACCAAGCGGACCAGCCTGCCCGCGCCCGTGGTCCTCGTCGTCGTCGGGCTGGTCTACGCCGAGCTGCCCGGCCCCAACGTCGAGCTGGACCCCGACGTCATCCTTTTGCTCGTCCTGCCGCCGCTGCTCTACTCGGCCGCCCTGAGTGCGAGCCTGATCGAGATCCGCAGCCATCTGCGCGTGGTCGTCCTGCTCTCGGTCGGGCTCGTCGTGGTCACCGCGCTCACCGTTGCCGGCCTGCTCACCCTGGTCGTGGCCGGCCTTCCCTTTGCGGCGGCGTGCGCCTTCGGGGCGGCGGTGGCACCCAACGACCCGGTGGCTGCCCTGGCCATCGGACGCCGGGTGGGGCTGCCGCGGCGGCTCGTTTCCATCGTCGAGGGCGAGAGCTTGATCAACGACGCGACCGCGCTGACCGCCTACCAGGTGGCGATCGTCGCCGTCGCCGGCAGCTTCTCGGTGGGTGACGTCGCCTCTCGCTTCGCGACAGCCGTCGTCGGGGGGGTCGCGGTGGGGCTTGGCGTCGGGTGGCTGCTGTCCCGCCTGCGCCGGGTCCTCGACGAGCCGGTGGTCGAGAACCTGCTCTCGCTCGCCACGCCGTTCCTCGCCTTCCTGCCGGCGGAGGAGATCGGGGCGAGCGGCGTGCTGGCCGTCGTGGTCTGCGGTCTGTGGCTGGGGCACCAGGCACCGGTGCTGATGTCGGGTGCGGCCAGGCTGCAGGGCCGTGCCGTCTGGCGCCTGGTCGACCTGGTGCTCGAGGGGCTCGTATTCCTGCTCATCGGCCAGCAGCTACCCGTCGTCCTCGAGGGACTGCGCCCCTACTCGACGAGCACGCTGGTCCTCGCGTCGGCCGTCTCGCTCGGGGCGGTCCTGCTGGTACGTCCGGTGTGGCTGATCCTCACCATCGGTCTGCCTGCGAGACTCTCCCGCCCGCGTGACGAGACCGGTCTGCGGCGCCGGGAGCTCGCGGCCCTGTCCTGGGCCGGGATGCGAGGGGTTGTGTCACTGGCGGCAGCGTTCGCGCTGCCGTTCACGTCGGACGGTCGCCCCTTCCCCGAGCGCGACCTGCTGATCTTCCTGACCTTCGTGGTCGTGCTCGGCACCCTGCTCGGGCAAGGGCTGACGTTCGCGCCCCTGCTCACCCGCCTGGGCGTACGCGACGACCCGGGCCAGGCGCAGGCCAGCCTGGGTGCGGCCCGGCATGCCGCGGTCGAGGCGGGGCTGCGCCGCCTCGACGCTGTCGCCGATGATGTGCCGGCCGAGGTGCTGGACCGGCTCCGGCAGCAGGCGCTCGACCGCCAGGACGTCGGCCGCGGTCACGACATCCCGCAGGACGGGCCGGACGAGTACGGCTACGGGCCCGGTGCCCGGCTGCCTGCCTACACCCGCTTGCGCTCGGAGATGATCGCGGCCGAGCGCGCGGAGCTGCTGGCAAGGCGTCGCGACGGGCGGCTCGACGATGCCGACCTGCGGCGCCTGCAGCGCGAGCTGGACCACGAGGAGCGGGCGTTGACCGTGCTGACCGACGACTGACGGACGCCTGACGGACGTTCCGTGCGGGTGGCCGGCCAGACGTACACTCGCCATACGGCCTGCTTCGGTGGGCCGACTTCGCACGCCCTCGTCCGGTCGCATGACCGGGTCGGCCGCTTCGGTCCCCGCTCGCGGGGCAGCGCGCCGTCGGGCGTCAGGGTCCCGAGCCGACCGGCACGGGACACACAACCGAGACCGGGAGGTCAGCGGCGTGGCTGTTGTCACCATGCGCCAGCTGCTCGAGGCCGGCGTCCACTTCGGGCACCAGACCAAGCGCTGGAACCCGAAGATGAAGCGCTACCTGTTCACCGAGCGCAACGGCATCTACATCATCGACCTGCGTCAGACCCTGGAGTACATCGACCAGGCGTACGACTTCGTCAAGGAGACCGTCGCCCACGGCGGCACGATCATGTTCGTCGGCACCAAGAAGCAGGCGCAGGAGGCCATCCAGGAGCAGGCCACTCGCGTCGGGATGCCGTACGTCAAAGAGCGTTGGCTCGGCGGCATGCTCACCAACTTCTCGACTGTCTTCAAGCGCCTGCAGCGCCTCAAGGAACTCGAGGAGATGGAGGCGACCGGCGGCGGCGACGCCGTCCGGACCAAGAAGGAGAACCTGGTCCTGTCGCGCGAGAAGGCCAAGCTCGAGCGCACGCTCGGCGGCATCCGCGACATGACCCGCACCCCGAGCGCCATCTGGGTCGTCGACACGAAAAAGGAGCACATCGCCGTCGGCGAGGCCCGCAAGCTGGGCATCCCGGTCGTCGCGATCCTCGACTCCAATTGCGACCCCGACGAGGTTGACTACAAGGTGCCCGGCAACGACGACGCCATCCGCAGCGCCGCCGTGCTGACCCGGGTCATCGCCGACGCCGTCGCCGAGGGCCTGATGGCACGCGCCACCGCTACCGGCGGCGACCGGCCCGAGATCGGCAGCGGCGAGCCGCTCGCCGACTGGGAGCGCGAGCTGATGGCCGGCCAGCCGGCCGAGGCAGTGGCCCAGCCGGCCGAGGCCAGCGCACCGGAGGCGGCCGCCGTCGAGAACCCGGTGGACGCGCTGCCAGCCGCAGCCGACCCGACCGCTGAGGCGATCGAGGGCGTCGGTGCCGCGGAGACCCCGGCCGTCGACGCTCCTGCGCCGAGCACGGCTCCCCTCGCGTCCGAGTTTGCGATCGGGACATCGACCGAGACGCCGGCCGAGGCGCCGATCGACACGCCGGCGTCCAGCACGACCCCGTAGGCGTTCCCGTCGCCCGATGCCGCACCGGCCGGGCGGCGGGCCCTGCGCCACCACGTCAAGGAGGCCGTACACCATGGCAGAGGTCACTGCCGCACTGATCAAGAAGGTCCGTGAGATCACCGGCGCGGGCATGAGCGACGTCAAGAAGGCGCTGGTCGAGGCCGAGGGCGACGAGTCGGCGGCGATCGAGGCGCTGCGGATCAAGGGCGCGGCGAAGGCGGGCAAGCGCTCGGCGGAGCGCAGCGTCTCCAACGGCCTGATCGCTGCCGCTGAGGGCGCCATGATCGAGCTCGCCTGCGAGACCGACTTCGTGGCCAAGAACGAGCAGTTCCAGCAGCTGGCGACCGACATCGTCGCGCACGCCGCCAACGCGCGTCCCGCGGGCCGGGACGAGCTGCTTGCCGAGACCCTCGCCGACGGCGGAACGGTCGCGGAGAACATCGAGTCTCTGAACGCGACGATTGGCGAGAAGATCGAGCTGCGCCGCTATGCGGTACTCGACGGCCAGGTCGCCACCTACCTGCACCGGCGGGCTACCGACCTGCCACCGCAGATCGGCGTGCTGGTCGCCTTCGAGGGCCACGATCTGGCAGCAGCCCGCGGTGCCGCCATGCAGGTGTCGGCCATGCGCGCCCAGTACGTCCGCCGCGACGACGTCCCGGCCGAGGTCGTCGAGAAGGAGCGCCAGATCGCCGAGGCGACAGCCCGCGAGGAGGGCAAGCCGGAGCAGGCGCTCGCCAAGATCGTCGAGGGCCGCGTCAACGGTTTCTTCAAGGACATCGTCCTGCTCGAGCAGTCGCACGTCCAGGACTCCAAGAAGACGGTGCAGGCCGTGCTCGACGCCGCCGGCGTCACCGTGTCGGCCTTCGTCCGGTTCGAGGTCGGCCAGTCCTGACTCGACGGCCCTGACCGCACAGCCGGCAGCGGCACGGCATGAGTCGTCACACCACCGAGGAGGAGTCCGTGGCCACTGAGCAGGAGCAGCCAGCTCGGTGGTCACGGGTCCTGCTGAAGTTGTCTGGCGAGGCGTTCGCGGGCGGCGACCCGCTCGGCATCGACCCCGGCACGGTCGCGGCCATCGCTCGCCAGATCGCCGACGTTGTGCACCTCGGTGTCCAGGTCGCTGTCGTCGTCGGCGGCGGCAATATGTTCCGTGGTGAGGCGCTCGCCAGCCGAGGGATGGACCGCGGCCGGGCCGACTACATGGGCATGCTCGGCACCGTGATCAATTGCCTGGCGCTGCAGGACTTCCTCGAGCGCGAGGGCGTCATCACCCGCGTCCAGACGGCCATCGCGATGGGCCAGGTCGCTGAGCCATACCTGCCCCTTCGGGCGATCCGCCACCTGGAGAAGGGGCGGGTCGTCATCTTCGGAGCCGGACTGGGCGCGCCGTTCTTCTCCACCGACACCACGGCAGCGCAGCGGGCCCTGGAGATCAAGGCGCAGGCGGTGCTGAAGGCGACCAAGGTCGACGGCGTCTACGACGCCGACCCGAAGAAGAACCCCGACGCCAAGCGGTTCGACAGGCTGTCTTACAACACAGTGCTGATGCGAGGCCTCAAGGTGATGGATGCGACCGCCATCAGCCTCTGCATGGACAACAAGCTGCCCATCGTCGTCTTCGACCTGCTGCGGGAAGGCAACATCCGGCTCGCGGCACGGGGGGCAACCATCGGAACCATGGTGACGATGGACCATGATGACGTTGACAGTGACTCGGACGACGAGGTCCGCAGCCGTGCTTGACAGCCGTGCGGCGCGAGGCGTCGCGGGCATGGGGACTCAGCGCCGCACGGAGGCCGCACGATGATCGACGAGACGCTCTTCGAGGCCGAGGAGAAGATGGAGAAGGCGGTCACTGTCGCCAAGGACGATTTCGCCTCGATCCGCACCGGGCGACCGACACCGGCGATGTTCAACAAGATCACCGTCGACTACTACGGGGCGATGACGCCGGTCAACCAGCTGGCATCGTTCAGCGTGCCGGAGCCGCGCATGGTCATCGTCTCGCCGTACGACAAGAGCAGCGTGCCCGCGGTCGAGAAGGCCATCCGCGACAGCGACCTCGGCGTCAACCCGACCAACGACGGCTCGATCATCCGCTGCGTGTTCCCCGAGCTGTCCGAGCAGCGGCGCCGCGACCTCGCCAAGGTCGCCCGCGGCAAGGGTGAGGACGCACGGGTCAGCATTCGCAGCATTCGACGGCGCGCCATGGAGGCGCTCGACAAGATCAACAAGGACGGTGACGCGGGCGAGGACGACGTCCGCCGTGCCGAGAAGGAGCTCGAGGCGGTCACTATGCGCTACGTAACGCAGGTCGACGAGCTGTTCAAGCACAAGGAGTCCGAGCTGCTCGAGGTTTGAGGACGACCAGTGAGCGCCGCCGACACGCCCGTTCCCGCGAAGGGCAGCAGAGCCGGACGCGACCTGCCCGCGGCGATCGCGGTCGGGTGCCTGCTCGCCGGCATGATCTTCGCGACCCTGTTCACGGTCCGCCTCATCTGGGTCGGGGTCATTTGCGCGGCCGTCGGGGTCGGGACGTATGAACTGGCAGGCGCGCTGGGCCGAGGGGGCTGGCACATATCGCGAGTACCGGCGGCAGTCATCGCGGCCGCGCTTCCGCTCGTCGCTTACCTGGCGGGGACCGACGGGCTGGTGACGGGTACGGCGGCAGCGGTCGTGCTCCTGTCGGCCTGGAGGCTCGTCGATGGTCGCGATGCTCTGCTTCCGGATCTTGCCGCGCTTGGATTCACCCTGCTATACGTCGGGTTTCTGGCCGGCTTCGCGGCGTTGCTCTCCCAGCCCTCGGATGGCCCCCGCCGGGTCGTCACCTTCATCGCCACGTGCGCGGGCGCAGACATTGGCGGCTATGCGGCAGGCGTGCTCTCCGGTGGCCGCCACAAGCTGGCGCCAACCATCAGCCCGGGCAAGTCGTGGGAGGGCTCGGCCGGCGCCGCGGTCACCTGCATGGTGGCGGCAGGGATGTTCTTTGCCTTCTTGCTCCACCGCCCCGCGCTGCTGGGAGTCCTGTTCGGGCTAGCGGTGACCGCCTCGGCGACGCTCGGCGACCTCGGCGAGTCGATGATCAAGCGCGACCTGGACATCAAGGACATGGGCAACCTGCTTCCCGGCCATGGCGGGGTGATGGACCGGCTCGACAGCCTGCTGCTCACCGCCCCCGTTGCCTGGGTGCTGATCACGAGCTGGGCGCCCCTGCCCTGACCGTTGCGACTGGTGTTCCGCGTGCGCCCGTCCTGGAACACGTGCAGGGCGCGGAATCTGTCGTACCCTCTCGTTAGAGTCGAACGTATGTTCGATACCAGGGATAGCACCGCGAGCGGCACTTCGGGTGGCCGCTGCGAGCGGCACCGCGACGGGCACTGCGACGGACGCCTCGTTCGACGAGGAGCTGGCCGGGCTCGCTCGCGGCCTTCGTGCCTGGGCCGGGCAGGACCTGGGCCTGCTGCCGGTTGGTCGCGGTCCCTCGCCGGGTCGAGATCCTGCTGCGGTTGCGCAACGAGGTCGAGGGCGGGCTGCTGCGCCGGCTGCTGGTCTGTGACCGCAGCGGCGAAGCCGCAAGGCTCGGTGGCGGGTCAACGGTGGGCTGGCTCGCCGACGGCGGCCGGTTGGACCACCGGCACGCCTCGTCGCTGGTGCGCACCGCCCGGGGGCTCGCCGACCGGCTACCCGCCACCGCCAAAGCGCTGTCGACCGGGGACATCACGTTCGAGCACGCCCGGGTGTCAACCGGGCGGTCACACCGGCACGGGTCGCGCTCGCGCAGACCGACTACGCCGGGGGGATGGCCCAAGCCGAGGACGACCTGCTCACCGTCGCGATCCTGGCCAACCCCGAAACCACCCACCGCGCCGCCCAGTCCTGGGCCCACACCC
>JAABUP010005642.1_pt1 | contig 18756 bp, 20 predicted proteins | sample 5559201 | NCBI WGS metagenome assembly JAABUP01 (sample SAMN10711887, study PRJNA513373) | rock metagenome | isolation source: Antarctica rocks | place: Antarctica
GGGCGCAGCGCCCGCTGGGGCTGCGGCGGCCTACGGGGCTGTCAAGCCGACCCAGGGCGGCGTCACACGTTTGGCGGCATACCCAGCAGTCTGCTGATGTGTATATGAAGTCAGGGCGCATCCTTGTACAGCGGTCATATGGTGCTCACATCTTGGTGTGACAGGCGCCTCTAGATGAGCTTGTGTGCATTGCTGGGACCAAAACGTATTTTACCTTGCGGGCATCAAGTGTACTAGTATGTAGATAGTCCCGCCCATGCGTGTAAACCATGGACGACGCCCCTTGCACACGGCCAGCGCATGCGCCCCAGCGCATGCGTGGCGCAATGCGGGCGGTAACACTCGTTCTAGCGTGGTCATGGAGTTGAGGCAGGCGGAAAATTGTGCTGGGCTGCTGCCCACTGGCCCTGTGCGGCCGACGAGCAAGCACGGCCTGCCAGCGGCGCACGCTCGGGGGCCAAGAATAGCGCGGCAGAAGACAAGTGCTGCTTGACGGATGCATGAGTTGCTGCACGCGCCCCACAAATCTGGTACGGCCTCTCCTCGACAGTTTGCTGATCTGGGGCACAGGCGCTTGCTCACCCCGGCCGCACAGCAGGCTGGCGCACGAGGCCCCGGGCAAACTGGCCGCTCCAGCCCGCGGGCAACGCACGAGGTCAGGGCGTCGAGCGCCGACTTGCCAATGTGTGCAAAAGCGCCGACTTCGCAGAGTTGGCGCACGGCGGGCAGTGCGTACGGAAGCGGCCATGCGCATACACTGCGCACCCATGCAGCGACACCCCGCACTCTCCCCGCTCTCAGCCTGTCACATCAGCTTGCCCACACACGCTCCTGCTCCGCACGCCAGCTTCATTATATGTGCATGCGCCCTGCTGCATGCGCCCCTCTCGCTGCAGCATTTGTTTCGGCCCCGCGTCTACCCCAGCATGCCACCGTGCCACGCGCTGGCGCAGGCGCGCCCGCGCGACTGCGCCGCAGGAGCGCCCATGATGCGCGGCGCGCAGGCATGCGCCCGAGCTGCGAGAGCAACGGCCAGCAGACCGCGCGCGCGGCGCGCGGCGGAGGGCGCTCAGGGCGGTTGCGCCTGCTGGCCGCCTGCCGTTGGCGCGATGCCTGGCGCGGGCGCGCGCACAGCACAGCTCAGCTCGCCGGCGGGCCGCCCCATTCAGTGAGGTCCGTAGGCATGTGCGCCGCGCGGGCGCGGGCGGCGTCACGGCAGGGATGCTCAAGGCACTCGTGCGCCAGGCTCTGTGCACTGTGCCGATGCGCGGCAGCAGGCTGCCGGCTTTGCGCGGCGCCCAAGCACCCCCGTTGGACTCATACAGGGCCGCAAACAACAAAACGCACGATCAACCCCACCCCGCCGCACCACAGCAAGAGAGGCGCCCCGCCCCGGCGGCACCTCCCGCCGCGCACCGACGACGGCGGCGTCGGGGTCCGCGGGCGGCGGCGGCAGGCGTGCCAGGTCCACGGCGGCGGCGCCCGGCGCGGCGGCGAGCGGCGAGAGGCGGCGCAGCGACACAACCATGGCGGACATATTGTCGCAGCCGCGGCCCACGCTGCCCTCCGTGTCGGGCGCGAGGCAGCGGTCGCAGAGCGCCTCGCAGACCGCGGCCGGGCGCGCGCCGCGCGCCAGACGCTCGCGCACAAAGTCCACGGCCTGCGCGCGTGCGCTCGGGCGTCAAGCGCGGCCGCAGATGGTGGAGCAGCGCCCACAGTCGCACCTACTCTGTGCTCGACATGGCCCAAAAACGCGCACCGGATGTCCCTTCTGGCCTGCTGCGCTGGCACGCCCCAGGCTTGCCAACAGTGGTCGATAGATGGTGCGGCGCGCGGCACGGCACACAGGAGGCGGCACACAGGAGGCGGCGCGCGCGGACGGGGCGCGTGCGGCGCGGGCGCGCCTGCTGGTTGGACAGGACATCCCAGATGCCGTCGCACGCGAGGATCAGGAACTCGTCGCCCTGCTCCAGCGCCAGGCGGCGTATCTGCGCGCGCGTCGCGCGTCGGCGCCCGCGGCTCGGGGCGAGCAGCGCGCGCCGGCCGTCGCATCGCAGGCGCATTTGTGTTGGCGCCATCGTCCGGGCCAGCAGCTCAAGGCAGGGAGTGCAGCCCAGCCGTCGCACAACAGGCATGCCAATCTCAGGCACAGACGGCGCCAGTGGGGGCCCGGGACAGCGAGACGCAGGATTGGCCAATGATAGGGCGGGCTAGGGAAAAGGGTTGTGGTAGGACCTCGGGCACGGCGGTCACGATCTGCGCCTCGGGCCCCAGCGCGGACGACTGCTTGTACTCCATGTCGCCAAGCGCGCGCGACAGGTTCAGGCTGCCGTTCACGCGGCCCTCCGCCACGTAGCCGCCCGCCTGCCGGCAACGCATGCGCTCTCACAAATCGCTCTCCACATTCACACTGGGGGGGTCGTGGCGGGCGGCTCGGCAACCCTGCCGGCATGAGCTGCGCCCTGCAAGTCTGGCTTGCAGATCATGCTCGCCGTCCACCGCGCCCGTGCTGCGCCTGCGCTCAAGGTTAAGGACTGTGCAACAGAGCGGCTTGTTGCTCAGAGCAAAGCATGGAAGCGGGCGATTGGCCGGCCAGGCGATTGTGAGGCGGGCCTTGCGGATGCGCTCGTTCTCGGCCGCGTCGGTCGGCTTGTGGTCGGTCGTCATGGCGACCGCGGCGCCGCGGCGCGAGGCCACGCAGCGGCTGTCGCCCGCATTGGCGACCAGCAGCTCGGCGCCGCTCAGCAGCGCCACCACCTGTTGCATGCAACATAGGTTATACAGGACAGGGTATGCTGGACAGCGCTGACATGTCAGGGTGTGCAGGATGAGGACCGACCCTGACTTGTCAGCGCCATCCCCTGGGCCGCTGCGCGACCGCGCGGACGGGCTGCAGTGCGGCTGAGCAGCCGAGCGGCGCGCGGCGCGCCCTGCGCCTTGCGACCCGCTCGCCTGGTAGCGCCACCGCTCGGCCGCCGTCAGGATGGGCTGCTGCAAGTCCAGGCAGGCTCTGTTCCATCGCCCTAATCACCAGGTTGTCAACCGGCCCTGACCAGCAGCGTGCCCTGATGCTGACACTCATGCTAGCCTCCCGCTTGTGCTGTGCCTGGAGCCGCGGTGGCCGCGCTCGCGGCGGGACCGCGCCCGCCTGAACGTGTCAAGCAGGGGCTGCCAGGGGCACATGCAGGACCCCGGGGCTGGGCGGGGCGGGCGCGCACGGCGGTGCAGCCGGCGGAGGGCCCCACGTACTCGGCGGGCTCGCGGCGCGCGCGCGGCGCGTCCTCCTCGTCGCTGCTGTCCTCCTTGGCGGCCACTGTGCGCGCGCGCCGGCGCCGCCATTTTAAACATGCCAAAATCGAAAGCGCGGAAACACAGAGTTGGCTGATTAGGCAAGGCGGCGACGACATCTGCCCAAGCAGCCTTGCAACAGCAGGACAGTTGCTGCGCCACACCTTCATAATGATGTCATTGTATTAAGTTACTTATAAGCTAAGGAGCTCTCAGTGTCCTGCGTGGACAAAGGCGGATAAACACCAGGTCCATTATGCAGCTGGGCGCGCAGACACGCCATACAGGCAGGACGCCGGAGCTGGGCCGGCGCGGCGGGCCGCACGTGGGTGCTCCTGGGGTTTGCCGTTGGGCGCGCCGGCGCGCCGCGCGCGCAGCGCCTGCGCGGAGCGCTTGCGCTTGGCGCCGTTGCCGCGCGGCGCGTCCTCTGCCATGCTCTCCTCTGCGGCGCGTCGCCGCGCCCGTGAGCACCGGGCAGCATTTACGTATGAGGCCGCTGTGCAGACGGTGTGAGAACAAGCGCCGAGACGGCGCTGAGGAGAAATGCAGGTGCGCCGGCCGTCCTAAAGGGCGCTGCTTTTGGCAGCGCGCCCGCGCCGTCGGGGGCCGCTTGGGGCGCGCACCTGACTCGCCGCGCTTGGCCTCGTCCCTGCGGGCGCGGCCGCCGCCGGCCGCCGGCGCAGCGGCCGCGCTGGCGCCGCCCTGTCCGGCCGCGCCTGCGCCGCCGGCGATGCCCGGCTCCTCGTCGGCCGCCTCGCTGCCGCTGCTGGCCTCCTCCGACTCGTCCGAGGCCGCCTCCAGGATCTCAATCTGCCGGGGCGTCCGCCCTGCCATCAGACGCAATGGTAGGGTAGGGTGTAGGTATACCTACCCTGCAGGCCTGGGCGTCAGGGCCGTCACTGAGACCCCCGGAGGATGAACCCGCAGAGGTCAGACCGTGCACGTATGATGGCGTGGCAGCGCGCGCATGGGGCCGGTGCCAGTGCCAGGTGAGGCTGCTGCCGACCGTGGTAGGCCAAGATTGCGCGTCCGCAGCCCTACCCTCACCCTTCCCGGCTGCACGCGCCGACCACGCAAGCAGATGCCCCCTGCACTTGCGTGTGCCGGGGCCGCGACGGCAGCGCCTGGTTGCCACACCACATTGCTGCTCTCAAGGCCTGTCACTGCCTCCCGCCAGGGCCCTATCACTGCTGCCCTCCAGGGCCCTACCCGCCGCCCTCCAGGACCCTAGCACCGCACCAGGTCGCTGCCCTGCAGCTCAAAGTCCTCGTCGTCCTCGTCGTCGTCGCCGGCGTCCTCGTCCGCCTCGCCCGCGCCGCCGCCGCCGCCGCCGCCGCGGCCCCCGCCGCGCCGCCGGCGCACGGCACGGCAGCGGCGCGCCGCGCGCGCGCGCGCGGCCTCCAGCGCATCGCGCAGCACGGCCGGCAGCACCACGTCCTCGCGATTCCTGCCGTGACGCGCCTGTCACGGGGACCATCATGGGGGAGCATGCACGGCTGGCAGCACCACGTCCTTGCGATTCCTGCCGTCCTGCTGTTCAATGCCCGTCACGGGGATCATTATGGGGAGCATGCTCGGCCGCAGCCCGCTCTGCAGCGCGTCCCGCAGCACGGGCGGCAGCAACATGGTGTTGCAGTACCTGCTTAGCACGCTGTCGCGGCGACTCATGGAGACCACTTGAAGACACCCGACAGCGCTAGGCGCCAACCTTCGCCGTTTGCACGCCACCAGCAATTCCTCAAAGGGAGAGGCCGCGCTGGGAGAGAGCGCGCTGGGCAGGCCGGGCCGGGGCGGGGGCGCCGCACTGCATGTCCTCGTCCGCCTGCGCGCCCGCCAGCTCGGCCAGCTCGCCGCGGTGCTCCGGCAGCGCCATGCGCTGGTCCAGCTCCAGGAACGCCTGCTCCAGCGCGCGCGCGCGGTCGCCCGCGCGCCAGGCCTCTGTCCCGGTCAGCACGCCCGCCTGGCGCGCCGGCCCGCGCCGCGTCAGCGCCGCGCGCCTCTCACCTTTCTCTCACCCCGCCTGGCAGAGAGCTGGTGCTGTGAGGCGCCGCCCCAGGTCCATGTCAGCGTACCGGCGGAACAGCCTATGTCGTTTAGCAGGTTCGAACCCTGGACTTCTGCCCCGGCAAGGCAGCACCGGCGCCGCCTTGCGCGCCTGCGCCGCCGCCGGCCTGCCCTGCCGGACCGGCTGGGCGTGCGCAGGTGGGGGCCGGACGCGGGCGCACCAGGTGCTGCGCGACGTATTTGGCGACCTGCTTGCCGCCATGCCCGTCAAACACGCCGAACAAGGCGGTGCGGCCGTCCGCCTCGAGCTGGAGCACCGTCGCGTGCGCGTCCTCCTGCGGCACCAGGCAGCGCGGTGGTCGGCGGCGCCGCGGTCGCGGCGGGGCCGCCGCCTGCCTCACGCCATGGCCTGCAGCCGTCGCGCAAACTACATAACGCGATGTCGTGCGTGCGCACCATCTCTGTGCGCCAGCCCTGCATGGCGCACACGCCATACTGGTACTGCTCGTTCTCGCCCTCGCTCGAGTCCTGCGGGGCGGCCGCGCGCGTCAGCGCCTTCGCGCGCCAGGCACGCAGGCGCGCCGGCACGGGCGTGCGCGGAGCGCAACGAGTCTTGCAGGGCGGGCCTTCTCTGTCACAGGCGCGCTGAGGTAGGCTCCCATCAAGGCTGCCAAAAACTTGTCCGCGCTGAGGTGGACGCCTGCGCAGCCACACCCGCGCGCCCTGAGCAGCGCCAGGAGCAGTGCAGGCGTGTGCTGCGGCAGCGCCGTGGTGGCCCGTCAACACGCACAGCGCGCACAGCGCTGCACGCATGTCGTCGCAAGTCTGGCGCATCTCCAACGGCCAGGCCACGACACCAGCTCCCGGGCAAGCAGAATGCTGCCACGCAGTAGCACCATCACAACAAAGAGCCCCGTGGTGCGCACCCGGCGCGAGATATCAAGGCAGCAGGCACGGAGCCCCCCTCCCCGGCTCGACCCGCCGCCGGGCTCCGCTCCGCACAGCCGCTCGCTCGGCCAAGAGCTGGCTGCGGGTTGCGCTGTGCGCGTCCCGGCACACGACTCTTAGCAGCGGATGCACGCCAGCGTCGCGCTGCGCTCAAACTGGTGCACTGTGCACTCCTAGATGCCCGTCCGGCATAGCATAGGAAAGGCCGCTTTCTTGATAACCAAGCGGCTAGGAGCGTGAGTCAGCAGGCGCCTCAGCTGAGGCGCCTGGCAGGGCAGGTCCTTAACCCTCCTTGGATGTTGCGACAGTCCTCGTCGACTTAGAGTCGCTTGGCTTTCCGCCGCTCTGCTTCTTCAGATGGGGACGCAGAGCCTGCGTCTCGTCCCTCGACCGTGACCAACAAGCGCGAGGCTCGCAATGTCAATCTGAGCGATGGCACCGCGCCCTTCAGGCCCGGCGGTCGGCCTGCTCACTGTACTGGCTTACGCAGCGGCCTTGGGCGCCGCAAGCGCGACGCCGTGCACCGGCGACGACGCGCAGTGCGGGCGGCGCAGCCAGGCGCTCGCGCGCAGCGAGCAGGCGCTCACCAAGCGCGGCACCGGCTGGGGCTACACAGACCCCGCTGTGGGGGCGGACCTGGCTGTTCTGGACGTGGCCTGGTGGTACAACTGGGTGCGCCAGACACCCAGGCAGCCACGTGCAGGCGCACGCTGCGCCTTTTTGTGGTTCGCGCTGGAGGCGTGCTCCTGACGCCAGCGCAGGGCTCGGACCGGGGCGGCGGCACAGATGCTACGAGCCCCGCTCAGTTCGTGCCTATGATTGTACGCCCGCGTTCAAGCGCGCACCCGCCCCGCTCGCGCACGACCCGCCCGCCTGACGCGGCGCCGCCGCGCAGGGTAGTGGGGAGACTGCTGCGGGCTCAGCAGCATCAACAGCTCCATCCCGCCGGACGCGCGGGAGCTGCTGGGCTTCAACGAGCCCAACCACGGGTGCGGCGCCGCCCGCGCCCGCGCGCCGCGCCGCTGCCAGAGCACGCGCTGCCTGAGCCGGCCGCGCGGCGGCAGGGAGGAGGCCAGCCTGACGCCGCGGCACGCCGCGAGCCTGTGGCCAAAGTTCGAGGCGGCGAAGGCGCAGCGCGGCGGGCGGCTGCGCCTGGGCTCGCCCGCGCCCGCGCCCTGCGGTGCCGCCTGCACCGGCCCCGGCGACCCCATCGCCTGGCTCACCGACTTCTACGCCGCCTGCAACCAGGCGCGCCCCGGCCGCGCCCGCCGCGCGCCCGCGCCGCACCCAGGCCTGCTCAGCGCGCCCGCTGCCCTTCCGGCCCTGATAGACAGCCGACGCCCGCGCCGCAGATGTACGGGCGCGACTGCGAGACGGACTTCATCGCCACGCACCTGTACACGTGCAACCCGCAGTACCTGCAGTGGTGCGTGCAGGCTCTGGTCGGGTATACCCTACCCTGCTCTACCCTGCACCTATCCTGATGCAGGCCGCAGCACGCCCCACCGACACGCTGCGCGCTGCGGGCGCTCCGCCGTGCCCCGCCTGAGCGTCCAAGAAAGCCCGGCGCTGTGCCCCGCCCCGAGGCCCGCGGCGCGCGCAGGTACCTCAACGACCTGGTCGCAAAGTTCAGGCGGCCGGTGTGGCTGACGGAGACCGCGTGCCCCAACCCCGGCGGCGCCCTGGCCAACCAGGTCAGCTACATGCGCGCCGCGCTGAGCATCATGGACGCCATGCCCAGCGTGGAGCGGTGCGCCGTCGGGCCGGCACCGCAACGAGGCCGTGCGCATGTGCTCATGCCTGACGTGCCCCAGGGTTGGCGGCGGCCAGGTTAGGGTCAGGCTGAACCCTGCTGCCTAGTACCCTAACCATATCGCATATCAGCCCCTTCCCAGGCATTGACGGTGCGGGACTCGTACGCAAGCCTGGCGGGCGCGCAGGTACGCCTGGTTTGCCCCGCACGCGGACGCGTTCGCCTGGCTGGGCGGCGGGAGCGCGGGCTCGCCGTCGCTGCTGACGTCCGGCGGGCCGCCGCAGCTCACCGCGCTGGGCCGGATCTACCTGGGGCTGGTGCGCCGTCCTGCACTCCATGCCGGAGTCACACAGGGCCCGGCGCGCCGCGCCAGCTCCTGGCTAGGCCTGCTTGGGGCTGGCGCGCCGCCTCTCGCCCTGCTCCTGCTTGCCCATGCGCGGCCACGCGCTGCTCCTGGGAGGCGCGGTCGCCTGCAAGGGGACTGCCGTGTGCCCTCGAGCTGGCTGCAACATGGGCGTACCCGTGGTGCGGTGGTCCGCATGCACGCACATGCGCGGGGGGTCAGCGTCTTAGCGGAACGCGCGCCTGCGGCGGCAGGCCACTGGAAGCCCTGTAGAGGGCCTGCCGGGCGACGTCGCCGAGGCCATGCGCGCGCCGCTGCCGCCCATGTCGAGATCGGGGTCGTGGAGCGCGGCATGCGGCAACTGCACGGGCGGCGCGGCCGCGCTCGCGGCGCTGCCGGCGGGCGCGCAGCTGGCCTTCTGGCAGCGCTGCCTGGACTGCGGGTTTGGCGCCGGCGCCGCGGTCCGGGCCGGCGCGCATAGCTAATCGCTCGTTTAGTTCCTAGCTAGGGTATGCCCCTCAAAGTCGAGGATGCATTTTTCTAGCTATGCAGTAGCTACGCAAATAATAATGCAATGCCTAGAAATGCGCATGCAGCTAGCAGCATGCCCTGGTGCATCAGGCTGCATCGAGCGGCTGCGGCATATGTGTGCACAGAGTCTCAGGATCGTGATCAGTCTGTTCACATGTGATGGTGGATGTGTATTTCTGTCTGCTCGTGTCTGTCATGGACAGCCGCATTTGCCGCTCATACAGCGATGGACCTGAGCTTTGCACTCATACACAGACGTGCTCATCAGCTTGCCACCTGTTCAGCACTTGCAGCATTTGCTAGCGGCTAGCGCAGTGATCGTGCATTCTCTATGAATGTCATGCCAGTGCTTGCGCCATGTGCCACGCCTGTGGAGGCCTGCAACAGGTAGGTGGATGCAACCCCATTGAGGGGCCACCCTGCACCCCACGCCCCCAACCACACGCATCTGTGCCTCTGCCACCTACAGGGGCTGCCAGGCGAGCGCTGCACTCACGCCACTGGCACGGGCAGCCCCAGCAGCACCGCTGCCTGCTCCCTGTCTGCTCGCGCGCGCTGCGCTGGGAGGCTCCGCGACTCCTGGACCGCCCATGCCTGGCTGCTGAGCTGCCGCAGTCAGGGCGCACCCAGGGCCCGCAGATCGCGCCAACCGCTGCGCCTGACTCTGTTCAGGGCAGGCCCAGGGTCTGCAGGCTGCGCCGCACGCGGCGGCTGGCCCTGTTCAAGGCCGGCACCAGCGCCTGCTGGCTGCGCCGCAGGCTGCGGTTGACCTGCTTGGCCGCCGCGATGTGCAGTTCGTCGGGCTCCGTGTCGATGATCGGCGCGGGCCGCCCGCGCCCCAGGCGCTGCACCGCCAGGTTGGCCGCGCGCAGGCCGGTCACATAGGCGCGCTCCTGCACGCACGCGCGGCCTGGACGCCTGACATACGCGCGTCCGAGCATGCGCTCTGCGGATGCAGGCATGCAGCTGCGGGCGCCCATTGATGTGTCGCACATGTTGCGGGCGGACCGCATGACCATTGAGCACAGGCAGCGGGTCGCGAAGCAAGGGGAGAGTTGTAGCTGTGCGAGTCCCACGCGCGCGCCTGGGAGAGGCCGTTGGCGCCGTGCGGGACGCCCTTGACCCAGTCGCCGGCCAGCCACAGGTTGGCGATGCCGGTTTGCTGCGCCGGCCGCGCCGCATGGCTGCCCGGGCTGAAGTGCGTTACGGCGCGCGGCGCGCGCAGCACCGCGCTGTCCACCACCTGCGCGCGCGTCCCGGCGCGGGTTCTCGCCTCTCATGAGCTTGCATGTGACAGCCCGTGTGGCGGCCCAGCTGCACGACATGGATCCCATGGCCAGGGCGGTCTGCTAGCAAGACGGCTGCTGGGGTCCCTGGCAGGCGACCAGCAACATCGGTTGTGCGTCAAGCCGAGGGCCTGCGGCGATGAGCCGGCTGCACGCCGCGCCATGCCATGTCATCTCCGGCCCCAGCCCCGCGCAGCCACATCCACACGAGGCTGCCGACCGTGCAAAGCCGCTGGCGGGACGCGCTCGCCGACGGCCTGTCCACGCCCGCTGTGGCACATTAAAGAGGTGCGCCGGCCGTGCTGTGCAGCGCTTGCGGGCGGGCGGGCGGGCGGGCGTGCTGTGCAGCGCTTGCGGGCGGGCGGGCGGGCGGGCGGGCGGGCGGGCGGGCGGGCGGGCGGGCGGGCGGGCGGGCGGGCAAGCGCGCCTGGGCGCCCAGGAAGCCCGGCTCGCAGAACTGCAGGTTGCGCAGCACGCGCGCCACGATCTCCTCGTCCGGCAGCGCCAGCAGCGCCCCCGCGCGGTAGAAGTCCGCCGCGATGACGGAGCCCCCGGCGCCGGCAAACTCGTCCTGTGCGCGCCCGGCGACATTCGCATGTCTCGTCACACTGCTGGCTGCGCACGCTGGGCAAGTGGTGCAGCTCTCCAGCACATCCTGGCACATGCCAGCGCTGCGCAGCTGGTCGTAGCCGCCCGCGCCTCCATGTCCAGCGCCCATGTGGCCCGCCCGTTCTCTCCCAGCATATGACCATCACAACCCAGCAGCCGAGCATACGTCATGCTGGCTGCAGGGCGGCAGAGGGCCACGCTCTATGGCGGCACCCCCTTTGGCTGCGCGACGCAAGGCCTTGCGTCGCGCAAGGCCGGCTCGTGCGAGATCGTGATGAAGGTAGCAGCACCAGCGGAGGCTGCCCGCGCGCCCGCGGCCTCCTGTGTAGACCCAGGCCCTGCACCCGGGGCTTGCAGCGCCACCTCGACAGACACAACGGTGTCACAGTGCGCCGTCGGCAGGCGGTGCCCGCAAGTCAAAGTCGCGCAGCTGCCTCGGGGCAGCCTCAGGCAGGCACTCGCCTCTCGCACAAGCGGCTTATTGCTTACGGGCCCGCTGCGCGGAAGCAGGCGGCCGATTGGAGGCAACAGTACAAGGCTGCATTTCAACGACGCCACGGTAATCAAGGCCGCCGCCGAGGCCACGCAACTGACGTCTGAGCAGGTGCGGCGCGACGGCAAACGGCGCCTCCCCAGACGCGCCGCGCCGCACCTCCTCAAACGCCCGACCCGCGGCCTCGGCCAGGGCCTTCATCAGCGTGGCGTTGTCAAAGCCAGCCTTGTGTCATCGCCAACATCGGCTACTTGCTTCCGCGCAACGCGCCCACAGGCAGCAAGCCGCTTGTGCGAGAGGCAAGTGTGCGAGAGGCAAGTGTGTGCCTGAGGCCGCCCACAGGCAGCTGCACGACCATGAATCGCGGACACTGCCTGCCGACGGCGCATTGCGGCGTGCCCGACTGTGTGCGTTGCGTTGCGGTGGCGCAGCGAGCCACGGGTGCAGGGCCTGGTCCACGCAGGAGGCCCGCGGGCGCGCGGGCCTCTTGTGTGGACCCGGGCCCCGCGCTCACGCGGGCGCGCAAGTGCGCGCCCGCGCTTGCGGGGCACTCGAGCGCCGCCTGCAGGCCGTTCAGGTGGACCCAGGCCCCGCGCGCAAGTGCGCGCAACGGGGCGCCCGCGCCCCCATGGGGCAGCCGGGCGCCACCTGCACGTCCGTCAGGTGGACCCGGGCCCCGCACACACATGCACGAAAGCGCGCGCCTGCGCCGGCAGGGCAGCCGGGCGCCACCTGCAGGTCGTTAACGTGGAAGCAGGTGCCGCGCACACGCGCGCGCGCGCGCCTGCGGGGCAGCCGGGCGCCACCTGCAGGTCGTTCAGGTGGAAGCAGGTGCCGCCCACACGCGCGCGCCCGGCCCCGCGGGGCACCCGGGCGCCACCTGCAGGTCGTTTACGTGGAAGCAGGTGCCGCGCACACATGCGCGCGCGGCCCCGCGGGACATCTGGGCGCCACCTGCAGGTCGTTCAGGTGGAACCATGTGCCGCCGGCGCCCTCCAGGCTGTCGAAGCCGCTGAGCACGTTGGCCGGGAACGCGGCCGCGCCGCGCCGGTCCAGCCACAGGCGCGCGGCCACGCAGTCGATGGAGCGCAGCGCGGCCGTGCCGCGCAGCTCGGGCCGCGCCGCGAGCGCCGGCGCGGCCGCCACCAGCTTCTGCATGCCTGCGCGCGCCGCGCGCCACGCTCGGCGGCGCGCCCGGCGCGGGCGCGGCCCCTCGTGCCAGGCCGTGCATGCAGGGCGCCCTGCAGAGCGCATGCGTCGCGCGAGCTCGACCGCTCCCTGCCGGCATCAGCGTCAAGCTCGTTCACAGCCAATGCTGATCCGGGAACAGCACAGCACCCGCGCCCAGGAGCCATCCATGCAGCACCGCGTGTACCAACACTCCAACACCCCAGGCGCACAAGCGGCCAGGGCGCGTGCCCGACACGCTGACAGCCAGGATCACCGCATCGGCCTCATGCACCGTCTGCGCGCCCTCGCGGTCGCGCGCGACGACGCCCGTGATCAGCCCGCCGGCGCCCGTCTGCACGTCCACCGCCAGCTGCCCGCCCAGCACGCGGCCGCCGGCGCTGCGGATGCGCGCGACCAGCTGCCGCCCGGGAGCGCGGCCGCGGTCAATGCAAGCATGCCCAAAAAACATTCCATGCGCAGCTAAAACGTCGGTCTGTGGGAAATCAGGGCTATGCTTCTCCATGCTATTCCCTTTGGCTGTATTACGTATGCAGATTTGACCGCTGCAGCTTGCCGCACATGCGGAAGCTCCGGGCATGTGGGCAGTCCCGCACACAGCATTGCTTGCACTAAAGCTGGCTTTCCAGGGAGACAGAGAAGACAGCCCCAGCTCACGCGCGGCATGTTGCCGGGGTTCTGCATGGAAAGGCTGGGCGGGTGCGGCAGGCAGCGGCGCACCGGCGCAAACAGGCGCTCGCTGACGCTGCCCTTGCACCACGCGATGTCAAAGTTGTTCTGGTGCGCCAGCGCTGCGCGCGCGGACGCCGTCACGCGCGGGCGGCGCACAGGGGGCCTCGCCGCCCGGCATGCCAGGCGGGTTTCGCGCGGCAGCTGACGCTGCCCTAGCACCACGCAAGGTCACAGTTGTTCTTGAGAGCGCCAGCGAAACGCCACGCAGCAAATTCGATGGGGCGCACTGTAAAAGTAGAGCGTCTCGATCATGGTGGCCGCCGACAGGTGCTCCGGGCGCTCAAACAGGCCGACCAGGAGCAGCGGCTGCAGGAACTCCTCGTACAGAGCTTCGCTCACGCCGTACCTGGCCGGGCGGAGTCAGGCCCCGGCTCGTTCACTAGCTGCCGTGCGACTCATCGCCATATGATGTCGTTGAACATCGCCTGGTCTCAAACGAGCAGCAGGTGCGACGCATACAGAGCTCGTATATTGACACACGCGAGGCGCACATTTGAAACAGCTCGCGGGCGCTCATGCGGTCATAGCGCTCGTACGTCTTGGGCGACGAGTCAAAGTCAATGATGCTGTACAGGAGGGGCACCATGCTCGCCCTGTCCGCCAGCGACAGGTTCCTGCGGGGCCCTCACGGGTTAGCCCTGAGCCTATGGCAAAGCTTGTCGGGCGCAGCCAACAGCCGGTGCGGGTCCTGCCGGCCATGCTGGCCCATACCCCACGACAGATGTAGGCCCAGTCCACTTCAGACAGCCAACCATGCAGGCGCAGCGCAGCAAGCCGCAGGCGCAAGCTCCAGCAGCGCGGCAGCACGCCGCCTAGCGGCCTGAGGCGGCAGCTGCGGCGCCAGGGTGGCGGGCGCAGCACCTGAACAGGGGTAGCGTGTGCCAGAACTGGCCGAGCAGGGTGGGCAGGCGCGGCAGCTCGGAGAAGATAGGCGCCTGCACGCGCCCGCCTGTCATGTGCCGGCGCGCTGTATGCATGCCCACATGATGCGCGAGCTGGGCCGGGCACCGGCGAGCTGCAGGGGCGGAGGCCGGCAGGCATGCATGTGGGCGGGCGGCCGGCGCGCGCACCTCGATCGCCAGCCCCCGCGGGCTCCAGAAGCCGCTGCGCGCCCAGGGCGTGAAGGGCCAGGGGATGCCCAGCTCATGCACCAGCGCGAAGATGTTGTGGTACTGCGGCACGCACACCCGCTGAATGAATAAACTACAACCATGTGTCAGCCAACTTTGGCTGCTTATGGCTGCGTGACGCTCTGGCACGCCGGGGCGAGGCCCTCTGGCTGGCCCCGCAGGCGGGGCAATAGCAACACGTTTGCCCTCTGTAGGTTTTGACAGGCGCAGGGCTGGGCTGCCGCCGGCACGCGGCCAGCGCGCCCGCGCACGCACCTCGTACCAGAAGCCCTTGATGCCGGCCTCGCAGGCGCGGCCCTGCGGCGAGCGCCAGCCGGTGGCCAGGCCGCCCGGCTCGGGCGCCGCGTCCAGCAGCGTCACCCCGTAGCCCTGCTCGGCCAGGTGCTTGGCGGCGCCAAAGCCTGCCGCGCGCTCTCACTCGTGACCTTGTTCCGTGCGACACGGGCCTGAAGCCACCGCGCCTCCGGCGCACATCCGTGGGAGCAGCACCAGCGCGCCTTGCACAGTGCGCCCAGCTAGTGTGGGCAAAAACGATGCAGTGCAGGCTTTAGTGCCAGTCTCTCAAGGACCACCAAGTCGCTCTCTCCACACTGCATGGACAAACGCTGCTACAGGATGGCCGACAGTCAGCGGCTCCGCACCCGCCCAGCCCCCGCCCACGATGACGACCTTTGGCGGCGACACGGCGCCATTGCTGGACGCTGCGCTACAGTTGGGAGCTATACCCCTTTTCGCACGCCGCTTTGCCGAGCGCTCCTTTGCTGCTGGCTGACGAGTCGCGGCTGTGACAACTGTGCCGGTGCACAGGCAGCCGCGGGGCGCATGCAGGCAGGCGCGCATCCCACACGTGCTGGCTCGCTGCGGTTGCTTAGGGCTGATCGTGGCTGGGGCTACATATGCCATGCATGCAAGCAGCGTCCGAGTGACGGCAATCGACTCGGCTGCGTGCATGCCCGTGGGAAATTTGAACTTTACGGACGGTGCGGCATTGCAGTGCCTAGATGCTCTAGGCGCTGCGACCTCTCCTGGTGTGGCGGACGCCAGCCGGAGAGCGCCGGGGCCCATGGTCAAGGCGCGCGGCAAGAAGAGGCCGCAGGCGGCCGGCAACGGCCGGCCGCCAGCGGCGGGGCAGCGTGTCCGGGTCGGGCCAAAGTACATCCCGCAGCGCTACACCGGAACCTGGGCGCAGAGGGTGGCAGCGTTTCGGCGCGACGGGTGCGCGCCGCGTGTCCAGACTATGTGGCGTTGCCTGGACTATATAGGGCGCCTGTCTGGCACTCTCCCAAAAATGGCAACTCGCAGCGCCACTTCGCCCATGCCGCGTGTGGCCTGGCGCTGTAATCGTGCAAGCGGGGGGGGCGGTCTGCGCAGCCTCGTTGGCTGACGCTGGTGAGCGCGCGCGCAGAGCTGCGAGGGCGCAAAAGTTCCGCGACAACCGGCGGGCAGCACTGCAAGCCTCTGCTGCTGATGCGGCCCACGCTGCTGAGGCAGCCCCTGCTGCGGCCGCCCCTGCCGCGCCCCCGGCGCCTGCGCCCGGCGCCGTGTTGCCGGTCGCGGTCGTCCACGCCGTGGCGCCGCCCCCGGCTGCGCCAGCTGCCGCGCCCCCGGCGCCTGCGCCCGGCGCTGGCGCGGCAGCCAAGGCAGCGTCCCTGCAGGCGCTTGCCGCAGACTTTGCAGAGGCCCGCACGCCGGAGGCGCTGGAGGCTGTCGCCCATGTGTATGCGGCTTACTTTCAGGCGCGCCGAGTGCTGGTCGCCCAGCCTGCGGCTATGCCCGATCCGGGCACTGGCGGCGCCGGCCGCGGCGCGGCACCGGGCGCTGCCCCCGACCATCCGGCGGTGGCGCGTGCGACCGTGCAGCCTGTCACCTCGCCGCCTGCAGCCGGCGGCGCGCCTGCCACGCCGCCTTCTGTCTGCACGCCTCTTTCTGGACTGCATGCTGCGCCCGCCGACATGACGGTACGCCGATGAGCCTGAGCGGGCGCCGCAGATGTGCAGGCACGCCGGCGGCGCTGGAGCTACTGCGACTTGTGACCGCGCTGGGCGAGCAGATGATAAGGTGGTTGGAACTTTGCGACACGCCGGAGCAGCGCGAGGGGTTCCTTGCGGACGAGCGGCAGCTATCTGAAGAGCAGATGCGCTGCTTGGCCGCTGCCGGTGCAATGCTGCCCAGTGGGTGAGAGGCAGACACAACTGCCGAGTCGCTGTGCGAGTGCGTGCAGTGTGCATGCGCATGCAAGCTTCATGCGCATGCAAGCTTCTTGTTTGTTTAAACAATATGAGCATCGTGTCTGGCGTAACAAGTCTGCGCACTTTTACTCTGCACCTTAGCAGCTCAGTGTACGTCCCGCACGGTGGTGCAGCCCCATTGTGTAAGATATTTAGCACAGTCAGCAAGACATGCTCGCACAGACAGGCATTATTTCTCAGCCACCTAAACATGGTGACATATGCCCTCGCTACAAGCATCTGGTGAAGGCACAGTGCGCCTGGCACACTGTCAAGGCACACAAAATTGGCACGGGCTGACATTTCTTGCCCCAAGCTAGCCTAGCAGTCCCTCCTATGCTGCGCATAGCTTTGCGCTGTTTGTGCGCCAGCGCGCCGTTTGCTGGGTTGTCGGTGCACCATAGAGCCATCCCGGGCAGAGCTACGCACGCCTATGCGGCATGCATACTGGATGAACCTGACATGCTGAGCGGAACACAGCACATGATACAGACGCTGGGAACAAGCGGGCAGGTTGCATGCCCTGCTGCAAAAGCGCTCCTGCTACACTAAAGCCAACCCCGCCTGAGCACCCACGCCCGCCTAAGCACCCCGCTCTCGCCCGAGCGCCCTGCCAGGCGCAGGCGAGCCGCCGTGGGCAGCGGGGTGGCCGCGGGCTCGCCGCCAGCGTGGGGTGTGATTAGGGTACGACCCCGCTGCCCTCACGCGCGCGGCGCGCGGCCCACGGGTCACGCAGCAGCGGCGGGGGACGAGGTGCAGCCGCTGCGCGGACGAGCGGCCCGAGAGCGCTCAGGCCTGCATCGTGCTAAGCCAGCCCGTCATGCACACGCACGCGCCCGACAGGCAGCAGCCTCTGGCGGGCAGGCCCGCCACCGGCGCCCCCCCCGGTCCCAGCCACGCGCAGGCAGGGGCGTCCACGAGCGCGTCGCCCGCCGACAAGCCGGCTGCCTCCGCGAACATGTCAGCGGACGGGCTGGCAAAGGCGTCCCCGTCCTCGTTCTCGCAGGTCCCATCCGGTGTGAGAGCGGCTGTGTCGGCGCCCGCCTGCAGGCCGGCCGCCTCCGCGTGCGCGCCCGCCAACGCGCTGGCGAAGGCGTCCTCGTCCTCGTTCCCGCAGGTCCCCTCTGGCGCGCGAGCGGCTGTGTCGGCACCCGCCGGCAGGCCGGCCGCCTCCGCGTGCGCGCCCGCCGACGGGCTGGCAGGGGCGTCCGCAGGCGCGGGCCCCGCGCGCGAGCCGCCCGCGTCCTCGGAGGCCCTCTCTAGCGCGCGACCGGCCGGCAGGCCGGCCGCCTCCGCATGCGCGCCCGCCAACGGGCTGGCAGCGGCGTCCGCAGGCGCGGGCCCCGCCTGCGAACCGCCCCCGTCCTCGCAGGTCTCCTTTAGCGCGCGAGCGGCCGTGTCAGCGAGCGTGGCGCTCGCCAACAGGCCGGCAGCCTCCGCGCGCGCGCCAATCGACAGGCTCGCAGCGGCGTCTGCAGACGCGGGCCCCGCGCACGAGCCGCCCCCATCCTCGCAGGTCCCCTCCGGAGCGAGAGCGGCCGCGTCAGCATGCACTGCAAGCACGGCGCCAGGCAGGCCGGGTGCGTCCGCAGGCCCACCACCCGACGGGCTGGCAGCGGCGTCCGCAGGCGCGGGCCCCGCCTGCAAGCCCGCCCCGTCCTCGCGGGTCCCCTCCGACGCGCGAGCGGCCGTGTTGGTGAGCGTGGCGCCCGCCGGCGGGCCGCTCGCATCCGCATGCGCTCCAACGGACAGGCTAGCAGCGGCGTCCGCAGGCCCGGGCCCCGCCGACGCGCTGCCCTTATCTTCGCAGATCCCCTCCGGAGCGCAGGCAGCCGGGCCGGCGGGCGCCGCGAGCACGGCGCCCGCCGGCAGACCCGGCGCCTCCGCGTGCGCGCCAGCCGACGGGCTGGCAGGGGCGTCCGCAGGCGCGGGCACCGCCTGCGAGCCGCCCCTATCCTCGCAGGCCCCCTCCGGCGCGCGAGCGGTCGTGTCGGCGTGCGCCGCGGCTGCCCGCGCGCGCACACCGATGCTCGCGCCTGCGGCGGAGCTGGCGGGAGGGGCCGCAGCGGCCGGCATGCCGAGTGCCTGCGCGGCTTGCGCGACGCCCACCTCTGCGGCGCGCGGCGCCTCTTTTGCGCGGCCAGCCGCCTCGCGCTCAGCAGCGCCTGCCGTGACGCGCAGCTCGGCAGCAACCTCACCCGCAGCCGACGACTGCGCCAGACC
>JAABUP010005644.1_pt1 | contig 18753 bp, 15 predicted proteins | sample 5559201 | NCBI WGS metagenome assembly JAABUP01 (sample SAMN10711887, study PRJNA513373) | rock metagenome | isolation source: Antarctica rocks | place: Antarctica
CCACCCTGATTTGACCACCCTGATTTGACCACCCTGCCGCCGAACATACTACTGCAAGTCATGGGAACTCTGTGCTGGCTCTGCTGAACTCGCTTCCTCTCACAGTCGCCAAGTCACATCGAGTCTTGCCCAGATCGATCGACAGCCTTGCGCCGCCAGCCTCATCACTGGTGACCATCATGGCTTACGAGCAAGCCCAACGGCAATACACAGACAACACCCATTACACTGACCCGGGAAGTCAAATCAACGGCGACCTTCTGGGGAACCAAGGACACCGACATCCAAGTCCGTCGAATGTTCGTCCAGGCACGATGCCTGAGCATAACAGATACGGGCCCCCGCAGAAGGTCGACGAGGCTGTGACCTCCGCTTTCTCCCAGGCCTCGACCGAATCCGCCAGCCAGATACCGCCGGAGGTCATAGAGCAGATCACCCAGAGTGTGATAAAGCAATTGCAATCGGGCGGATTGGATGGGTCAACACCAGTTCCGCCTCCTCAGAGCCGCTTCTCTCCTCCACCTCAGCAACCGGTCCCTCTGTCGCCCTCGACGGCCTCGGGGACGTCTCAAAACATGCCCAACCGAGTCTTTACCCCTCCTTCACCATTCAAACACTCCGATTATCCGGACCATGCGTCACCATCACATTCGCAGTCAGGGCATCTGCCAGCAGGGCCACGGAGCCCAGTAGAGCACAAATCATCACATTTCAGCCCGCCGAGAAGATCTCCATCGCCGCAAAGCTATGCGAGCGACTCGAGCGATAAGCCTTACACTCGCCCCAAGGGTCCGTCAAGACTCTCGACAAGTACGGAGGAGACTACGTTGGAAAAGATTTGGGGTCAGTTGTTCGACGAGGACAGCCACCCTACGGTTCGACTCGGCCAATTCTTGCGTGGCCTTGCTATTCATATTGTACGTTATTACTTTTGTCACTCTGGGTATGATGAGGGCGGACCATTGCTAATCATAGGTCGCAGATTGAGGACTACGAACCCAAACACAGTATTGTCATTACGCCCAACAAGATGGTGAAGTATTACGCGGATGTCAGGCTATCGCACGAGCTGTACCCCTGGGCGAGTACGTGACATTCTGTTCTTGATGGTCTTCAAATGGCTGACGAGCTGCTAGCTGTCTTTGACGATGAACACTCTTCAATTTCTCGAATGTATCGAGACCTTGAGTGTCAACATCATCTTGTGCAGGAAAGATATGATGAGAGACCAGATATTCCGGGTCTCACGCCCGTCGGATTTGAGCGATGGGTGACGCTTCTGATTCAAGCCCATCCGGAGGAAGAGTTCATGAGACTGCAAAAGGCAGTCTTGGAGATGCCCATCAGCAACCCAGATGACAAAAAGGAACGATTTCCCAAGGAAATCTCGCGACGATTGTTCCCGGGACACGAAGACCGCAGGACCCGCCACCGTATAGAAGACTCCATTTCAGAGCACGCCGCCGTTGATCTCCCACGACGGTCAAGTCGAGAAGAGCCTCGGTCTCAATCTCAAGAAGATTCTCCTCCGCACAGACCCGCAGCTACCGAACCTCAATCCCACAAACCTAGTGTCGTTGACCAAAGCTACATCCCACAAACCCGCCGTGCGAGCGTGATCTTCGATCTACCCCCAGAATCAAATACAATCCACAATCCTCCTAACCTTGAACGTGAGCGGAAACCCTATTCTACTATTCCATCTGAATCCGCCATCGACGATACTAATCCTCCAATGCCTCCACCGTCAACTTCGATCAGCATTGAGCGTGAACGAAAACCCTATAGCGCCCAACCGGGAGGCGGCAAAAACTTTGAAGATGATGCCAGAAAAGAATCCACGAAGCCTCGCTCCGAATCTTTCGCCGCTCCAATCCCAAAACCAAGTCGTTCAGACTCTACCGCTCGCGCACGCCCCATTCCCATCAGTAATTCTCGCCCAATGGATATTCCTAAACCAGAGGTTTACCACCATCGTGCTCCGTCTAACGCAGGCCGTCGCCGCCGTAGCCCCTCGTTCAGCCGTGGCACGGCTGGTGATTTCGGACGTTCAGACGGCGATCTCAGGGGCTACCAAGCCGGATCGTATCAGCCTCCTGCATCTGTGCCGGGCGGAGTGCTTCCAGATCCTGTTCTGGATGAAGGCGACACCCGCCGGTACTTTGAAAAGCATGCCCGCGAGCGTCTGAGAAAACAGGCCGATGAGGACGCAAGGAGCTACGGCGAGAGCCCTAGAAGGTACGAACGGACCGGCATGGAGCCAAGGAGGGGCGACTATCCGAACGATGAAGATTATCATCGTGCCGGTGGTAGAGGTGGTGGCAATGGGTACGACTATGCGCAGCCGTATGGTGGACCCGTCTACCGATGAGGAGAATGATCGAAACGGGTGCCTGGAAAAGCGTCTTAACGGCCTGCGATCGAAGTTTGATCTTGTGAATTCGGCCTGAGCCAATGCTGGATTTCTTACTTGCCACCCTCGCTTCTGGTCCTTGGGTTGGTGTTACGGCATCGGATTCAGGCTGCGACCCTTACCTCGTCTTGGTGGGCGAGGGTTTAGGGTTGATTACTTACTTCTTTTGTTGTTATCGTGATACCATGTTTCATTAGCCCTCTGGAGTGGTTCGACGCAGGTAGTCATCATACGCAGATGTAGCAAAGATGTTTAATGCATGTCAAAGAGCAATTGTCGCGTGAAGTGATGCTTGAGGCTGCCAGAAATGACGCTGAAATCCCGCCCGTTGGCGCCATCACTTTCATACAAACGGTACTCGCGGTTCATAGGTAGGATGTCCACGCACTGGTGTTTCCCACGGCTAGAGTGTCACCTACTCAAAGTAGGATCGATTCCGTCTCCCAACTTCGAGCATCACCAGATCCATGGAGCACAAGTAATCGCAAGAGCTATTAACTAAAGGCTGAAGAGGCAGTAAAGATTGTATAATACCATCTGTTTAGGCACGACGAGCATATAGGTAACTAGCTACTTACAGAAGCGAATCCGCTATGCCACTCAATGTCAGGTCATTCCAAGTCATGCCACCAGTCTTTTCCAAGACACTTCCTACTTATCCAACGCCACCACCCCAATGCAAAATGCCCCTAAGCCCATCGAATCCCATATTTCCCCAGTTACCGCCATGCTATCAAAATTTACGCATACCGCACACTAGGCTGCATATACCCACGCGGCGGAACCGGCGGAGGATATCCTCCCCACTGCCCACCATACCCCCCTCCACCACCATCATTCCGTCCTCTCCCTTGCGACTGAGCACCGCTCATCCACGCCCCTTGATGTGGCATTGGCCCGCCGGCCCAGCCTTGCTGCATGGGTGGCGGCGGCATGGGCTGCGTGCGACGTGACCGACGGGGCTGTCGGCAACGGCGGATGATGCAACTGAGGATGGAAAGGAGGAGCAGACCGCCGACACCGCAGGCGATGCCGATGACGAGGTTTTTGTTGTCGTGGATCCAGCTGCCGATTTCTTTGGCGGTGGTTGAGCCTTTGCATTGGCCCTGTGGAGTGCTTCGTTAGCGATGTCGCATGGTATGTAGTGAGGGAAAACTTACGTTTTGGCATTTGCCACCGCCTCCGCATACGGTGCCGTCGAGGAAGTTCTGTTGCATGCTGTAGCACACGTTGGGGCCGAATTCGGGTGCGGCGCAAGATAGTGTGCAGTCTTGGCTATTGCAGGCGTACGTATCGTTTTTGGTTGTGTAAGAGCCCATGAGGGTCTTGCACTGCTGATTCCGCGAAGTACATTGCCCGCTTGCACATTGCAAGCTTTGAGAACTGTTGCCACAGCTCTGACCATCCGGAGTCGATACATCAGCTGGGCAGGTGGCATTGGTACCGGAGCAGGTTTCCTGGGGGTCGCATTGGCCGGTACTGGGTCTGCATACTGTGCCAAAACTTGCGAATTGGCAGCTCTTGCAGCAGTCCTCATTTGAGTCGTCACAGACAGCATTGTTCTTGAATTTGCAAGTTCGGGCATCGCAACAGGCATTGTCACCGCAATCGTCCACACCTCCGCAATCGCAATCTTCGCCTGCTTCAACAATACCATTGCCACATTGCTGGCCTGTGATGGTAGTGAGGCCCTGGTTGTTAGATAGGCAGCTGCTTTTGACGCTATTACGGCCGAGGGCAGAACATATATTGCCAACAGTGCAAGGGCTGAATGCTGATATGCCCTCGGCGGTGGAAGGGTTCATGATATATTTGGATCCGGCATCGCAGGTGTTCGTACTCAGAGGACAGCACTGTTGGGCGTTTACTGTCTGGCTGTCCGCGCATGTCTGGGTATCACAATCGTGGACAGCTCCAAAGGTATGACCGGTTTCGTGGGCAATGACTTGCCACTCTGTGGAAGTCTTTGCAACGACGTTGGCTCCGCTGACAACTTCTCCTGAGCTGCTCGTGACGTCCCCCACACAGAGCTGACCGAGCCATGACAGCCCGACTTCAGCACCGGTTTGGCAGGTGGTCAAAAGGGTCCAAAACGCATTGGTATCATTTCTTTGACCTCGCCATTGAGAAAAGGTATTTAGACGGTCTGTGATAGTTGTATTGCCTGCACAGCCAATGTTCCAAGGTTGTGTTGCAGGTGCCGTCGCAGGGCATGAGGCGTCGCTCACAGTCAAGACATGTAGACCTAGGGAGATGTTGAAAGTCTTCTCGTACACGTTAGAAGCGGAGTTGATCTGAGTAATGACGTTGGCGCGGGCAGCCTCGGTGCTATTGAAGGACCCGGTGTAGCTGCAGTCAGTAACCACACCCATCAAAGCCACTTTCCTGGTCGTGGGACAGCCTGCTGTACTGCCGATAGAGCTTTTAAGATTGACGCCGCCCGAATTGCCCCCCGAGGGAATCCCATTCGTATCAATCTGCCTCTTTCCAAATAGGGAATTGATGGAGGTAGCGCCCCAGTATCCGACATCGCGTTTGAGCACCGTTTGTCGGGGATCGTTTGACTTCAGTTCATGGGACCGGCAGGTATTCGTAAAGTCTTCGGATCTGCGCAACTCTTTATGGCTGGGATGAGGTCTCAGGTCAATGTCGGAGTCTCTGAAGACGACCATGTACTCGTCGTCACTATATTCAACCTCCGGGTCTAATTCATGCTTCGTAGACATGTAGTTTGAGCGCAACTGAACGTGATGATGATCTTGCAGGATGGTAAAGGCCCCCTCAAACAATGGATGGATCCCATCTCTCCGGACAACAATTCTAGCCCAGCCTATGTTTGTCCACCTTCCATCCCAGCCCTGAGTCCATGCGTCTCCTTTGTACACCTTATGGGCATGCCGGTCGAGAGGCTCTGTTCGCTCGAGCTCCCCGTCTGGACCTAAATATTGGACTGATGCGCCCTCGCCTATGATGTCGTGATTGGGCTCAAGAGTAAGCTTGACCTGCTGCTGTCCTTGGTGTAGATCAAAGTAAAGACTGAAGCGAGAGTCGGAATGTACACGGCGTGAGGGTGTTTCGATCTCGGGTTTTTCAATCAGGGAAAGATAGTTTAGAGGCTTCCGACCCAAAGAATTCCCTGTAGTCACATGAGACCGGCTTCCCCATTGCAATATCAGAATTGCACCTACCGTGTACGCTGTCAACAAGGAGAGTAACAGCGCTGATGATCGTCCCTATCCGCCATGGCACTTTCATTATTGTAGACGTAAGCAGAGACTGCAGCGACAGTGGCAGACTGTGCCCGGCGCACGCTTGAGCAGCGGTACCAGGTCCAATTTGCGGCGAAATGAGGACGGCCTAATTTTCGATGCTTCCCCAGCAGAGTAAGTTATTTCGTCAGCCCCGAATAATACGATGGAGGCGGTGCCAAGTGAAAGTGGCGGGTGAAAGAGCAATACAGAGAGAGAAGGATGCGGCGAGCGCAAGCGATGGCTCATTTACAGAAACGAACCTGAAACATCATGAGCGTCAGAGTGAGATGTGAGAATGTGCGAGGTCAGATGTAGGTCTTAGAGGGTAGGTTGTCGGAGGATGAGGAAAGGAGTGCTTGTTGATTGGTCCTTGGTTTCTCCCCTGCTCACCTTGGCAAGGCATGGCTAAATATGGCACTCTGCCACTGCTTTTCCTCTCACGTTCGGACGCCCTCAACGCCTTCAACATGGCCAAGAAACTAGCTTTACATCTACGCAAAGTAACACTCGGACGGAAAGTTTGTACGATAACTTTGCTGGATTCAGTGGGCAGTTCGCGAGGAGTACAGGTCTGATTATCGGACAGAAAACTAGAAGGATGAAATGGCCGCAGTCGGACTCGTCAGCTTCTTGGCGTCTTTACTCCATTCTAGACGACCAGACCACTTCTGCACAACCGGGACTGCTGTCTACTTTTTCCGCGATTCTTGTACCGTCTCAATGATCTTGTCTACCACGCTTGGGTCGGAGAGCTGCAGCAATAGTCAGTTTGACGTCTCATTGGATCATCCAGCATCGATTTACCGTGGACGTGTCCCCCAATGAATCTTCCTCTCCCGCCAAGATTTTGCGTAGAATGCGCCTCATGATCTTGCCTGACCGAGTCTTGGGCAAGTCATCAATGACGAATACCGCTTTGGGTGCCGCGAATGGACCGATCGACTTTCGCACTTGAAGCACCAGGTCCTTTTTGACCTGATCGTTCGATTCGTTGCCTTCTTTGAGAGAGACGAAGGCGTTGACGGCTTGGCCAGCCAGCTCATCGCTGATACCAACGACCGCAGCTTCCGCCACTTGGTCTACGCAGTCTCAGCAAACGCATGCTCATGAGAAGGGCACAGACACTCACGATGCTCGATCAGGGCTGCCTCGATTTCCGCTGTCGACAATCTGTGTCCGGAGACATTGACGACATCGTCTACCCGTCCACGAATCCAGTAATACCCTTCATGATCCCTACCAGCGCCATCTCCGGTAAACTACAAATAATGTCAGCTGGAATCACGGCTATGTCTAGCATCTACCTACGTAGTATCCTTTGTAAACGTTCAGATAGGTATCCATATAACGTTTATGGGCCCCCCAAACGGTTCGGGCCATGCTGGGCCATGGCTTCTTGATTGCTAGGACTCCCTCAACGTCGTTACCATGGATCTCTTCACCAGAAACCGGATCAATTATTGCAGGCTCAATGCCAAAGAAGGGCAGCGAAGCGCTCCCCGGTTTCGTAGGAGTGACTCCACCAAGCGGTGTTATTACATGGGAGCCAGTCTCGGTTTGCCAGTAAGTCTATCAAAATGTCAGTGTCTTGTAACTTCAAGGCTCTAGTGAATCACCCACATCAACGATGTGCGCTTCCTTCTTTCCGACAATCTCAAAATACCACTTCCACACTTCAGCTGCGATCGGCTCCCCTACTGACCCTAATATCCTAAGATGTTTCATGGGATGTTTTGCATGTGAATCTCCAGCTCGCTTCAACAGTCTCAGTGCAGTAGGAGCTACATAGAACTGAGTGACTTGGTGCTTATCAATAACTTCCCAATATCGGGAAAAATTTGGATACGCAGGAGTGCCTTCGAAGACGACGGTCGCAGTACCAAGGACCAGAGGTGCATACACCACATATGTATGTCCAGTGATCCAACCAACATCACCGCCACAGAAGAATTTGTCGCTGTCGTGGATATCGAAGACGTACTTTCCAGTGGCAGCAGCACCTAAGAGGTAGCCGCCTGTGGTATGCATGACACCTTTCGGCTTTCCTGTTGACCCCGAAGTATATAGCAGGAAGAGAGGATCTTCCGAATTCATCGATTCGGGAGCGATGTAACTAGGGTATTTCTCAGTCTCTTCGTGCCACCAGAAATCCCGGCCTTTTGTCCAATTCTTGGACAAATCGGCGCCGGTGCGCTTGAACACCAAGCAGTGGCTAACATCGGGGCATTGCTTCAGCGCATCATCGACAATCTTCTTGGTGCCAATTACTTTGCCTCCTCTCTTGCCCTCGTCACTAGTTATGACTACTTTTGATTTGGCGTCTATTACGCGATCTCTCAAAGAATCCGACGAGAATCCAGCGAAGACAACGGAATGCACTGCGCCAATTCGTGTGCAAGCAAGAAATGATACCAGGGCCTCTGGGATCATAGGCAAATAAAGGGCAACAGTGTCCCCCTTTTTCACGCCCATCTGCTTCAGCACGTAAGCCAGCTTCGAGACCTCTCGAAGAAGCTCGCCATATGTGATTACTCTTCCCTCGTTTGGCTCGTCGGCTTCGTAGATGATCGCCGGCTTGTCGGGGTTTTTGAAAGCGTGACGATCCACGCAGTTGTACGAGGCATTGAGCCTACCCTCCAGAAACCAGGCGTTGTCGCCATTAGCGAAAGATCCGGAATGAACTGTCTGGAAATCTTGGTCCCACGTCAAGAGTTCTCGTGCCAATTTTCCCCAAAACTTGTCTGGGTGCTCAATAGACTCTTTGTACATCTGTTGGTATTCATCGATCCCGCTCAAGTGGGGCTTCGAAGGGTGTTTCCTAGTATGCGTCGGCAATTGCCTCTGGGAGCGCTACGGGTTCATTTGACTCACTCAAACATCGGCTTAGGTACATGGTAGGTATCTGGTCATTCGGATGAGCTGTGGTAGATTTGTTGGGTGCCATTGACCTTACCGATGTTGTGTGCCTCTGCAACCACCATCTTGGGTGGCTGCACGTCGCCTTCGCTCATAGTTGTTACAGGTGCTTCTCCAGTGATTGTGTCCGGGGCTTCAACGGCAACATAGGCTGGAGAGGAGAGGTGGGTGTTGATGGAGCAACGGATTCAGGAGGTACGCAAGTAGTGAAGCAGTCGGAGAGAAGGCTCCTCTTGGCTGACGAGAATGGCAAGGCCTCGTTCGACCAATAATGCCCGCAGCGGCCATCAGCTCCCGTCCGAAAATGGTCATGCAGGGCCTGGTGGGGCTGTGGTTCCTTTTCTCCGCACATTCACAGCATTGACCCCACATCGGCATCTCGGCTGACCTTCGCCGATGTCACGCCCGGCCACGCGTCGAGCGCGTCTAGATTCACCCCTGCCAGACGTACTTTAGGGGGGCGGGCAGCTGTCGCCCTGACCCATCCCCAACATCAACAGGAGATATTCGAGAAGGCCATTCTTGATGAAGCATCATCCGGTCTACAAAAGCTCGGTTCGAATGGACTTGACGGATTCGTCAAGTCGTTTCTGTCTCCTATCGTCAGTCTCCTGAATTGTAACACCATAATGTTATATGCAAACCACTGCATCCTTCTTCCTGCTCATGAAGCGTCGAATTAGACGCTATCATATGCAAGGTTTCTATTGACTCCCTCCTTTCACCGGACGCATAGGCACTGGTGACCACATTCGAGCATTGTATGAGAACGACTGTACTACCCTGGAAATCGGCTCAGTGAGAGAAGGGCATCAGATGAAGCGCAGTGCATGGAAGCTGAGAGCTCGCGGAAGGGGAATCTGCAACTAAGCTCAAAATCATAGATCTAGATCTAGATGTCTTGTCTCACCATTTGGGAGACGCTCAGGGCCGGGTAGAGTCTAGAATACATATGCGACAGGTTCCTAATTCTATGGAAAATGCAAAATTTACCATCGAATCCAAGGTTCGCGCTTACTCGTAATTGCCAGGGCGAGCATTTACAACATGTCCATGACGTATCTCGCTTCCCTCTTGCTTCGTCATTGGGCGTCTTTACTTTAGTATACCGTACCCCCATTTAGGGCTTCCGGAGCTAGTCCCATACGCGTGCTTCCAAGAAACTCTGGAGCTCCTTTCTGCAGCAGAGACTGCAGTCTCCGATATAACCATTGCGGCCAAGTCCACCTGTACTTCTCCCTGGCTCCTGTTCATGGTGGTACCTGAGTGACGCTGAAGCTGTCATGTCTCAACAACAGCAGGTATGTCTGGACCCGGACCGTCAAGAACGAGTCGCTAACATGGTACTGCTCAAAAGCATGCGCCTGGCGGGTACTATTCGGGGCGAAATAAGATACCAGACATCCAAACTTTCGTTCAAAATCTTGACAAAGACAAAAAGGACAGAGATGCAAAGCTTAAGCAGCAGCAGGGGCAAGGGCAAGCTAGTCAGGCCCAAACTGACGCAGTCCCGCACAGGGAAACCAAGGCTGGGAAAGCTGGCACCCTCAGAACAGTGCGCGACCCTACGACTCAGAAGGAGGTTCAGATCGAAGATGTGGGCAAAGATTTCATGAAGGCTGTCGAGGATCCGCAGCTTTCAGTGCCGAACGCAAATCTTGGCAAAGACACTACAGTCAAGACTGACCCAACGCAAGGCAACCCTGAATACAAACACAATCAAGACATAACGGCTCCACCGGACCCGGTGGCTGAAGGGAGCACTTCGGATGTCCCTATCCACGGAGAGAAGACAAATATACTGTTTCACCCCACACCCTCGGTCAGCTATGAGCCCATGTTCGCAGCCCTGGAAACCAGGGCTTCGGGCTTGTGTATCGGCGTCTTCATTGCCATCATCCTTCTCGGGAAAATGTTTGGGGCTTCTCTAAAAGGGTTAATACCTACCGCTATGTGCATTGTTTCTGGTATTTGGCTTTGGATGAAGGAAGTGGTCCGCAGCGGCCGCGAAGTGGAATGGTCGAGTGAGCAATCGCGAGGAGAAACCGTAAGAACCATTAGTGGACATTAGAATTCGTAATACGCTGACGATCATAGGCTACCGCAAATCTTCTTCCAGAGTCCGTGGAGTGGATGAACACATTGCTTGGAATCGTCTGGGGCCTGATTAATCCAGATATGTTCGCTAGCGTTGCTGATACCCTTGAAGACGTGATGGGCGCCTCAGTGCCTGGAGTCATCGAGAATGTCCGGGTCGCTGAAATTAACCAGGGCAATAATCCTATTCGAATCTTGAGTCTTCGCGCTCTGCCAGATACTCATGTCAAGGAGCTGAAGGAGAGCATACATAGAGAGAACAAGAAAAACAAGGACCCTCAGGAGGCTGCGGCAGACGAAGAAGGAGGCGACTACTATAATCTTGAAGCTTCCTTTGCCTACCACGCCAAGCCTAGTGATGGGACAGATACCTCGTCAAAAGCACGAAACATGCACATGCAGCTAGTCTTCTATCTGGGCATCAAAGGGCTCTTTGGTGTTCCCCTGCCCATCTTTGTGGAACTTCAGGGTCTGGTAGGCACGGTGAGACTTCGACTTCAGATGACGCCGGACCCTCCGTTCCTGAAGAACCTAACCTTTACCTTGATGGGTTTGCCGCAGGTCCAAGCTGGCTGTATACCAATGGTCTCGAAGGGAGTGAACATCTTGAATTTACCTTTGATCTCGAACTTTGTCAATTATGCAATTGGCGCTGCCGCTAGTATGTATGTTGCACCAAAATCGATGTCAATCGATATGAGAGCCATTCTCCAGGGCGATGAGATCGCCAAAGATGTCTTAGCTCTAGGCGTCATGTGGATTAGGATTCACCGAGCTATTGGTCTCAGCAAGCAAGACAGACGTGGAAGTAAAGGTGGAGGCTCTGATCCATACATCACACTGACGTTTTCCAAATACGGCAAGCCAATGTACTGCACACGCGTGATCACCGATGACTTGAACCCTATTTGGGAAGAGACCGCAGCGTAGGTGCATGAATGATCGTACTTTTAACAGTGCTAATCGGTGACAGATTATTGGTTAACCCAGAATACATCAAAGCCGACGAACAGCTCAGCGTCGAATTGTGGGATTCTGACCGCTCTAGCGCTGATGACATCGTTGGCAAGGTCGAGCTTTCGATGCAGAAGATGATACAGCATCCTGGTAAGATGTATCCTCAGGTCTCAAAATTGTCAGGGATGGAAACCGACAGCGAGATGCCGGGAGAGCTACACTGGGAAGTTGGGTATTTCTCGAAGCCGAAATTCCGACCTGCGCTGAGGACTGATGGGAAGAATGTCGATCTTCCGAATTCGCTCAAAGACAACCCAGAGCTTCAAGACGATAAAGGCACTTTAAATAACGATGACCAAGACGCCGTGGCTCACACACCTCCCGATCCTTTGTGGCCTAGCGGCATATGCAGTGTGGTCATTCACCAAATTGTCAACCTGGAGCTTGAGGATATCCAAGGCAGCCAGGGAAATAGAAAGGGTAGGGAATACGAACCAGCAAGAGATGCCGGTGAAAACACCGAAGAAGTCAGCAAGAAGCTTCCGAGCAGTTATTGTACCATTCTTTACAACGATCAATTGGTGTTCCGCACTCGCGCAAAGGTTGTCAGCAGCAAGCCGATTTTCAATGCGGGAACAGAGAGGTTCGTAAGAGATTGGAGATCGGCTATCGTCACGGTCACGGTCCGCGATCAGCGACATAGACAACATGACCCGATTCTCGGTGTTGTGCCCTTGAAACTCTCGGACATTCTGCAGACTTGCTCCCAAGTCACTCGTTGGTACCCTCTCGATGGTGGCATTGGATTCGGTCGTGTGAGGATTTCCCTACTTTTCAGAGCAATCGAGACTCGTCTCCCTCCGAACATGCTTGGCTGGGATGTTGGAACCTTCGAGTTTCTATCCGACCGTATCTTGGCGCTCAATTATCACAGTAATACGAAGGTCAAGATGAGGACCGGAGGAAGCGTCGGCCAGATCGCAAGGACTCAATGCCGCAAACTTGCAGAAGGTGATGGCATGTACTGGGACATTGCGAAACATGATGGCAAGAATAACGTGCGACTTCCTGTTAAGTTTCGTTATCGATCACCGGTTGTTTTTGAGTTTCATGTCACAGGGAAGCGCGGTGCTAGTGCGTACGCTGTTATCTGGCTGCATCATTTGGTAGACAACACGGCGCAAGACATTAACATTCCTATATGGACAACGAAGAACGGCGCCCGCCTAACCCAGAATTATATCACAGAGGACAATGTGAAGGCCAAAGAGATTCCCGGACTCGAAGACTTACAGGAAGTAGGCCGCTTGCAGTTCCGCTGCCAGTTCAAGGCTGGCACTGACGAAGACCACGAGCAATTCGTCGTGGACAATGATACTCGGGAGACGTTCGAGACGTGGGAAGCTTGCCTTGCTGAAGGGGTCCGAGAGAAGCGTGTGACAAAGGACATGCCCCCGCAAGTGCAGGAGCTACATGACAAGTCTTTGACAGATGGCCGAGATGTGCTCAAGGAGGCCGCTCCTGAGGAACGGGAGAGATGGCTCACAAAGGACGGGCAAGACTGGAGCGGTGCCTTTACGCATGATCCCAAAGCGTACATGGATTCCAAAGGCCGGAAGAAGGCAGAGCCTGGTGTCGACAAGCCTGTCCACGACCCCCATATACCGAGCGATGACGACGACAACGTAGATGATGACAGCGACTCTGATTCTGACCTGGGCTTGCAGGATGGAGAACATAAAGGGGCTGGGAAGGACATGAATGGGACCGCCAACGGTACTTCTAATAACGAGGACGAGCACAAGAGAGAGGTAGCAAATAAGAGGACGGAGAAGAGGCAAAACAAGGGGTTGTTGCAATGGAAGCCTGTGAGAGTAAGTCTTGCACCTTGACTTTGCCAATTAAGGAGATGCTCACCGATGGCCTGCAGAACCTTGCATTCGCGAAGGACGAGGCCAAATTTTCAATGAAGAAGATGCAGCACAAGCTCACTGGAGGCTTGGGAGGGAGGGAGCCCGATGTGGAGTCGGAAACTTGATTTCTGTGTTTTGTGTCGCTTTCTTGCGGTTTATTACGGCAGTCAGCAGTCAATACCCCTCTATGTTAAGCACAAGCGGTGTGGTATTGGTGGTATCAAGCATGCTGCGTGTTTTGTATATCATCAATTACAGACAGAACTGTCTCATCCAGTCGATATAGTCTATGAGTTACTCCTCAAAGCTTCAACCGTGAGACTGTACTGTAGACTACGGATCAGCCCTATCAAGCCTGAAGTGGACATCAGCCTCAAACCATGGAAACCCCATTTTCGTCGAGCTTCCGATACTCCACCCTTTTTCCGTAGAACACAACATCATGGACAACTCTGATCCTCATCCTCCAGAGGGTGATGCAGAAACACCGGGGCAGAAGCAAGTCCGTCTCCGCCGCGAGCGTCGTGAAGCCAAGATCAAAGCAGGCGGCTCAACACGATTAGAGAAAATCACCAACGTATCAGGCCGGCAAAATCTACCAGGTACACCGCCTTGAGATATACACTTTCGCCTCGACATCTTTCTCCCAGGACTCAGCTAACCATGCTCAAGAACCACCGCCAATAGCAGCTACATCTCCATCCGCCGACCCCGACGAAGTCGATCTCTCCACTCACCCCTCGACCGCCCGCCCAACCAATCCGGCCAACAATGGCGGCCAGCCTACGGAAGCAGAAATTCGCGACATACTCCGCAGCAATGGTCCACAGCCTGGCACCAACGGCCCCCAGCAACAAGGCGAAGAGGATCCGATGATGAAGATGCTGCAGCAGATGATGGGCGGGATGCCTGGCTCTGATGGTCAAGGGGGAGAGGGTGAAGCTGGGCTGCCACCCGGTCTGGCCGCTATGCTGGGTGCCGGAGGGATGGCCGGGATACCAGGGATGGGGGGCCCACAAGCCAAGGAAGACAAATATGGGTACCTGTGGAAAATCGTACATGCTATATTCGCCCTGGCGTTGGGGATGTACGTCACGGCTACATCACACGCTTTTAACGGGGATATTTCGAGGGGTGGGATCTCGGGCGTCGGGCATGAGGGTGGAAGGAATGTGTTCTGGGCATTTGCTACCGCGGAGCTGGTGTTGCAGAGTTCGAGGTTTTTTATGGAAAGGGGGCAGAGTAGTCAGCTGGGAGGCTGGATGGGGATGGCGGCGAATGTGCTGCCCGAGCCGTACAAGGGGTGGCTGATGCTGGCGGGGAGGTACAGTGGGATTTGGAGTACAGTGGTGGAGGATGGAATGGTCATTGTTTTCATTGTCGGGCTGGTGGCTTGGTGGAAGGGTGCAGTGGGATAGCGAGAAGTGGACAGTATGTGTACTGCTATGGATACCAATGCTTGATGAATTCTATTCTTCACGATGGAAGTTCTCTCGCCGGTTAGTTGCATCCCCCAAAACCGCGAATCAAGAAGTTGATCGAGACTGATCCCCAGGTGAGCATTGATTTGCAAGGCAACACCGCGCGCATGTCTTAGATTGTGGGGATACCAGAGCAGGTCACTACCTTTGTCTTAACTGAAATGACATTGACCTCACTGGCATCATGACCACCAACCTCAATTGCAACATGTCATGTTGGTACGCAATAAATCAGACCCCCCAATTGACTTGGGGAACAAAGTAGCGCAAGAGAACATTGGTTTAAGGCAAGTGGATCTGCTCAGGAAAAACAACTTTGCGGAATATGCACTGCTACAATCCATTTCTCGGTTCTCAATCAAGGCTACTCCTCATGTATCCTGGCAAGAAGGATATGAGAGACATGGACTTTGATTGGTAGGATATGGACCGGATCAGTGAGAACATGCTGGACTCGGCATTATAGGTTATGGTGGTAGGAGATCTCCCTAGAGTCATTCCTCGTCCATCATCCTGAAGATATTTGTCTCGGACTAGGCTAGTTGTTGCCGCACAGCCTACATTTATGACCCTTTCAAGGATATGGCAACGTATCTGAAGCTCCAATTGGCCTTTAATCTGGTAAAGCGTGGAAGCGCTCATGGGCGACCATAGCGTATGGGGGTATTACAGCGCCGCACACTTTGCATGCGTCTCCTGCGTCACGCATATCTTCGTCGCTGTCCCAAGCCTCGTTGTCATTGACGCTTTCCTGCGTCAACGATCTCATATCCTCTGACCCAAGCCCAGTACGGTCCAAGACGTGGAAATCTATGCTGTCATGCTTTTCGCCTTCCTCCAGGTGCCTTTCGTCGTCTTCATAATCTGAGGGAGGAACATCAATATCATCGACTCTCCACTCTTTGAGCGTGTGCTCTTGCCTACTAAACATCTTTCCAATATCCTGACCTGCCCCATTCTTGTCGTCACTTGCAGCAGAAGCCATGTTTGTAGCACATACGTTGACTAAGCTGAGGTTCCATCCAGAAGCCTCGGGATGCAATTTGCGGAACAAAGGCATCAGAGCTTCCTCAACCAGCCTTTCGGCTAAGTAGTCAACGCTGGCTGCCAGATTCAAGACAAATGAGGGCATGCCTCCAGATTTGGAGATTCGAGTGAACGACCTCGATCGCGAGCCGTCGGAGTTCAAGGGTGGTCGCGGCCGAGTTGAGAGTCGCAGCGTTCGTGGCAAGGCAATCCACTTTCGAGATGAAGAGGTAGACGCCTCTTGCTGCTCGCTGTCATCAACTCTAACCTCTGGCTGAGCAATTAAGTCGTTATCCTCTGTCAAAGAGGTAAAGTCCAATCGCATCCGTTTGATCAGGCTTCCCGCTAGCAATCGTAGCTCTTTTCGGACCTCTTGAATGTGATCGAGCCTCATATAACTGTCTTCCTATTACTAGTGTCAGTACATGGGTTCAAGTCGAGGAGTCTGTAACGAACAATGCTAATCTGCTGCGGCACCTCCTTCGCTTTGGCGACCACGTTATCATCCACTCCGTTTATTAGACCCCAAACTCTTCCTCCTAAGTCTCGAGGCGTACCATGGCCAGCGAGCAATCCACCAAGCAGCTCTGGACCCATGCCGTCCAATGTACGAACATCTTTTACCTTGATATTTTCCTTTGTGCCACCATAGACCAGGCCAGCACTGAAGGCAGCCGGCCGCCCCAGAACATGGTTTCGGATCTTCTGGGCGATTTTAAAGCCAATGCCAGGTATCTTACCGATTTCGTGGTCGTCAACGAACCGAGTAACATTGCTTGTGCCATGATTAGTATTCATGTAAGGCGGCACAAGGGTTGTCTGCCCCTTTGGCTTATTAACGTTGCCTACCAGCTTTGAGATAAGCTTGTTGGTGCTAATGCCAACCGTTGAACTGTAGCCCTTGTGTTCTTCTAATTGATGTCTTAAATGCTGAGCAAAATGGGAGCCTAGACGAAGACGAAGGAAAAGATCATCAGAGTCATTGGATTGAATCCCGGTTGAGGCGGTCGGATCTTCGTACGATGGCAGAGCAGGAGGGTATGTATGTCCATTGACTTTTGATGCATCGAAAGAAAACCCGACAGTTGGATCATTACGATCTAGATGAAAAAAAGAAGCGCTCAAATCATGATGGTTGAGGAGCTCAGCGTTGTAGTCGATCATGCTTGTAACGTCCAAGAACACCTACTTTGCCTTAGCCTCATCGCAGTCTACGTCCACTATGGCCCGTATCGATGTGCTTACTTCATCGAAGCCGAGTCTCTCGGCTTTATTGCTCCAAACGTAGCTTCTTAAGAATTGATAATTGTCTTTGGAGGCATTACGGAACCGTGTAAGGTCCTCGCCTAAATCACATTAGGACACTACTCTTAACTCCTCGTTCCACTCCAGAACTCCGAGTACCTAGGACGATGATTACATCGGGACAACATTTCCTCGCTTCCCGTACGAGTTGGAGCTTGTAAAGCCCTCTTCGACGAGCCTCATAATTGCACGTGACGATGATCTGTTTCTGTTGCACTGCGAGCGGTAGGCACTTCAACTTGGGATCTTCTCGTTCGAAGACGGCCGCATAGAAACAGTCTGTCCGAGAATGTTTTTGAGCTTCCGCCACAACATGTCCTTATTGGCGATACTGACCATAGTCCTGTCTGGTAGTCAGATAGACCTCTCATGAGAATATTATGTGTCTTGCAGCATACAAAGTGTACGATGACGTTATTTTGCGTATATTGAAGCCCCATTGAAATCCGTATTAGGAGGCACCAGTAATATTAATACCTGTAATCTACCACACCAAACTCGAGCCAACCAGCAGATGGCAAGGAAGCTCGCATGCAACCTTTCCATCAAGTGATCAGGGGGAGTACAGGGGTAGATTGTATGGCTGACCCGATACTTGTATGGGTTGTATTCGGCAGCATGCTCATGCTCGTGATGCTATGTAGTGGGCCTGTCAGGTCGGCAAGTCTTGCCGTCCTTCGAACAGACAAGATCCGATATCTATCGTAGTCGAGAAGCAGACTGGCCGCAAAGGTGAGCATCAAATAATCATGTCTAGTCTTCCACATTCACACCAGATGGAGAAGACTGCATCAATTTTTGGGGTGGCAAGGGCTCCCCGGATTGTTGGTGCTGCTGAGGTCCGAAATTTCCACTTTGGCCTTGGCGCTTATCGTACCTGTAAAAACTCTGTAGTAGCGCGGTTTTTCCCCGTCGGCCCCGCAAACGCACACCAAAATTCGGGATTTCATAGCAAATTAATAAAATCCACCTAATTACTTAATATGAGGTCCTAAACAGTCGAATTTAAAGCTGAGTATACTTATAACTATAAGATAAGGTAGTGTAGTAGACTCCTTAGCCCTACACGGTCGCACCCACCTCCGCAACCTTATTAGTCGCCCTTATTAGTTGCCCTTATTAGTCGCCCTTATTAGTCGCCCTCCTTATGCCTCCACCACTTAGCGAGTAGACTCGCTATAATATCGAGTAATAGATCTATAGCGAGCTCTCGACTAATTAGATCGTCGAGCGTACTAGCGTTAGCTAGTAGTAGGTAGATAAGATGAGGAAGAACCTCTAGGAATATAGCTCCGTTATTTAGCTACTAAATAGACTAAACGGGCGACGCCCTATCCTTAATAATAAGAAGGAGAATAACTTATTACGCTTTCTAGAAGATAGACCGACTGCGT
>JAABUP010005646.1_pt1 | contig 18750 bp, 19 predicted proteins | sample 5559201 | NCBI WGS metagenome assembly JAABUP01 (sample SAMN10711887, study PRJNA513373) | rock metagenome | isolation source: Antarctica rocks | place: Antarctica
AACCCGCCAAATTCAACCCCCCATCCCATGGCAAACGACTCAAAGCCTCACTGCCCCGCCACTACGGCCCTCACCTCACGGAGGAGCAAAAGACCGAACAAGCAACGAAGAAATATCCGCGCATGATGCCCCCACCAGGGACGTTTATGTTCTGGTTCTTGACGAGTAGGGGGTTGCATGCGTTTATATCGCTTGTAAGCCTCTAAGCCATTGCTGCCGTGTTTGCGTTTATGCAGCGTCGTCGGAAGATCTTACTGTGATGCTGATTGCTACTCTACTCTAGGGCACACTTGTCCTCCTCGCCTCCTTCACGGCCTACGAGAACTGGAAACGCGCCACCGTCTTCCGCTCGCAACTCCCCGACGCCTCATCATACTTCTCCCACCCTATCGCCTCCGCCTCCCAAGCCTACGAGGTGTGGCGCTTGGATGTGGCGCGCACGAGCGCTGAGACGGCGGAGAAGAGGAGGAGGGGGGTGGAGGATGTGCAGAAGAGGAGTACGTATCGGAAGGCGCATGGATTGGAAGATGAGAACGCACAGGGATTGGGGGGATGGACTGCGAAGAGTGATGGGGAGGTTTTGGGGCCCGCTATAAAGACCGGTGGGACGGTGGGACATCCCGTTGACGGGTTAGGTGTTGGTGGAGATTTAGTCACGGATGGTGGTAATGGGAGAATTGGCGGTGATAGTAGGGAGATGTCAATTCATGCTGAATGGGAAGGCAGGAGGAGACCGGTGAAGAAGTGGTTTGGGATATGGTAGGCTTCAGGGGGAATACGTTGCATTTATACCCGAGTATATCTGTTGCATCAACGAATGTCTATTCATGCCAAATTATGCTATCCGCTTAGCGTCCCAAATAGTTCACCGAAATCAGGGAGAGGAACGGACGAGCTTGACATTATTGCGCCCCATTTCTCTGGCGAGGCATTCTCAGAATGATCGCGTGTTTGAAGCAAGGACGAATAACCTGAGTCGTATCCACGGCGTCTTACTCTTCTTCTAGCAGAACTCTCTGCAACTAATGGGGGAGTATGACACGCTCCGTATTCGGACCATTGTGACGTCCTCGAAGAACAAGGCTGTTGGTGTCCAGACCTTCCTGGCGGCTGGTCAGAAAGATGGTTGCTATTGAAGGGGTCGAGGCCTGGCGGGAAATCTGGGTCGACGTAGCTACAGTTGAAATTATTCAAAGCTATTGCAGGAACCGTCGAAGTCCAAGGATCATTAGAACCGCAAGGTTGGCCGTCATATCGAAGTATGTCTAGAGCAGAAGGAGCTGTGCTGTGGCTACGATTGTTCGGCTCAAATATCGCGGGAGTGCGAGTGCTCTGCGCCACTTTGGCAGCAGCAGAGTAAAGAGCTAAGAGGTCGCTCGCTGGCACGGGAATAGTGGACGACGAGGCAGCGCTCGCAGGTCGTTGGCAACGTGTTGCGAAGTCATTATTCATGTCGCCGGCATAAATGCGTTCCTTGTGAGGATCTTGAGCGGTGTCCAGTTTTGCTTTCCTACGTGTTGATTGTGCGGGTTTAGTTTGCTCTTTCTGATGGATCAAAGGGGCGTCCCCGTAGGAGCTTAATTCATGCACTTCATGGTGTGGTTCGTCCTTCATGAAGGTGGAAAGCTTGCGTTTCAGCGTTGTCGATGGATTCATTCCACCCCAGGCAGCACCGGTGGGAATACTGACAGTACCACAAGGGCGAAGGAACGCAGGACTAGCTGGTCGAACCCTGTTACGACCTTTGACCCACCCCCTGACTTCGTCCGTTGTAGGCAGGCACACCGACTCCGCCATGAAGTGATCCTCGATATCTTGAAGTGTGGCTTTGAGCGGAATTACATAGGCCTCGCCAAACATGTCTGAGGCGACAACATGCCCATATACCTCATGAGTGGTATCATCAATAACCCATGATCCGCAGTCACCGACTTCAAGCGCTATTCGATTGTCAGCGTTGCTAATAATAGGATATCATTCAGGTATTAACTCACCTGAACCCTTGCAAAGCTCTACACTATAGGTCTGCGCGAAATGCTTGACTCTTCCCGTCATCAATAGGGAAGTTGGAGCTGATAGTCTTCCGCATTTGACACCTCCCATACCTGTCAACATGACTACCTTGCGACCATTCTCGACCCTCATAGATCTGCGAGAGACTTCTTTGAACTCGCTACCAATGACAATTCCATCGCGACTTGTGTCTGGAAGCACGAACAAATTGGGCCGATACATGGAAGGATCATCCATCTCAATAACGGCCCAATCAAGATTACGCTCCTTTCTTGGATGATTGCTTGCGACTATGGCCTCAGAACCAATCGCTGACCAAGCATGCGCTGATTCTTCAACTCCGGGCTGGCTTGGCCGTGAAGATTCATCGCGCACCGATAGCTGCACGCTGGAGATATCTTCCTCCTCCTCTATGGCTAAAACAAATTCAAAGTCTTCCACCGAAAATGGATCATCGCAGTCACCATCAACTTCTTCATAGTCTGAGCTCTCTTCCTCTGTCGTGTCCTGGTCTGCTGGATCCTTGGCAAAGACGTGACCCGCAGTCATTGCGTAAAGCATGGTACCCTTCTCATGGGTTATGACCTTTATCACACCACCTATTTTAGCCATACGACTCTCGACTCTGATGGCTCTCCCGCACAGTGTAGATATTATTCCACCGGCATCTTCGCGTATCTCAACAATGGCATCAGCGGCCATTACTCGGGGTGGTCTGCTGCAGACCCATATTCGAAAGTAGGGCTGGTTCGTGGTAGGTTTACGAGATTGAAATTCCGATTTCACATGCTGCTGGTTGAAGAATTGCCTGACCTGAAAGCGTCTCGGAGTCAGTGTTGCCACTGAAGGACGGCGACCGGGTTAAAAGGTTAGGGTAAGATCCTCCAGAAAGGCACCTACCCTTTTGACGGCCTTTTCTTCGCACATCACAACATAACAATACCCGATAGTGGCCTCACTCTCACCTAATACTTTCAGCTTCACTGAAATATTGCCTGTGCTAATTCGCTTTTTGCTCAAGTGCTCGCAAAGAGGTTTCTCGTACAGCTCGTTCAGATCCAGGTATCGGCTTTGCACATGGGAGGGTATTTCTCTGTCGAAGACCTTAAGCTTCGTAGTCTTGCGTCTAAGGATGTTACCGGTTGGTAATTCTACTTCACATTGGGAGGCGTCACCCGACTTGTTTGGCGTATTGGTCGCCGCAGTCGCGTAGCCTGAGTCGGTGCCATCGCGAAGGCTCGTTTTCGAGGACGACTGTGATAGATCTGTAGGAGGCGTGTCCGCTGGGATTGTATCTGTCGAATTTGAGTAAGCCATATTTGAAGATCAGCAGTCGAGGCTGCCAGCTCCGAGGTAAGTTTAGGGAAAGAGTGTGTTGCTCGCACGAAAAAAGGCGTTCATGCTTACATTCAGTCTTGCAAGTCTGCTGAGGCTATGTGCGTCCATCATCAAAGCGGCTTGCACAGCCCCAATGCGACAGGAACGCGCAAGCCTAAGTTCACCTCACCACGCACATTCTCTTTCGAGGATCGGTGGAATAATGCAGTCGAATTTGTTCCGGTCATGGTCGCGAATAATCTACGGCTGTTCTCAGTGGCAGGCAAGTTGTGAGTGATTCTTGTCCAAATCAGAGTAAAAACGGTTCACGCCCAGTAGCGGCATTGTGCACCCGCGAGGTACGAGTAGGAAGAGCTGGGCATCCATTACAGTAAAGTACTTTAGATTTCCGAACCATTGGCGCTGGCGCTAAACGGATGGCCCCCACACCTTAATTTTTATAGGGGAACCACCAACGTCAAGTAGAAGAGGATATAGACCTATAATAGGGTCAAAGACGGGTATATATTAGATTTATAGAAGGGTATATAGTAGCTTCATAGTAGGGCCACAATTAGTAGTATAATAGAGCTCTAGTAGGGTAGGTAATAAGGCCATATACGGCGTAGAAGGGTTCACCCCCTAACGGATCGCACCCCCTAACCGCTCGTCCCGTAGGCCTGAAGCCTGGAAGTCCTTCAGGCCCCTAAAGAACGCCCTAGAAATTCGTCCTCCGGGCAAAAACTCGGGAAGTTGCAGGGACCATTCTTGTCGCGAAAGTGATCAGGACTAGGGGCGTCTCTAGGCGGGTTCCAGGCACCAGCCCTACCGGTGAGCGGTTAGGGGGTGCGAGCAGTTAGGGGGTGCGAGCAGTTAGGGGGTGAACCCTTCTATACCATAGAATGGGCCAGAATGGGCCAGAATGGGGCATACCATGGAGTAACAATGGAGCATGCTATGTAGCAATAATGGGGCATACCATAGAGCATGCTATGGAGCAATCATGGGGCATGCTATGGAGCAGGAATAGGGCATACCATGGAGCAACCATGCGGCATGCTATGGAGCATCAATGGGGCATGCTATGGAGCAACAATGGGGCATACCATGGAGCATACCATGAGCAGGAAAAGGGCATACTATGGAGCAGCAATGGGGCATACCATGGGGCATACCATGGAGCATGCTATGGAGCATGTCCTGGAGTAATGCTTGCCCCATTGTTGCTCTATGGTATGGCCTAATACTGCTCCACAGCTTGCTCCATAGCATGTTCCATGTTATGCCCTATTACTGCTCCATAGCATGCCCTGTTGTTGCTCTATGGTATGCCCCATGGTTGTTCCATAGTATGCCCCATTGCTGCTCCATGGTATGCCCCGTTGTTGCTCCATGGCATGCCTTTTTCCTGCTCCTTGGTATGTCCTATTATTGCTCCATAGTATACTTAATAGTATACTCTACAGTAAGCCCCATTCTGGCCTATTCTCTAGTATATAGGGTTATGGCCCTATTACCTACCCTATCATAGCTCTATTAGACCCCTATCAATAATTCTACTATGGAACTACTACATACCGGTCTATACGTCCACTGCATACCCGTCTTTGGCCTATTATACCTATTCTGCTTGATGTTGGTGGTTGCCCCGCCCAAATAAAGTGTGCGGGCCATCCGTTTAGCGTCAGCGCCAATGGTTCGGAAATCTACTGTAAGCTTCGTTGCGCCCATCCGTCGCTTAGAAATATCGAGACAAAACAGTAAGAGTGAGCAGGGAGGGAGCACGAGGGAGCAAAGAGAGAGCATGGGAGAGCAGCGAGCGAGCATGGGGGAGCAGAGAGGGAGCACATAAACGAAACGGGCGTTAGGGAGCGAGTAGGGTAGCAATATCCTTAGTCAACAGAGGGTTACGTACTGTTCAGTTTGAAGATTACTATATATATATTATATACACCCCGAACTTCGGATTGGAAATTACCGTTTCGATTCGGGAAAGGGAGTAGGGCCGCTTTAGAGGGAGCAGCGAGGGAGTAAGGGGGAGCGTTAAAGGAGCATGGGGGAGCATCGAAGGAGCACGGTCGAGCAGCGAGGGAGTAAGGGGGAGCAAGGGGGAGCAGCGAGGGAATAAGGGGAGCATGTAGGGAGGAGCCGCCTCGTACCCGGCTATAGTTGCTTCCGCTGTTTATATCACCATTTGTTATCGCTGTTGCCTAGCTTAGCCTTGCTGCTGCCTGTCTCCTTGAATAGCTGGGCTAAGAACTGAAGCTTCTACAGTATAAGTCAATGATTGAAGGATGAGCGGATAAGAACCGCTTTTTGATGGGAAGAAGCGCAAATTACGAGGTTCAGATTAAGTAGATATATCCAGGGTATCACCGACATGAAAAAAGTCAGGCTTCAACGACAGTGTTATTTTGAGTGCTGATTAGACGCTGTTATTGAGTATATTCGATAGCCCGTCGCCAAGGATGCGAGACCTCTAGCGGCACTCGATTAGGTAGAAGGCGCAGCATAAGCTGAAGCTGATCTTGTGAATTACCTCCTCCGGTAAGGCGTGCCGCATCCGGTTAGCCGCTCCTCGCTGCCCACTCCTCCGCCTTATATTCGTTTAAAGCTATGGTTCCGCCGTCTCGCTCTTCCTCTCAAACCTCGACGAAGTTGTTAGTTGATGCTCTGGACGGAGGCTAAAGAACAATGCCACTTGACCGCGGTCACGGCGAAGTCGTAGAACTTGAGACTTCTCATGCTCTACCACGATCTGATGCGCAGAAGGCTAGTAATATCGAGCTTTTAGAAGTCCCCTGCAACGACAATTCGCGTCAATGCAACTCGGCGGTCGCGACTGCAAATTTAAAGAGATCGAGTTCACGGGAAAAGCTCTACGTTAAATTCAGGATCAGCGTTGTGAGCTTGTTCGTCAACTGGTGGATGGGAGAGCTATTGGCCATTTTATTGAGTACTATCGCACTCTTGGCCATTGTTGTGATACTTCGCAAGTACAATGACCACCCACCACCGGCATTGCCTCACAATGTCCCTCTCAATTTGGTTATCGCGACCTTAGCTACGGTATCGAAGAGTTCACTTCTCCTTGTAATGGCATCCGCAATCGGCCAATTCAAATGGCTTTGGATGTCTTCAAAGCAACGCCGTTTGCAAGACTTGCAGGTTTTCGATGAAGCTACCAGAGGTCCTTTGGGTGCTTCTAAGCTGCTTGCATCCAGGAGAGCCTTGTAAGTCAAGTTCCCTGAATTTGAAGCCCATCCAAGCATTCAGCTAGCTGAAAGCTCGAAGATCTTGGGCTTCTTTGGGGGCAATTGTTACAATACTTTGTCTGGTCTTTGACCCCTTTGTTCAAGGATTGATTAGCGTTCCGCAGCGAGTGGTTTACAAGGACAATCCGGCAGCGGTCTTGAGTAGGATGATAAATTATCCTCAATTGCCAGGTACCCACCCCTGGTGGTGTCTCTTCAAGTCAATCCTGGCCGTGATGATTAGCTACTGAGATTGACAGAAACGGGATACTGGAACAACATTTATCCACTTATGAATACTCTGAGCGACGCGGCGTTCAATCCGAACCCACTACCAGAAACACAGCCACACTGTTCAAGTGGCAAGTGTACCTGGCCTCCATTTACATCGTTAGGATTTTGCTCCAAATGCCAGGATATTACCCAGCCGTTACGGGCCAACTCCAAGTACGTCGATACGAATAATAATAACACATGCCCCGACGGCGCTACGTCGAACTGCGAGCCAAATTACAGAAACTACACCTACCAATTGGGCGGTCTTAGTCCAAACGGTGATAGCGGGCTGTCTACAATCGCTCGTGTAAGTTACGCGTTCCTGCTCAACCCAAATTTTGAGTATGTACCGGGATTTTTCGTAAAACCGATAGAGTGGACACGAACAACGGCGTTCAATTTCACAGACGGCACTTCGATTCCGATTGTTGCCTTGGTTGCTCTCTTCCGAACATCCACAGAGATATCTACTGCGGGAGACGTCCTTGCGGCCGATTTATGCGCTCTTAGCTTTTGCGCACACAAACATAAGGTTTCCATGTCCCTCAACCAACCATCTTCCAGCACTCTTGAGACAATATATGGCAACGAGGTTACATATGAAGATCATTTCTCCAGAAATCATACCAAGTGGGTGTCCTTCACAGGAAATGATTTAAAAATGACATTTCCCTCACCTATAAATAAGACGGATTACCTCGATGAGTCTGTCACTCTCTGGATAGCTCAACTGTCACTTATAATCCAGTCGATTGAGGGCAATCTGAGCACCTTTCCTAATGGAGGAGGACATGCCCCTACAGCAACATCTAACATCGTAGCTGCCTTTAATGCTTCCTCCAACATCTCACTCACCATGAACAACATTGCCACCGCCATGACCAATTATTACCGGGACTCCGTCAACGACACCGTCGCCGGTGGTCAAGTGGGCGAAACCGAGTCCTACATCCATGTCAATTGGCCCTGGATCACTCTACCTGCATTTCTTGTGGCGATGGGAACTGTCTTTTTGATGCTAGCCATATTCGAGACTCGAAGACGAGGAGCGCGGATATGGAAGACGTCCGAGTTGCCGGTCTTGTTCTTGTTCCACGGCTTGGAAGAGTCCTTGTATGGAGAACCACAATTGAATACTTTTTCATTCCGATCGAGCGAGATGGAGCATGTGGCCGCGGAGATTAGGGTGAAGATGGCGAAAACGTCAGCCAGCGGATGGATACTACATCGAGAGCGGAGTCTTCCAATCAAGTCCGCGTAATGGATAGAAATATACGATGGCTCTTGTCGTTGAAGCTTCCAAAGTCCCCGAGCATATACCTATATACCTATCTAAGACTTAGTACAGACGAGTTTAGAGAACAAGCTTTGTCTTGGAAATACCGCCAGCCGCTTTGGCCGGAAGCCATCAACTACCAGATGGTACTCTCGAACTTTGTTGACAAAGCCTTTCCATATACCTTCTTTCACTCTACTTGAAATTCTTTGCTCCGCACATTCCTTAAACTAGTAATCGAATGATCGAAACCCTCCCCCTAAGTCAAAAGACCATATCACATAAACGTCCTGTCGATCCGTAGGTACCTTGCACGTACCCATGTTTGTTGCTATATTCAATTCCTCGCCATCACTCTATGTGCTAGTCCATTCTTCCTTTGTGTTTCCCCTATCTTCCGCCCCCTGCTGCCTTATGCTTTCTCCCCCACCACCTCAACAACCTCCCTATCCATCTTGCCGTTTCGGACACGAGCTATCTTGTTTTTTGCATGCTCTAATTAGAATAGCGTTTGTTCAGTCTCGTACTGAGTGCTGCTAATCAGTCTAAAGTCTCCACCTGTGTATATAACGATACCCGTTTTCCCCCGTAGAAAAGATTATGGAATCAAAGGCTTCTGTCTATTCTTACATATCAGCCTGCCCTACGAAAATTCCCACAAGCGATGAATAGGAGCCAAATTTTCATAAAAGCTTGCGGAGATACTAAGTCACACTTCATGCTCGATGATGAACTGCGAGAAGAAATGACTGCCTGTGGGTCTGCCAATTGTTAATATCTTACCCCACAAGTGTGCGTCACTCTAGCTGTAGATGGAATGCGACTTGCATAGCCCCTCTTTGACAGCCATGGGGGCAATTGAACATCACACGCGTCTGGCGTTAGCTTTCCGTTCGTCATATCCGTAAACCCTGCGCTTCACTACCACGGAATTGGTCACTCGGTAAGTAATCAGAGTCAATGTGGTAGAAAGCGGCCATTTGAGACCTGAATTCTACATGCTTCCATGTTGTGGCTAATCATCCTCGAAAGGCACTTGAAGCGTTTCGAGCTCGGACTTTCACGTACAAATATAACATATGAATATACTGTCTTGACTCGATCTTTTTTGGTAACTGTTCTGAAATCTTAAAGCATAGTTCCTTGGTATGGTTCAAGAAGCTGTCGACAAATGAAAGCTCGCATGAGTGTGCTCGGAACCTTTCTGATGTCGTCATTTCCAAGTTCGGAGTTGCCTTGTAGAAGGACTGTAGAGCACCGCCACTCCGAACTCTAACCTTTTTCTCTTACCCTTTATTAGTATTCTTTAGAGAATTGAAACAACTGTGCTGTGGTTGAGAGCGAGACATGCAAAAAGTCCTCGAAGAGCGATTGGAAGAGCGCTGAGATGAGTAACCCGAGTCGTATCCTCGTCGCTCCCGCCTTTGCGAGCTGTGACGGACCCCGAACTGGGTTGGTACTAGATTTGTTTGAGGAGTCGGTCTCGTGACTGAGAAATGTGTAGACTCCTCCCTATTGGTGTACAACGATACGTCGAAGTGAATCATGGGCGAATCAGATCGATCCTGTGGGAAGTCAAGGCCGTTGCTCCTTCGGTGGACCCTTGGACCATCCATCGAAACGGACGAAACCCCGACTTGTATTTGCGACGGCAAATCCTCGCTCGTCGGAATGGGAACTTGACGACGAGAGGAAAAAGAATATCCACGGAGTATTGTGGACCCCTCCGCTCTGTTCTCACTGCGAGCCCTCGCCCTGTTTTGTGAGCTCATTGGGGCAGTATTGCTCTTGCCATGATGCTTGAGCAAAGCCGAAAGCTCGGACTTAGTCGGAAGAGATACCGATTCAGCTCCAAGCACTTCTTCCACCTGCTGAAGTGTGGCTTTGAGGGGGACGACATACACCTCGCCGAACATGTCCGCGGCAACCACATGGCCATATACTTCATGTGTAGCGTCATCGATGACCCACGAGCCGCAATCGCCTCGTCCGAGTCCTATCTTTATATTAGCTACTTAGCATAGTAACATGTTGGGAGTAGATCTTACTTGAGCCGTCATATAGCTTCACAATATACGTTTGAGTGAAGGTTCTGGCCGACCCTGCCATGAGGAATGAAGATGGCGTGGATATTTGACCCCATCTTGCTCCGTTCGTGCCACTCATGATAACGACCGTTCGGGGGGCCTCTAGCTTCATAGACCTGCGCGAAGTCTCCTTCAGTTCTTCACCGACAGCGAACGAATTGTTGCCATCCGCAAGCACAAGCAGGTTTGGGCGGGACAGCGCTAGATCACCAACATCCACTAGGGCCCAGTCCAAATTCTTTCTGGTCCGACGAGAATTGTACTCCATAACCGAAATTTGAGTGAACCTTGTCCGTTGAGGTTCACGCCCTGAATCTTGCATGGGCTTACCGAAGCTGTTCGTATCTATGATTTCATGCATGTTCTCGTCGTCACGCAACGCCGAATCAAGTTCGAAGTCTTCTTCATCAAACGAATTGCAAGTATTTTGGTCCCCATCATCCTCGCCAACGTCTTCTTGACACAGATCCGGGCCAATTGCTTCTCCTTGTATCACCATGTGCTCCGCTGTCATACCATAGACTTTTGCCCCTTTTTCTAAGGTTGTGACATTAATTATCCCACCTAGCGTTGCCATACTATCTTGGACTCTGACAAGTCTCCCACACATTGTAGCAGGCTCTGGGACAGACTCTCCGTAGGCTTGTTCCAGTAATCCATAGCCGCCAATCGGTCGGGGAGGCCGATTACAGACCCAAATTCGGAAAAAGGGTAAAGTCGAAGTCGGGTTGCGGGGTTGATACTCTGATTTGATATGCGGCTGATTAAAGAACTGCTTGACACGCTTGACCACCTTCTGTTCGCATAGCACAACAATCCAGTGTACGGCGGTGGCTTCGTCTTCGCCGAGGACCTTCAACCGCGTCGATATGGAGCCAAAGTTAACTTTAGTCTTGATCAGGTATTCATAGAGGGGTTTCTCAAACAATTCGTTCAGATCAAGGAACCGATCTTGGACATGGGTAGGTATTTCGTGGTCGAAAACTTTGAGCTTGGTGATTTTGCGCTTGAAGATATTGCCAGTGGATAGTTCTAGTTCGCCACTAGAGATGTGAAGGGACTCTCTTTCTGGCGTGTTAGTCGTGGCAGATGCGTAGCCTGAATCAGTGCTTTCTGTCAGGCTCGCTTTCGAGGGAGGTTGAGACATGTGGATCGAGCTTGTATCCGACATTGCTGACATATAAGACTCGAACTGCCCACGAGGACAAATGCTCCCTACTCAAGGGAAAGGCAAACAGTCAAACGTAACAGCAATCGTGAAAGCGAGCACGAGTCTAATTTGCAGTACGAAAAGACAGAATCGCAAAACGTGATAAGTACGCGATTTAGCAGCTGGTGGTAGATTGAGCTTAGTTGGCCAATTTGCTGCTCAGATCGACGGCGTAGTGTGCTTCAGCTCATCGCACAGGCGTCCAAGTCCGAACTTTATGCGGACACCATTCTTAATGTTTTCTGCTCAGTCCGAAAATTTGCGATTAACTTGAGAGTATAGAAGGTTGGCCGGTTGAAAGCGAGGCAGAGCGGCTCCACACCCCCATTCTCAGCTGTACGTAAGCGCTATGGGCTGTGTGCATGCATAGCCCCACCTCAATGACCAACAAGCAACTCTAGCATCATGCACTTTAAATCCTAGTCTCCCACCTGTCAAGTCGGCAATTAATCGAATAGGTGAAATAGATTGGATCACGCTACAATAAGAAATTACAGTATCGTTCCCTGCGTCCGTATCTTAAGAGTATACTATCTGACATGATCCAAATTATGGGACTTCATCTTATGCGTTGTGTTTGCGCTTCCAGATATCAGTTCGGCCGATATTTGCCTTTTCGCGATCACAAAGTGAGAAGTCCCGTCCTTTATGGTAAGGAACCATAGCTTCGGAATCATTTGGGGCTCTGAGACCAACCTCCTCCATGGTCAGGACTGGTTGATGTAGAAGTGGGGGGAAATAGGGGAAGGGTTTTGGTACATATTAGCCATAGAGTGGTCATCATTGAGCTGGCGGAAATTCGCTCGAATGGATTAGTGGGTCGGTATAGTTATAGTCTGGTCGATGTCGCCGTGGGAGTGGAGGAAATTCTAGTGGATTGCTCGCTGGAGGATAATAGGATCGGCGATCGTGAAGGCTATCTCTAAGACGCTCCCTAGGCTCTACGTAGGGTTCTTCGTGTCTTCTGCGACGGGATCTAGGGATCTTGTAATGATCGTCGTTAACAGAGCGTTCTGGGTGAGCAGAAGGGCGAGGACTTGGGCTTCGTCTCAGAAAAGGGTGGGGAGGCTCTGATGTATATGGCTCACTTGATCTGGATCTAGGTTCGCGCGAGGGTGCGCTCAACGATGAGTCCTCGTAGTGTCTGCTCCCACTTGATGCAGTGGGCCGGGTCGAATTAGTTCTTTCGGAGAAAAGGTCGCTCTCATACTCAGAAGCCTCGCACGACGAAGACGATGATCTGTAAGTTTTCTCCTTGGTCTCGAGCTTTCGCAGATGGGTAATTGAAAATCCGTAGGGATTCTCCTCCGGAGACCATCGAGATCCGATGGCAAGGCAGCTCCTGTAGGGTCATTTCCGAGGCTTAGGAGCGGATCGGTCGGTGGTGTGATCAGGCGGTGAAAGGCTGGGGCGGCGGACATCCCGTGCATCCCTCGGGTCATGATAAGCCGAAGATATACTATCTTGACAGGAAATTCCCCCCATGGAAGCATACCCTGAATCTTTACTAGCTCTACTCGTAGTACTTTCGTGGCTGCTTCTATAAGGGTGACTGTATGGAATGTCAACGGACCTAGAGTGCGAGTCACTGCGTGTAGGGCCATCAGGTCTTCTCGTTGCATTGGATGTATAGCCCGAAACCCCGACCGTAGAGATGTCCCGATGTCGTTGAGCCGTATCATAGTATGCGAGATCGACTACTTCGTTCGTCAACAATGAAGGGTAATCTACCAGAGTATCGGCAGGAACACCTTGACGAGGTCGTTGTATTAGAATAACACGCATACTTTGAATGTCCATTATGTCTCTTGCGACCGGGTGTTGATTGAGAGTAACAGAAGCAAGCTGATACTCGTGCCTCGGATCTCTGTTATTTCGTTCATCAAGGAGTCGAACAATCTGGCGTCGTCTGGAACCTTCCATTCCAAGGGCGTCATATTGCTGAGAAGCCAATCTCCCTCGTGCTTGTTGTTTGTCAAGCTGCTGCAAAAGAGTGGCTTGACTTGCAATCATTGTAGTCCTCCGGGTACGGGCCCACGGGTCCTTCCGTCTAATGGTGATAGTGGGTTCTATGATGAATGTATATCCCTCCAACCACTCACCAGCCCCTTGGGCCTGGCGGCGAGTAGTTGAATGTCGACGGCCGGAGTTTCGAGATGTGTTGCCGTCGCCTCGCTGCTGCTCATTCGTACCTAAGAACTCTGAGTTGCATGGTGGTAGGCCCAGTAGAGCCTGGCGGCCTCCAACGGACCCGGCGGGGAAATGGCCCTGATCAAGTTGTGATCGATCGACATCGGCCATCAGACGTTGCATAGCAGCGGGCTCCTCAAAAGGAATTGGTGTAGGCGGCGCTGGTTGTTTGCCATTTTTTTGGTCATACTGACGGTTGCTTACCCCTTCTGTGAATGATCCGAGCGGCTGCGGTGACTCGGTCTCCGTTGGAAGGGACACCGACCTAGCCGAGAGACGTCCCTGTATGTCTCGAAGGGTAGCATTGAAGGGAACGATGTATGCCTCCCCCAAGGCGTCTAGCGCTACGATGTGGCCATAGACCTCACAAGTCTTTATATCGACAACCGAGGAACCACAATCGCCTGGATATAATTTTGAGTTGAGATTTAGAGTTAATGTATATGTTTCAGTAGCCCTCGTGGAAAGCCCCATGTTGAGGTATGAAGTTGAGATCTTCCCCGGCTTGAGCCCACCTAATCCACTGATAAGAACGACTTCTCGGTCAGGGTCATCTACCATGGGTTCGCAGGCCAATGCTCGCAAATATCGACTAATTTGAGGGTTGGAAAAAGGAATCGCAAAGACATTCAGACGTTATTGAGCAGTGATGTTCTTAAGATCTACTAAAGCCCAGTCCAAGTCGGGTCCAGCATTGGGGTTAGATGCCACAGATATACGACCGATGAGAGGCCATTGGAGCCGCACACTTTGCATTTCTCTGGGCCCAGAGATCTCTGTTCCGACATCTCCTCTGTCTTGGCCCCCTTCGAAAGCGAGTTCAATTTCAAGCTCATCCTCGTCCAGAAGGCTCTCTTCATCTTCATCATTGTCCTCTTCTTCGTCAGACCCTGGATTGCTACCCTCGTAGAATGGTTCCTCTGTGATAACATGGCCAGCAGTCATGCCATATAGCTTCTCATTCGCATCAGGTAAACGCACTTTGACCACCCCACCGAGGGTCGCAATACGGGCCCGATCGGGTTCGCCAACTTCAATGATTTGTCCGCACAACGGGGTGCATCTCGCCAGTCCGCGTATACATTTACAGCTAGAGCGGCCATTGCTCTAGGTGCTCTATTACACACGTAGACTTCGAAGGACGGCATATCAGGGTTGCGCGGTTGTTACTCAGCTTTGATCTGTGACTGATTGAAGAACTTCTTGATCTTTTTCGACGCTATCTCGCAACACAGGACAAGGATCCAAGGCTTTGCCGTTTCTGAATTTTCACCCAAGACTCTGAGTATCATCGCGTGCCCACTAGGCTTCACTCTGGCCTTGGTGAGATATTCGTAGAGCGCCATCTCAAGCAAATCGTGTAAATCGGAAAGATTGTAACGGAATGATTGAGAGATCTCTGGGTCGAAGATCTTCAATTTCACCACTTTACGAGTCAATGCGAGATATCCATTCGAAGGGAGAGCAACACCTTCCGCAATGGGTTGACAGGCTTCGATCCCTCCTTGTGCCATTGGACCAGCGGAGCCGTATCCTGAATCAGAACTTATCGAGGGTACTTTCGTCGACCAGCGGGATGTATTAGGCAGTTCAGTGGAGATGGAAGTTCGTACCGATTCCATGATGGCTGCAGCCGGGCAACTGGCCCAGATAAGTAGCACTTGGTAAGACTACAAACCCCCAAGATTGCACACCAAAGGTGCGGAAGACCAGAGATTTGTTTATTGAAGACTCAAGCCCAGCCGCGATTGGACACTTGATATCTTGTGAGCAGACTCAAAAGCCTAATTCTTTGCTTCCATCGACTGTTGTGATATCCAATACCACTGCTTGGTTCGACACCTAGCCTGAAGCACGAGGCTGAATGTTAATGGACGAGAAACTTAAGGGACTATGCAGGTCTTACTTCAATAGATTAAAGAAGAATATACAAGTAACTCTCAGATTTCATCATGCAGATTGTTGCTCAAGAATGTTGAAGAATGGTTTAGCTGGAGATCGCGCTGACCTGAGGTGGGGGGCTCTGCATGGGCTGAGTACCCGCCAACTCGGGCCCTGCAGACATAGGGGCGCATGAAGACAGGGTTGTATTTTTTTTGTGCCTAGAACAAGAATGGCTGCCATAGCCACCCATAATTGTGTAAAAAGAGGGGAAGGCTTACCAGACAAAATTGAGCTGAAACCTTTTCATTTGCGCAGAAATCAATGAATTGAGAACATCGGCAGTCCACTATGGTCGCTACTACGTTCTCAGTATCACTGTCACCTCTAGAGAAGGTTTCTGAAGTCCAGCTCCAAGAATTGGGTCAAGTCCTATGGGATTGGTCCCTTTGCGATGATTGTAAGAACGGTAGATGCTGCTTCGACAAGGAACAATGCCCTTCACAAAGATCTGAACGTCTTGCACGATTTTTTGGACATTATAAATACCTGACAGGGTCTTATGAGCCCAATCTTGGTCCCGGTGAACACCCTGCCCTACTGTACGTCTTTTCCGACTGCTTTCTCTGTCACCGTGATCGTATTTCGGGTCAAGAGATATGCTACTTAAGCTTTTGTTGATAACTCACCTACTATGCAAACCATTCATCAATTCTCTTCTATATCGCGACATTGCTGACTTCGAGGTCAGTACACATGATGATCTTTTCGATGTTATAAAATATCTGAAGCAGGAACCTGACATCACGCGTTCACACTTTGCTATTAGATTTTTGGAGAACCGTCCTGATCGCTTGCAGCCACCATTTGCAGACCGGGAGCGTGCCATAAATCTCGCCGTAAAAGTCATGACCATGATCAATTGTTCTGCGCAGCGTCAGTCTTCCGGTCTGCTCGAGCATGGCGCATTTCAGATTCCATGGCGCCCCGACATCACATTTACTCAATACATTCTTGACATCTTCCCGAAGACGGAACATCCGAGCTTCAATGACGAGGATCTGAAGTTCCAGCAGCACATGAAGACATCTTTAATGGCCAGAAAGCTTAGAAAACGTATTGGTTTGAGGTTTCAACCAACGGACGACCTAAGAGCGCATCTGAAGCTTGATAGGAAGAGCAACATGGTAGAAATTTACCACCACACAGCTTTCCTCAAGGAGCACTTAAGACTTACAAGAGATACCCCTGATCTCTCCACGAGCGAGTCACTCAAACTGTAGGTAAAGAACATCTAACCTAGCAGACCCTAAAGTAACGTCAGCAGTGGTGCAATACCCCGTCAACTTGCACTCGAGGTCCTCGACTCAGTACAGAAAATACTATTTCCGCTCACAGACCGCAAATCGAAATCTCTCCTCCTATCTCTTGTATCGACTTGCTCTTTCGACCCCGATTGCCTTCGCTTTGAGTCCACTTCCATCCGTAATACCGATGAGAAGGATGTTACTTATCATTACTTCGGAGAGCATCTTGCCGACTTATACGATGCATTGGAGAATCCGATTCCTCAAGGCTGGTTCCAAGAGCGCTTAGAACGCAAAAGTGGGCCCAGGTACGTGATGTTGGCGACTTTGGTTGGCGTGATATTTGCGGTAGTGCTAGGTATGGCTAGTCTGACAGTGGGAGGGTACCAAGCTTGGGTTGGATACCAACAGTGGCAGCACCCGGTGGCCCCAGGGAGTAGTTGATATTCAAGCTGGACGACCTGCAATCAATAATCTCGGTCACACTGTTTTAACCCTATAGAGATAAAGATGAAATTGCCAACATTGAAGAGAATCTTTGGGGGGAACTACGGGGGAGGGTGGGAAGATAATTCCGTTTGATCGTTTTCGCTGTGGTCATACCAAACGTGATGTCGGCGTAATAGGCGCGTCGCGCTAATATTGTAACATCCGCCCGTCATGGCGTACTGTACTGATGCTAGCAGAGCTTACATCATTCTAGATTTTGAAACTCGACTGTCTCGAAAATGCTATGCCCAAGTCCCTCTGCGCTCCTCTGACGTTCTATCCCGCATACTGCTTTGCGCTCTCTCCAACCCATAATACCTGGGCCAGATTGACGTCAGCAGACGTGCACGCTCTTCAAGAGGTGTCAGGCTTCGAAGGTACGTCTCTTCGGGCTCCACAGCGGCTGTGGACGTCTTTCCCCTACATATCTAGCGTGCTGACACTGCGCCATTCAGGACAAAACCTCTACTTCCACCTAAACCACCCTATCAAATGGATTCGCCTTGTGGGCGTCATTGTCGCTCTCGACATCTTTGTCAATCGCTGGATCATGATCCTGGATGATAGCAGTGGTGCCACGGTTGAGATTACTTGTGGGCGACCTAAGTCTAAAGAACCTACATTGCCAAAGGATGACTTGAACGGACTTGCCAAGGCATCTGCTGTTCCGGATACTCCTACGGAAGGGACTACGGCTACGGGTCGGTCTATCGATTTGACCGGAATTGATGTCGGGACTGTGGTTAAGGTGAAGGGCGGTATTGGGTCGTTCAGAGGGGAGAGGCAAGTCCTGTTGGAGAGGATATGTATGCGACTGTTTATGCCAAGTCTACAACTAAATGCGCAATCAGACTAACCCCGACTACTCGTCTTGCAGCCATCGTCCACACGACAAACGAAGAAGCCGCCTCCTGGGCTGAAAACAACAACTTCCGCCAGGACATCCTCAATCACCCATGGGTAGTCAGCGAGCACGATGAGAAGCGAGCGAAGAGGAAGGCAGAAGGGCTAGACCGTGAACGCACGGCGCGAGTCGAGCGTCGACGCAAGAAACTTCACGCCATTCCAGATCCTAAGAGTGCTGCTGCGGAAAAGGAGAGGGAGAGACGGGAGGAAGCGAAGAGGAAACAGGACGAAGAGCGAAGGAGACGCGAGGAGGCGAAGAAGAAGCTGGAAGACGAGAAGAGGCGTGCTACAGCGGCGGATGCGAAGAACAAGCAGAAACGCGAAGAAGAAGTGAAGCGCCTTGCTGCAGAGGAAGAGAAGGCGAGGGATGAAGAGGCTAGGCATACGAATACCGAGAGAGAGAAAAAGGAGCGCGATAGAGGTCGAAGAGAGCAAGAGAGAAAGACTCGAGAGATGGAATACGAAAGATTGACGTCGCAAGTAGTAGCGATGATCTAAGGCAGAAGCTCTGGAGTGGTCCTAAATCTGTAGGACGCTAAGCCTA
>JAABUP010005647.1_pt1 | contig 18744 bp, 17 predicted proteins | sample 5559201 | NCBI WGS metagenome assembly JAABUP01 (sample SAMN10711887, study PRJNA513373) | rock metagenome | isolation source: Antarctica rocks | place: Antarctica
GATTTGTTGTGCAGTTTTGAATGCTAGGGGTTGGTGATGTTTGGATAGCATGAGCGAAGAGTGGGTGAGGGGCAACTGGGGGCAGGGCTTGGGTTGGGTTGGGTTGGGTTAGAGGTGTTTCGTCGATGAGTGGTTGATATAGTATGCATCTATGTATCCAAGCTGACCGATAGTGCTCAGATGCAGATGAGTGGAGATGGTAACAGCTTGAGTGCCGCGTACTTGGTACAGGGTCGGTGAGCTAGGTGTAATAGTCATCAGAGCGCAACGGGCGCTGAGTGAAAGAAGGAAGGAGATCGGGCGCGGGGAAGAATGGCTGTAGCTTGTTCATGCAAGATTTTCAAATACTGCAAATGTGGATGCGAGTGGGCCTCGAGGAGAGACGGTGTACAACCGAGGTCGTTGGCACCTGGCGGAGAGTCTGGGTAGGGAGATCGTGTGGGTTATGCTGCAGGACTGGTGGATCACGGAGATGGCGGTATGTATGTGTGGATGAGATGGGAGGTGCGGAGAGGACTTCGATTGCTGAGTTGCAGGTGGAACTGGCGACTACTGACGGTGAAGTGGGATGTGTCGACGTGGACTTCTGTTTGTATAGGGGAAGCTGTGAATAGAGAACACAAAACTCCACAAAAGAGGAGCGGGCAGAGAAAGTAGACGTGATATGCTTCTGTTACTCTCAACTCAGTTTTACTTCAAATTTCAATCACTTTCGCTATTCTGAAACATCCCTTCTCACAATGTTCAAGCGTTGTGAAATAGAAGATGATTACAAGAACATCGGAAACTCTATACAAGAACAGCAATGCTCTACTCAAAGTCAGACATGAGAAACTACGCTGCCGGAGGGCGTGTCAAGCTTCCTGCTTCGATCTGAATCTTTCCGTGTACCGGTTTCCTAAACCATCTCACCATTACATGTATGTTCTATATCGCTTGATGTAGTCGTCTTTTGAATCTTGGACATTGGGAAAAGGCCCACCACTTCGCGTTCTGATCTTCTTCGCCCTCACGATATTGTTCTCTTCCTTGCTTGATCCACGGTACATTACGCTTGCTCTAGCCTCGCGATCCTCCTTTTGATGAAGAAGCATACTAACTCTCAGCCAGACGCACCAAACAGTTAGGACAGCAATTGTTAGAGGGAGGGCTACAGCAAGATAAATCTAGCTGTGGTGCTTTAGGATCAATGATACTTTTTCTGCGTCCCAGTTGAATAACGGCATTGCAAAGAGGGTCTGATCTCATGCCTTTAGTTAATACTTCAATCTCAAAACTGAGCTTTTCGAGCTGGAGAGGCCTACAGTGACGAATGTGGCGGGTAGGAATAGCATTGTCAACAAGGCGATGCTCTTCATTGCGGAGCTATCCCGTTTGCTTGCCGCAGCAATGCTTTTGGAGTCCCTTGCCACTTCGATGTTTAAGTTGTTATCACGTTAGGCGATATAACTATATATCTACAGGTCCTAGATCAGCACAGTCTATCTCGTCCAACAGTCGTATTATTACAAACCACAGCTAGCTGGGTTTTAGCATTCTTTTGAAAAGCTTCGTATCTGTGAAGCATGCACGTAAAAGCGTTGGACAGATAATCGGCGTGCTGTTTCAACTCTAACCCTCCCTTCCTGCGAAGACTTGTACGTTCCGTAACGCTGACACCCTCCACATCTTCAATGTGTTCACATATCCCTGTGAGCCGAAGTAAGCAAAATTTCAGTCTCTCTTCTACTTTGACAAGGTCTGAACTGAACAAGTTCAGATCCTTCGTGATAGCCGCCAGGTTCGACAGGTCCATGTCTTGTCCAACAGCACGGTTGAAAAGCGTAGCGTGCCCTGTCTGCTCCTCCACCTGGATCATGGCATTCCTTGATGACTCGAAACTTGCCTGGGTCGCTTCGAATTCGAGCTGAGCTGCCACAAGCGGCAGGAAGACTGGATGTACCGCCAGATCTGCTCTTTCTTGAGGTAACTGGTCATCCTGCCGAGGTAAGTTGTGTCCTCTCTCGGGTCTTGTACAATCGCGGAAGTAACACCAGAATCGACATCATAGTTCAATCCGAGTACGTGGGCGCCTTGTTTGTGGGACATTGTCCGCGAGACCAAAGCTGCATAGCAAGCCTGATTAGTTGCAGTGCTCGTAACTACGTAGTGCTTGCTCACAAGCCCTGTGTTTCCAGTAGCATTTCCCACTGTAAATTTCCCGAATTGCGCTGTCTTGGAGGAGTGTATAAAAGGATAGACAGAAGGAAGCTTGAAGCGTTCCAAAATATTCTTGAATGTTCGCCTGGGAAAAGGGAGTTGGTTGAAAAGCTTCGAAGAGCCCGGTCTTTTAGTGAGTCCGAAATCACAACAGTATGCACAGTTACTACCTTACCAATGAAGCAATCTGCGCAAACGAGGAATGGCTTGAAAGGATCAAAGCGTGTACATCAACCGGAGGCCTCCCGTAATCCGCTGACCAGAAGGCCCTCTCAAATCCTTGCTTTGTCAGACTGCAATTCCTATGCTGGGGCTCGAGCGGACCTTGTGGAGCCAGTCTTCTATGTTACTTCCATTCAGTTGCCCCTCATCAATCAATGGACTTTTTTCCTCAGAATAGAAAAGTATCTCGATGAAATCGATGAGAGAAACCTCGGCCCACGGGAAGAACGTAAGACTGTCGAGGGATGTTTGACCGAAGGAGGGGAACATTCTGAGCGGCGTCTGCGGGTTTAGCACCACTGTAAGACAAGACGACGGTTACAAGAGAATTGGGATATCTTCTTCTCAGAGACAATCAGTCTTGAAGTTGGCGGCACAAGCAGAAAGACTAAGCTGCTACAGCCGCGGCTGAAAAGATGATAAAATCTTGAGCATGGTCGGAAAACGCCGCGGCCACGGCACATATCCTTAATCGTACAGACAAGCATGGTTTATATTGGGCCTTGACGATACCCAAGCCACATACCTGTCGAGCAGCTGGCAGCAGATTGAGCAAAGCTTTTATAGTTGAGACATTGTCGTCAATTCCGGACTGACTCCGGACAGGTATGGATTCTCGGCAGCTAGTAGAGTTGTCCAATAGGCTAAGTTATTCATGTGTTTCCTACCTTACTCAACTGCGTTCTTCACTGTAATTTCAATATTGAACTTTTCACTCCTTCACTTGAAGATCGTTCTATTCCCGACAGCTTCATGAAGAAGTCCATGTCTCATGGGCAGTTTCGTCGGCGTCAACTCCCCTTTGCAACATCTAATTCCATTCTTGTCACCTGTCTTCCATTCAATTGGCGGCCTAACTATTCTTTAGACACAGCGATCAACATTCAGATCCACATCCAAGGCTGGTCCTGCTGTCAGTGCTGCTCTGGAAAGTCAAATGATGCGGCGGCAGAGAGTTGCTGGAAGTGCAATCACAATGTATGCAGGCTCTGCTGCGAGGTCCAGGCCGTTGGGGTTGGGACCGGCTCTACACCACCGCTACAATATATATGACAGGAGAAATGAGTCGATTGCACGTTGAAGGAGAGCATCAGACCGTTGTGGATGGGTCTCCGGCGTAGGATGTCCACTTTCTCCGACTTCTGGTTCGGATCAGACTCTCCCGTTCTGTTCAGGTTTGTCCTTGATTGAGTTCATCTACATGTATATATATGCTTTTATATCAATAGACTGCATAAGGTCCTCTTGTTGCTCGTGGATGCTAGAGATACTTTGTATATAGAACACCAATGATCGTGCATGCTTAGACTATCGATCAAATCCTCCACGCTGACTTTAAATCCCCTTCTTGTGAATTCTGCCCGTGGCAATGGACGCAATCAGCAATATGTACAGTTTATTTTGCGCGAGGCACAAACCCCCATCTTGACAGTCCAAACGCCCGTTTAATCCACTCCACGTCCTGATAAATGCGGTACAGTAGAGCCAATCCCAGTCTAGTGCTTCGGACGTGGAGGCCGGACCAGTCATTCGCTTGGATACCTCTAGGCTTTGCGAAACTTCTTTTGAATGTCGTCTTCTGTGAATCTCCGAGTTTTGGTTCTCAGCATATCCGCCAGTTCGTCATGGCTCCTTCCAATCTGGTTCCCAATTGGCACCAGACAATTGGTGAGATGGTTGTAGTCCTTCTGCAAAAGCTTATAGGTTATCATGAGATAGTCAATATTCCGAAACACGAGAGCCCCTTCGCTTTCATACTGCCTCTTTGCTTTGAGGAAACTCAAGGGATGGTCGCTCCAGTGACGACGTGGGTTCAGGTGATGTGAGGTATGATAGCCGTCATTGAAACAGTATCGATTACTCTTGTGTACCAAAAGACTGGACGTTAGCGTGGCCGTCACGAACAGGCGTAGGCCGAAATGCTTACGGGTACATCTATCAACGTGATGCTCGATCGGAAGTCAGAATTCGGCTCAACTTCATCTACAAAAGCGTGCTGACCCCAATTCCCAATCATCATTCCGATCCGCATCTGCAGCAACGGCAAGAGCAAAACGAAAACAGTTGCGCGGAAGTTGCGCGTGGCCAGTAAGTAGATGGCGATGTACGAGGAAAGCTCGGAAACGATGGATTTGACGGCCAATACTCGCTTTCCCTTGCGAAGAAAGCTTAAAGGCAGTTCTATCCAGGTGAATGCGAGGAATCGACCGACATAGGCAAGAAAATGGGTGAGTTGATCGCGCTGGTATCGGATGGTAGAGGAAAGATCGTCTGGGCCGTTGCCCTCAACATGATGATGTTTGACGTGATGATAGTAGTAGGAATCCCACGTGTGACCCATGAGCGGTTCCAGTACGTACGGAAAGGTGTGATCAAACCACGCATACTTTTTGGCCAACACGCCGTTGTTGTGAATGTGATTATGCATCATGAGCGTGAAAGGCCCGCAGTAGTACGCCTGCATCAACCAGTGACACAAGGCATGGGTCCATGAGAATCTAGAGTAGAGGTAGATGGCGCTGGGGACGGACGTCGCAAGGTAAAGGATTATGTGTGTTAGGAAGACCACATCGGTTCCTCTGCGCACCACGCCTTGAGCCCACAAAACATACCGTTGTAGGAGATACTTGTTGAGGGCGTCAGGTATACGGATGTCCTTCTGATCCCATCCCGTGAAGACTGTCGGCTTGAATTTGCCGCTAATCTCAGTGCAGAGGCCTGCCAGGAGGTGCATTGACGCTTCATCGCTGTGACCGTCCTTACCGCCGGGGGGAGTTGCAGTGGCATAGACATCTTGGAGTAGGTTCTTTAAGACAATAGTATCGGCTTGTGTGAGAGAAGGGTCAAGGAAATCCTCCATGTTGTTGTCGATCATATCTGTACAATGCATTGTATGAGTACAGACAATATGAAGTGGATAGTTTTAAGTGTCCGGACGTGCAATACGTGGCAGACCACAAAATCACTACGGAGAAGGCACAACAATGACTTGAAAAAGCTCACCAAATTAGCTGTTCTAACATATGCAGTAGAATGTATGGTCAAGATAGTTCAGTAACCTTTATTTGTAGCTGATGGTTGGCACTGATCAACTTCAAATACCAGGTGTATAGACACATCCGCTTACTGTATGTTCAGACACTAAAAACTATCAGCTTCCTGAGATATGTAATCTGTTGCAGCGAGGAGCTGTTGCAAGCAATGTCTTACATGCTGGTAGAAATTTCGTTGCTGGAAAATTCGTGGTTGTTGTCAGTGACTGGGCTTGTAGGACTCGGTGGCTGTACGGTGATTGTTTGACCACCTAGATAATCCATGATGCTGATATTAAATGATGTGTTGGCTGCGGGCAGACTGAAGGTTGCATGAGATGAAGGAGCGGAGACAAGTTGATGTTCTCCGAAGGAATTAGTTTTTAGTGGCCGGACATGCAGTAAGCGGCAGAGTGCAGAATCACTATTATGACAGCGCAACAACAGCTCAAAAACTCGACTGAATTAGTTATTCTAGCATCCTGAGTGAAATGTCCGAGATTTAAGGGTACATAATCTTCATTTGCAGCGGGTGGTTGTCAATGTTACCTGATATCACTGGCTGTTTCTGCACACTGCCGCCTACCGCACGTCCGAACACTAAAAACTAATTCCTTTGTATGGCTACGGATGTGGCTCGGCTCGGTTGACTCATCACATTTATTGACTACTACCCCTGTGTTATATCGTCTTGAGGACTGATTCAATACTTGATGCTACGTCTACACTTTCTAAAAAAAGCTACATCTTGTCGGCAATGGAGAAGTCACTCAAAGGTTTTGCAGACAATCACAGTGAGAATGGCGCTTCTGTTGTAGTTGAGATTGCAATATTGCTTGATACTACTCAACCATTCCGACCAGTCAAGATCTATCATGACTTCGCAGCCTTGACTCATGTATCCTGCGGCAATCCATCGCCTTCAATACTGGTCTAACCACGTCCTCTATCCATAACCATCTTTGCCCTGATTCCCAGCCAGCCTGACGATCTTAGCGCCCGTACAGTTCCCGTACCTTCTTCTCCTGAGTCTCAGTGAAGGCCTCAACCAAACTGTCTAGGTCGTGGAAGTCGATGACGAATAATGCTTTATTCACGCCCGCCTCGTAAACCCTCGTAGAAAGCTCCCCTTCCACCTTCACCGAGTTCATGTCCCGTAAGGCATTGACGCCCTTCATCCATTCATTACGTCCATCAAGCAGCCTCTTGTGGAATTCGTCGTCGAACCATATCACGTGGATGAAGAGCTTAAGACTCCGGAGTCCAGTCAATTGCTTCGCTACAGCCTTGCACAAGCTGGTCCAATTCCCAAACAGTGAGCCCCACCGTTTAACACAGAAGTGTAGATCAACCCTTCTAATGGCCGTCTTCTGATCCGCGGTTAAACGTTCCAGGTCTTTCTCCCACCCGAAAGTGAAGGTGTTGCTATTGAAGAACAAGAGCCGTGCCTCCTGGTAGATCTGACTACATATTCTGAGGAAGTCGAAGTCGGTGGTCTTGACTGAACAGAAATGCCTAGGTCTTATAGGGAAGACCCCGTCCATGACGTGCTCGTAAATTTGGTTTCGGATCTCAGCGGGCAATTTGAGAAGCGGTGATGCCGTGGCATTTCTCACAGCCCTGGGCGAGTCAGCTCTTTGCAGCCACGATGTCGCTAGAAGAGACTTACATCGACTTTCGGAGTACAGAGATACGAGAGGCTTGGGGGTCGAGTACGAGCTTCGTAACATTGTCCATGATATCGCTACTGGCAGCTGGCCGCTCTGATAGCGCCTCTGATTGCTTCTGAGAAATCTGTCACCAGAGTAGTGGACGATCGAAGGCGCACAGGTCCTTAAAGTATGGATGTTGTAAGGAGTGAGTCTCTTTGCCTCGTGGAGTTGTGATTGCAAAGGTTGGACCTCGTGCTGGATCCAGGGAAGAAGATGCTTTGGACGAATAGAGAAGAGACGGATGGCGTATGTTTATGGTCTATAAGTAGGCTTGGAAACTGGGTCAGCGTGTTACGGCTTTGGCGATGATCACATAGTGTTATAGGACGTCAAGGTACTTTTAGTATTCAGGCTAACACATCTGCATGGCATGTGAATCTGTGCCATCTAAGCAACTCCAGGCAGACCTTGAGAAGGAAATGTGAGAAGACACGGTGAGAGAGTGCCCTTCTCTCGAGACTTGATTCAGTAGTACTCCGAAGAATCTTCAATCCCCTCCTGTGCCGTGACCCGAGCTTTTTGACGACTCGCCCTTAATTCACGTAATCCTGAGGCAACGCATCGCCTTCGGTAGCTCCTCGTTGCGGCCTTTCGCACCTCTAGCCTCAAAATTCGATCGACACTCCAACATCACGAGCTCCCTCTCCAAGACTGCCGCACACGCTCTCAGTCTCTTCTTCTCAATACATCTTCCGTTGAACTCCAGCTCCACCTTGACCTCCCTGAGCTGGCGACCTGCGAATGCAAGTAGTGGAAGTGCCCAACGAGCTTTCAAATTCAACTCTGTGGGCCAGTCGCAGATGCTGAGCTTGATGTCGAGTTCTTGGAGACCAGTCATTCGTTCGGCGGCTTGCTCGCACAACTGAGCCCATTTCGAGTCGTATGTTTCCTTCCACACCTGGTTGCGCAGCATATAAGGCTCTCCGTAGGTATGGTGTTGCAACTTTATGCTTTGGATTGCGCCAATGCACGAGGGGCTGAGGGTTGTCATAAAGCGATGTAGGATAGCTTGAGATGTGAAGAGAAAAGTCATTCGTCCGTAGAACAAGTGATAAGTTTCTTGGTGGATTTGTTCGCAAGTGAGAAGCAGAGCTGCCAAGCCTGGCGAAGGATCGGCCCTAGGCCACTTGTCAAATCTTCTATCCGATCGTCCTGGTCGTTCAGAGCGACCTCGAACACAAAGAGATCGCCAGCTGCGCAGGACAGGTTTGGACTTTCTGCTCTTTCGATCCCAATAAGTCAAGCCTCTGCTTCTGGTGAGTGGAAGAATCTCGAGGACGTGCTTTTCAAAGATGTAGTCGTAGATTTTGATGCGTAGTTCAGCCGGTAGCTCTAGAAATCTGAAACCCCGGGAAGGAGGGCTTTGATGGAGGTGACGAGGGACAATCCAGTCGCCCTTGGTGGCACGTGCCTGGACAGCGGTTTTTGCGAGCTTGAGTTTGAAAGTCATCTTGAGATGATGTTAAGATGAAAGCGGACACAACGTAGACAAACAAGATAGGAAGGAAGAAGAATCCGTCTACATATACTTCAATTGGGTATTGGTGAATGTGAACAAGGCCTGAGATGTTTGCAGAGCTGGTCTGAAAAGCGTCAATAGGTAGATGTAGTGAATTGAGGACTGACACAGCATTGATGCCGTCCAGTCAGTGAATATTATAGGAGATGCAGAATAAATCCTCACAGGTAATAAGAAAGCTTTGCTTGAAACGGTCTTATGTAAGCCTAAGAAGGATTGGGAAGTGACTGTGGATGAAATAGCAAGATAAGATGGTGGACACTGCAGACTCCTGAGCGTCCATGGTGGGCTAGGATTCTGTCCCTGCTGACCTGTCTATCCGGTCTTGGAGTTTGTCTTGACTGGTTTGCATGATGTTGGTCTGAAATTGACGCCTCGATGCTTGGTACCGGTGTAGCTGCATACAAAATCCGGCTTCTAGACAATGGCATTACCGCTTACACTTCATGATGTTTGATCTCCGAGGATGCATCTCGGCGAGACTCTTGGAAAAATTCCTCGTTCAACCAAGGACATGACAGCATTGCAGCACGAAAGGATGAGGAAGTCTGGTGAGGTCGGCTGCACGTACGCTGCGGGTAGCGATATGGAGCTAGAACAAGAGTGACCAGCTGCAGCATCGCCTTTCGTCATCGGCAGCCATGTCACTCCCTCGAACCCTTCGGCGTGCAACATCTGCATCTCGCTCTTACTACGCCAAAGCCTCGATTGACTCTTCAGGCAGCTTCTATACGTTATCTCCGTCCTTGCGAAGAGCTCAGCAGTGTACGATCAGGAGAGCCTACGCCTCTGGTCCTAACCCTACACCAGGTCAATCGCCGTTCCGGGTCTGGCCATTCGTCCTGATAACTCTTGCGGGCACAGCTTCTTATACGTTGATGGTTAGATCTCGAGCCGGTACGTTTCACTCTCTACTCCACCCACTCATCACTCTATATCTAACCCCGAGCTACAACCCGGACAGAACCAATGCCAGCCATCGAATCACCCGCAGATAAACCACGAATCACCGCTCCGAAGAAAGACACACCTACCTTCTCTCCAGACAATGTATCCGTCCTATATGTCCTTGGGGGCCCCGGCGCGGGCAAGGGCACGCAATGCGCCAACCTCGTCCGCGACTACGGCTTCACGCACCTCTCCGCTGGTGACTTACTGCGTGCGGAGCAAGATCGACCGGACAGTGAATTCGGTAGCATGATCAAGGAGTATATACGGGATGGCGAGATAGTGCCAATGGAGGTCACGGTGCAGTTGCTCGAGAATGCAATGACGGAGGATATGCGGGAGAAGGGCGGGAATGGGAGGTTTTTGATTGATGGTATAGCTTCCAGTATACCAGATATAAAGAGATTGAGCGCTGAGACTACGGACAGGCTTCCCCAGGAAAATGGACCAAGCCATAAAATTCGAGGAGTCTGTCTGCCCTTCTAAATTCACCCTATTCTTCGACTGCCCAGAAAACGTGATGCAGGAGCGGCTCCTCAACCGTGGCAAGACTTCTGGCCGAACCGATGACAACGCGGAGAGTATCAAGAAGCGGTTTAAGACGTTCGAGGAGACGAGCATGCCAGTTGTGGATTACTTCGAGAAACAAGGAAAGGTGGTGAGGATCTCTGCGGCAAAGCCACGGGACGAGGTATATCAAGATGTGAAACGAAGGATGAGCCAGAGGGGATTTGAGCAATCAAAATAAGGAGTCTGGGCATTGCGCGGACGGGCCCGCTTTGAATCCATAATTGATCCACTATTAGTCACTTAAGGGGTCCGCTAGAGTACGGCGAGAATAATGGCATAGCAGCCATAGCACATAGATTTTCTCTGACAGCCTTGTCCCTTCGTGAGTGGACGAACAGTAACCTCTCAGGAGCAGCAAGTCTCGGCATTTGCAAGCTGGTATACTTGCTCTGCACCTCAGCCAACTGCTTTTCCAGCCATTCATGTTCTGTTTGCAGCTGACGGTAATCTTTATGATCTTCACTCTCCCTTGCTTAATCTCTACGTACTTTTTGATCCTTATACACACCTCCAACATCCATGCAGAGCCCTGACCTTCCACTTCTGCTCCCCTTATCCAGGCGCAGATTGCAATATCTGTCCGTGCTTATACAGCCGACCAATGCCATCAATTGCTCAGATGGATGCATCAACAAGATTTCGAAGCCAACTCTTTAACCTGGCTTTTCATTCGGAAGCAATTTGACAATAGCACAAATACATAGGCAAAGAAATATAGCGAGTAAGCCTGAATAGCTCGACCATTGCTAGAATCGACCTCACGGTAACGCCATCCGTCCTGAGATGTGGAAGTGGTATGGATGCAAGTACATATACGGAGTACAGCGAACAAAGAATGGCGATTCAGACGATTTTTACCCTTTCTGTTTGGTGTAGATTGAGCTCGCCGGAGGTTTTCCACATCGGCCCGGTATACCTAAAAAAAAAAGCAACGGAGGTTTACTTGTCATCAAAAATATAAAAAACATCGGTTCACAACCCCAAGCACTCGTGCGTCGCTAATTGCGATAACGGTCTTGTGCTTGGTTCAGGGAAAAAGAGGTCCATGGCTCTGGAGTTACAATCTTGACATAGGAGGACAACTACATAGTCCCGGGAGGGAGGGGTGTAGAGAGGACGCTGGATGTCTTCTCAAACATGGTTCCGGTCTTGCCTGGACGTGTTGTGAGTTAGGGAGTAACTCCAATCCGCGCTTCGATTCTTTGCAAAGAAGCACGCCTAGAGAATCAAGGCTTTGATTGAGACCTTGGTGGTCAGATGTTGGCGGCGGAGGCCACTACAAACCGTCATAATCAATCTTGAGGGCTGGGAAGTAGTGCACTCGATATACTACAGCTAGGTTTACGGTCACTAGTCATTTCCAACCCACGAAAAGATGGGCACAAGCTTTCTCGTCGCTTGATACTCCACACCTACGTTCCAGCAGAGTTCGTATTGACTACGTGACGCTGCAACTCTACAATAACCGCTAACCTCCGTCTCATCATAGATTGCTCGGGGAGTTGCCCTGTTCGTACGCATACCCCCTAGTCAAACGCCCTCGCTTCAGCTCCCACTATTCGCTCTTGTGAACGCGCAATGACCAACCGCCGCTGCTTATGCCCAAGGCTTCCGTCTCGAAGATGCAAGCTCAGATCCTATCTCCTCCTCTACCCCATGCATGCTCTCCTCCAGATCCCAACCCACCCTATCCCCTCCCCCAAGTCCAGCCAACAAAGTCACCTCCCATCATCCTCCTCTCCTTTGATTTGCATTCATTATCAAGTACCACACGCGCACGATGCCTATCCCCCACAAAACGGCCTCCCTGAACAACATCCCTTCGTTCATATCTGTAGCTGCGGGTGCTGTCAGCACCGTACAGCACCACGTCCTTCCCTCCCGTTACTCTTAGGTTGGATTGACCAAGGACACTCTACGCTCTTCAGCTCTCCACACTCACCACTCCCCCCTAAACTTACCTTTCCCGTCCAACTGCGCGCCCTGATCCTTAACCCAACTCCCCAGTAATTCCAGAAAATGCCGTGCACTCGAGTCAGGAGGCTGCATCATAGCATCCTGCCACATGCAAAGCCGCAAAGCGCAGAGTACGTCATTCTTAGTTCTTGAATTTGACTGTCCGTAAAGTAGGGTTATGTCAGTCTCGGATCTTCCTGCTCCTCAAGCCCCGGGAGAAAGCTGTCCGTGCCTTCAGGCTCGGTTTAGTAGAGCGCGGCACTTCTTTGGATTGGTATGTGTACGGGTTGGTTGGTTGGTTGGTTTGGGAATTAGTGGATTGGTTTGTAGGTTAGGTTGACCTTCTCTCTTTTCTGCTTTTAGGGACGGATCAAGAACGTAGTCTCACACAGCAACCGAGAAAGACTCCACGAGCCAATACCAGAACAACTCCACAGAGGATTCCTAGCGAAACGAATGAACATCAAACTCCCGATTCCCAGCTCATAGAACCACCGCGAACCTCGTTAGCATCAACAGTAACCAACCACTAAATGACCGGCGAGAAAGAAAGAAAGACTACAACCCAAACGAATCTCACTCTACAATGACCGCTCTGACCAGTCTAATCAGGCATCCAAGATACAATCACCGAGCCCATAGGCACCAGTATCACTGCCTTTCTCTGCGAGAGTTTTTCCTTCGAGTGAAGCTGGGTAGGTGGCAGGCTTGCGAGTCCACGATGGAAGGAGATCGTCCGTCTCCAGAGGAAATGGAGCGTGGCTTTCTGCGGAGGGGAGGGGCTGGATCGCGAGATACGTTTGGGAAGGGGGAGTGGCGCTGCTCGAAAATGTCTCTTATGTAAGTATGGATGGCATGGAGTGGGTCAATCTGAGACACCGAATTGCCAACGCATGGAGGGATCGAGGAATACTAATATCCCATTTCAACCGTCTCAGAATTCATAGTTCTCTGATCTTAGCTACAGAGACATGTGAAAGATATCTACTGCTTTGACATAACAACGCGAGCCTTGCAACGCCTCGATTTAAGCATTTTCTTTGACCTAATCGGCCATCATGTCGATCTCCCTAGGTCCATTCCTTCCACCACCACTACCAGCACCGCTTCCGTTGATTTTGTAGTCCAAGTTTCTCAACTCCCTCTCCTTCTGCCTGATAACCTGCTCCCTCTCCAGCCTTACAACCGCCAACACGCCTTCCAAGCTCCCCCTCCACGTGTCTAGCCTTGATTGCACCTCGCGCCATTGCTTTTCTCCAAACGCGCGGTAGGTACTCCGATGGATAAGGAAAGTTTGGATCTGTTGAGATAGCTTGCCCTCGACAAGTCCGGCGCGGATAACGTCGATGACCCACATCTCCACGTCCTCTTGAGGTACTTGTAGCGCCTTGGCGATGTGCTGGTAAGGTAACGATCGCGATTGTGTAGACGCAGCGAGTGAAGCTAACGTCAGTAGCCGCATCTTACGGTACAAGATTGAGTCGTCTAATCCTTGCTCCTCTATCCAGCCTTCGTGCTCGTCTTTGAAGTCGTCGTAGTCATCCAGTTGTTCCGCGTTGAAAATCTCGAGAAGCTCGAAGAATGTGGATTCGGACTTGCGCAGCGCTTGGATGGAGTCCAGAGCGGTCAGATCCTGGAAGTCGAAGTGGCTGGGATGTGAGAGGGCTGACCTAAGCGCGCGGACGGAGAGGGTTCGAGCTTCGTCACTGTTGACTTCCTCCGCTGGTATGGTTCGTAGAGCACGTAGGAGGTAGAGGTAAGATTGCTCGTCTTCGCCAGCGTCCTCTGCAACATCCGCAATGCCAAGGTAGAGCTTTCGCTGGTCTTCCTCATCCATGTCCCATTGTACTAACCACGAGTCGAGGTTTTTGAGCTGGGATCTGAGAGTGTCAAAGGAGGAGCTGCGGCGCACGACGCGTAAGATAGCAAGGAAGACATGGTAGCGGGTGTCGTTGTCGGGCGGTAAGACGTTGAAGATTGTAGTTAGGACGGACAGAGCGAGGCCGGGGCCATTAGTGGGTGAGGACGTGATGGGTGCGGAGAGGTTTTGGCATATCTTAGGGAGGAACTTATCAAGATTCGGTGACTGTCGGATAAGGTGAACGAGGAGATTGTAGGCCGCTATGAATTCTGCGCGACATGAAGATCAGCCCAGTCTTACTTCGAGCCACCATGTAGCATACCCTTCTCCGGCGCGGCATTCAGTATTGCACTCGCCGTTACGATCTTCTTGAGCACCTCATCCTTTTGTCTCTGCTCCGAGAGTGGTGCGATCTCGGCTTGTAGGTTTGGACCTTCCTCGCCTTGGGATTTTTTGATGCCGTCAATGTATTGCGCCAGCTCATCCGCAAGCTCTTCGAATGAGCCTTCGATCAGAAGCGTATTCGTAGGTCCTGGCATGGTTCTTGGATATGTGCCTTGATGATTGATGTCGGAGAAGAGTTGACGATTTGACGCACTAGTAATTTGCCATTCATTCTGTGTGTGCGCGGGAACTCTTGGCGTGTAGATCAACGGCGGGATCTAAATACAGGTACTCGGCCCCACTCATTATTATTCTACCCTGCCCCTGACAGTACATGTACCAAACAATTCGTACCAGCCACGAGAGGACCTGTACCACCCCATACACGGCTGAGACGATGCGGAAGAACATATGTTACCAGCGCCGATGCGCTGCAGTAATTCCGGGCGGTCTTGACTTTCTCTTTCGCTCTCAAGACTTGGAAACATCTTCTCCGCCGCGACAACGCACTTCAAGATGGGGAACTGCAGTTCAGCGATTGACTGCACCTCATTTAAGCAACCGTTAACGGCTGACCCTGATGTCTCCGGGCTTGGAGTAGGTCTCGTACATTGCGACTTCTGTGGCAGATCGAGTTTTGGCTAACTGAGCCGCCATAGGTAGTGGTTTCCTTCATCGCCACAGCGTTGCTTACGTTCGGCGCAATTATCAATGGTTACCTTTCTGATTCCCTTCCGGATACTACCCTCAACCGGCTTGATCGATTCGTACTTGGAAAACTGGCTCAGACATGTCGGACACCTTGACAGAGAATAAAGGTTGCACTAGGTCAGGCACATTTCACGCAACGCCAACCGCCCGACCCTACGGCAGTTCGGACTGCCCGAAAACGACGGCAGGATGCCTTACGACGATTCGTGCTTGCGCTTAGTGATCAGCAACTCGTTACTGGGCTGGCTATCTTGATTGCGGGATATATCAAGCGGTGCTCGATGTCTCAATATCATTTCAATATCGTGAAAGCACTTGCATGGTTCTCGTCTACCATACACCTCTCGACTCTTACTGTACTTCGTGATTACCTCACGGACCATCCCGTGGTTCGAACTTGGCGAGTGATTGGGATGGTTTGCATGGTGGCCTTGTTATACACCGCAGAGTTCATGCCATCCTCAACCCAGCGGATAACTGAAGGACTGGACAACAGTATGCCAATTCAGTGCGTGTTCAACAAGAAGCAGATAGGCAACGACCTCTGGAGCATTCTAACACTCCCGCCGATTCAAGCATTTCTACTTGTCTCGTATGGCAACAAGGTCTTTCACCTGTACTACTTCAATTCCAATGTCTCCATAATGGGTTGGTTCATCCGACAAATCAAAAAGGGGTCCAGAGCTAGCGTCAATCAACTGAAAGAACTGGCGGAGACCGTTCTAGAAGCGGATGAGCGTCCGAAATTAGCGAAGAGTGCTGCTTATAGAAAGCTGCAAGAGAACAGGCGTGATTCCCGGCTTATCCATCGTCTCAACGCACTCTCAAAGTCACAGAGACCACGTCCTTCTCTCCGGCGCGGTCTTGCGTTAATCCACTTTATCTTTGCTGAACTGAGCGACTGCTTCCTGTATCAAATACTTTTCCTATTATTTGGAATTACATATGGTCTTGTTCAGATTGCCGCATGTCGGTGGGCTTACATGAGTGCCCCTGCTGATATAATTGGAAGCGAAAACGAGATGGGATTTGGGCAACTTGTACCGCTGTTGTTGATAACGTTGCCAATCTTGGCAGCTGGAGAGGCCTATTTCGGTAAGTTCGAATTGTCAGATACATCTGCGCAGACGCTGATGCACTAGCATTATCAGAGGCAAGGGTTAGTGGTCCAGACACTGTTTACAGGCCGTCTTATTTCTTATCTGTAGTAGATGGGCAACGGGCGCTGAGCTCTCAAATCCACCTCCAAGAAGTCGATGGAACAGCAGCCTACAACCTACAACCAGTTACGCAAGACTTTTCCTCTCACAAGTCCTTGCACGAGTCAGTCGAACATCAGACACTCAAGCCCGTAGTAAGAGTGGATACCGAGTTTGGTCTGACGCCAGACGCTGCCGGTCTGTCACATCGTTCAATATCATCATCTTATGAAGCGCAAGGCAGGCCTGAAGCTGCCACAGCCAGTGGCCAAGCAAGCGGCAGCAGATGTGTTGTTGATATGCTAGACAACGAGAACCCATACAGTTACCCTGGCCTGATCAAATACCTGGCTTGCATCATTGTCTGCCTTATCGTCTTCTCTATGTTGTACGCTTTCAGTCTCACAACGCTCACAACTGAGTTTGCTATTTTGTCTAGCTGGGCCGCTGCTGGGGTTGCCATCCTTTTTGGCGCTATTCGAACTATAAGCCAGCTCATTGATTGGGTTACTGACAATATTCGGACTCACAAAGGAGGAGAGCGATCCAACGACTGAAATGGATCGCGCCGATACGATGCCGGAGTTCCCCTGTTTCAAAGATGGACCCACCAATCTCGTGGAACATCCTGTTAGCGGAACACTGCAGCCAGGACAGGAGTATCAGACAACCAATCTTTACTAAGAACAAAGCATGTCACAACGTCTAGAGCAAACTTAACTTTTCTCCCTCCAGACTATGCTTCACTATGGACGGTGACTCAAGGCTGATAGACCGAGGCTAGGGGTGTTATTATTGCCGCTATATAGTGACTAGAATACACTGATGTGAATCCTCTTCGCACTGTTTGGGAGCGGTCTCTATTAAGAGCGATAACGGCTGGTATTATCTCGCATCAGTCTAATGGTCAGCGAAGATAAGGGTCAGCTCAAGCCCTGAGAGCTGGTATCAAGACAGTCAGAATTTCAAGCAGGATACTCTGATTACTGTTCCTTTGTCTTTCTTGGCACTCATGAGGACAACGAGGTTCGTCGGCAAACAAGTTTTTTTCTCCCAGTAAGACCGTCCACGGTGCAGAAGCAAATTCAAGTTACACCTGCCTTTGGTCACCAGCTTGACATACTATGGTATTCAGATACATTCCGTCAGTGCAGCGACGTAGACACATCTACTACTCCCAAACGAAACAGCGGTGGGCCAATATCATCGTAATACCAAACTACTTATCGAGAACGAGCAGTGCCTGCCAGCTATCTGCGAATCTGGAGTGAACAAGGGGTTCCTAGATCAAGGGTGACACTCGGGATATTTATTTACTAAGCCACCAAGCAAGAAGCAGGGTCGTCACTCCAGTCCCATTAAACCCAACTCTCATAAGCTGTACATAGACATCGTGACGCAGCCCTCGCCGTCCGTTCTAAGACTACGCCAGACCGCGGCCGCTCAAGGATGGTTCCAACATGCTCCGGTATTTGGGCCTTTGAGAATTTTGAACGCAGTTCTTCCCGATACCACGCGACTCCCTTCCCAGACTTTAGCACGCCGACCAAGGTTGGGGAGCGTCTAACAGCACGTGTTAACGCTCGTGCACAGCCAAAGCCTTTTCCGCCTCCACAGGATCGAACCAATACCCACACCGTCTTTCACCATCCACACAAATATAACTTCTTTGTGGAAAAGGATCTGAGCCGGTCAGCCCAAGAGCTGCCCTCGCAGGCCCTGATATACTAGAGCCTTTGAAGCCCAGGCGCCGGCCGCGTCCGACGCGACACATGTCCCTTCGATTTCAGTCGCGATTATTTCGAAACTTCGGGCTGCTTGCTACCCAATGTCGAACGCCCTCGAAATGCTCGTCTGTCGGATTCTCCAAACCCACACACGCTGGTCATCCATACATGGTTGGGTTTGCCCACAGATTGGCTGGATCAGCGCTAAGATCTAGGGACTGTCGTCGATGTCCAAGTGGAATGTTGCGCCTTCCCCTTCCACGATGGCAATGTCGGTGTGGGAAAATTGTGGGGCCCCTATGACTCCGGAACTGATTGCTGGCATGCAGCAGGACCCAGACACCAGCTTGGCGGGTACGCATCGACCACCCGATTTGGGTTGGGTGTTGGGCTTAGATCATCCACTCCTTCGCGGATGATGATGAAGAGATTAGTGATGACAGCTCAAGTGCTTCCGCCAGGTCTGTCGTCTCTTCAGGATTGCCTTGGCCTCATCATGTACTCTACAATGTGAGGGAAGCGAAGAGAGGCATTTATCATGATGCAGAAATTTACGGATCACAGGCTTCTCAGTATCTCGGCAGAGCGCCGGAGACCTTTCAGTACAGTGGTGGAAGTTCAGCGATCATGGCAGTGTGATGTTCGTTACTACTATGCTCTTATGGATTGACAATGCGCTGACGGTTATGAGATGACCAAACACC
>JAABUP010005648.1_pt1 | contig 18741 bp, 28 predicted proteins | sample 5559201 | NCBI WGS metagenome assembly JAABUP01 (sample SAMN10711887, study PRJNA513373) | rock metagenome | isolation source: Antarctica rocks | place: Antarctica
GCAAGGGCTACTTTCTTGGGGCTTTCAGGCGCATCTACATGTTTTGGCAGCGGCTTGTACAGCCTCCTGCTCCGCATAAGTTTGCATAGCTGAGTATTATTAGCCTACAGGAACCCTGTGTTCTTTCTAGATTCTGTTAGGGTTTGCTGCTGTGCCTAAGCTTACTGCATGTTTAATCGGGCATAGATGGCAATACGATTTGCAGGCAACTCTCTTAGAACTTGTAGTTTTGATTCTCTTGAAGCACTGCTTGCATGTACATACTGAGTCTGTACTCATGACACACAACATTTTTTAGAGTCAAAATGTCGATATGATTGTAGGGTTTATGACACATTACACAGAACATGCAGAACATTTTTTTGCATGACAAGATTTGAAGGCAATGAACCAAGCTGGCAGACCAAAGTACCATTGAGGCAGCGTGCCCTGTATGTTGCTGTTTATGCATGACTGAGCAGCCATGCCATGCTTAAAACAAATTTGTGCCTCAGGTGTGGGCCTTGTACTTTATGCTACTGGCCATTGCCACCTTGTTTATCATGATCACAGTGATTGCTGCTGCCTGGCTCTAAATCTTCATCACAAGTCCAAGCTTGGCTCTTCACGTATGTTACTCCTTACAACCTATCCTTTTGACCGATTTGGTAAAAGAACTGTAGATGATCTAGTGTCAAGCTTCGCGACCCTATCACTGACAAGTTATCAGAGGCGTGCCTTGACATGCAAAAAACTATTTGAGAAGAGGTGATCATGTACAGCATGTATATCATGGATAAATGTTTGCACATTGCCTCTGTGCAATGGTCTTTGCCAAAATCATGCCTAGTAGGGTGTCAATACACAAGGCTGACGGCACAAATGTGCAGGCACAGACAATGACCAGCTGAAGTCTGGAAAGCACGCGGTGGAAAGCAATTCATTCATCACATCAACCAACAGTGCAACCATTTTACTTGAAACTCTTATGAGCACCAAGACCCCTCTTCTTGCCAGGACGTCCAACTGGCTGTCCAAGATTTGCTGAACCAGTACGCCTCCCTCCTGGCCCAGATGGTTTCCCAAACTTACCAGACTTGCCTTTATCACCAAAAGAGGAACCACCAAACTTGCTGGGTCTGCTAGGAGCACCAAAATTACTAGGTCTGCTAGGGGCACCAAACTTACTAGGTCTGCTGGAACCACCAAACTTGCCAGGCCTACCGTTGTCGTCTTCACTGGTCCCTGCAGGCTTTTCAAACCTGCTGGGCTTGCTTTTGCCAAAAGAGGAGCTACCACCAAACTTGCTGGGCCTGCTGCTGCCAATGCTGCTGGGCCCTGTCTTACTGTACGTCGAGGAGCCACCAAATCGGGGTTTTGTAGTATCAACAGGTTTGCCCCGAGCACCAGTTGCTGATGGTGATGATTGGCCATGTGATGATTCAAATCTGGCAGCACCTCTGACACCCCTTTGCTGAGTGGCCTTCCTTTCTGTGAAACGTCGCTTCAGAGTCTCAGGCTTGGGCCTGCAGCCAAATATAGAATAAAGCTGATGCTGGAACTGCAGAGCAAGGTCCTGTGAGGCTGAGAAAACAGTGACGCTGCCCTTCTTTTGTTCTTGTGGCTGCAGAGATTAAGTAGTCCCATCTGGTCTGTTTTTATGGGCAACCTAAATAACCGAAGAAGGCAATCCAAGTATCAAAACCTGCAATTCCATTGTTGTGTATGCACATGGCTAACAGGACAGTTTTGCACTCCTCAAAGGAGAGCTGTAGCTCCCCACCATCTGAGCAGCTGTCAGCCTTATGTGGCTTCCGCAAGCAAAACTGCTCAAATCACTCACCCCCCAAAGTAGTGAGTTGTACCACAACAGCGTGGATCATTGCCACTGATGTTTGTCCCTCACCTCATGTTTGGTGGCAGGGACTTCTTGTCGGCTGACAATTCATCCATTGGCAGGCCTTGCTGCAGAGCCTGGTCAATCCTGCTGGCAAGAACCTGATCACCTTTGGCCACCAGGCTTGTCACACGCCCCTTGTGCCCTGCCCTTGCTGTGCGCCCTGTTCTGTGGATATAGTCCACTGGGTTGTAAGGAAAGTCAAAATTCACTACGTGGTCCACTTGCCCTGGAATATCCAGACCTCTGCACATCCACAACTTGCGCGTCAGAGATAACACTGTGACACTCCAGCGCACTCTGAGGACAGACGGACTGCAAGGAGCCACGCAGAAAGCAGATATGAGATGCAGAGGGCGTCAGATTGGCTGCTGCACTGAGATCACAAGGCAGTGAGCTTGTACTAAACTGTGTAACATGGAGGGAGGCTCTGGTGCGCAGATGTTTAGTCACAAGATGTGTTTACCTTTTCCCTTACAATTCTAGCTCACTGCAAATCGACTCAGATGTCTCAAGCAAATAGGGTTTTTGGCATGCGACTGTGCAGGGACACTGTGCAGCTGATAGCATCACCACTCATGCAATGCAATACATCCAAGTTTTGGCTACATGACCAGAGCACAGATTCTGACATTGCTGTTGATCAGGTATGCTGGCATTGAGCATTCAGACATTGGAGCCAGCCAATTTAGGTTATCAGCACTGTCAAATCCTCTGATATCATCTGTTACGCTCAATCCTTTCAAATGGACAGTAAATTAGGGAGCACACCTGGCGGCAAGATCTGTGCAGACCAAGACTGGCTGACTTGAAGATTGCCTGCCTGCAGCATGACTGCCATCAGCAGTGTTGCCTCCCTCTGCAAAGGCAGCAATAGCCTGGCGTCGCCCATCAAGGGGGACGTCACCATGATAGCTTAGGCTGGGCAGGTCATGCTCTTGCAAGTACTTGTCTGCAGCTCTGCAACTGTCCAAAGTATTGCAGAAGATCATGATCTTCTGGCCCCTTCTTTGCTCGCTTTCGACCACCTGCAGGGGTCAGGAGCAGACATTGGACACGACAGCAGGCCAACTGGTCTATGTGTTTTATAAACGGCAGGTCTCAGCAGCAGGTGTGCCACATGCAATCATTGTGACAAACATGCGAGGGCAAACGCGCAAACCAATCTTCAGAACATCACACTCGCTGGCTGGCATGCAAAATCTGGCATGCAAAATCTCACATCTTGCTGACTGGCCAAAGCACAGCAGGCTAGAAGTATGAGAAAAGGAAACAAGACACAACGCCTTTTCATTTCAGTGTTAAATAAAGAAATGCCTGAGGGCAAGGTGTATTGAGCTTTACAAAGGAAAAGTACAAGAAACTCATGCAGATACAGACTTGTCCTGCACATATCTAGCTCATCATGACTGGAAAGCATTATAATCATTATCATTACTATTACCAGTACTACTATTATGATTATTTGTTATTATTACGGTTGTTATTATTATTACTATTATTATTATTATTATTATTATTATTATTATTATTATTGTTGTTGTTGTTGTTGTTGTTATTATTATTATTATTGTTATTGTTGTGTTTATTGTTAGTAGTATTATTATTATTACTACTGTTACTACTATTACTGTCATTATTGTTATTGTTATTATTATTGTTATTACTGTGGTTACTATTCTTCTTACTATTCTTATCACTATTACTGTTATTATACAGAGGAGATAGGTGAAGGACACTGTACCTGGAGGAGCAGGTCCAGCTTGTTCTGACCGGGCGGCTGCCTCAGGAATGTGTGACGCGCTCCTGCTACCCCCTTGTGAAGGCTCTTGGTCTCTAAGCGCTTCATGTCAGGAAATTTCTCCTCCAAAAGCCGCCTGATGGGCTGCATTCAAACCTTTCTTGTGAGTACCTTACAGCCTGGAATGATGAGCCAAATGTGTCATGTAAAGACACAGGTGATGACCAGCTGCACCAGATGGGACCCACAGTAGACTTGCAGGACAATGACAGGACAGCCACTTGTAGTACTGGCTGCATGAGTCACTGTAATAGTTGTTGTCAAAATGGCTCATCAACTGTACGTTCACAGCAATTTTGTCGGCCATCTGTAGCACGACAGCAAGCACAGGTGCACAGGATATGCACCATGACAAATACAGAACAAAGACTGGTCAACATAAAAGTCTGGCTGGCTTGCACACTAGTTTCTCCAAGTTTGTAGGGCCAATGTGAGATAGCCCAGACAAGAACATCATTGTGCAACAAATAGCTGGTGATTCAAGCGTCCTGTGCTGTGTTTGCACACGCAATCATTTCACTGTGATTGTGACTGAACTCTCCAATCTGCACAGCACCATGGCTGGCTTGCTGAAAGCTCAGGCACATGCTCCACCATATACAGCCATCACACCAACAACGTACAAGCACAGGCATGCGCAGTCATGCATGCAGACGCTAACGTGTTGCAGCGAGCAGGAGCCCAACCTTGGTGAGTGTAGCTGCAACAAGTATGCAGTGAGCAGGCTCTGGCTTGCTACGCAGCGGCCCCAGCACCTTCTCCACTTCAGGCCCAAAGCCCCGGTCAAACATGGTATCGGCCTCATCAAGAACAACATACTGCACGTCACCATAGTACACATTGCCCTTCTCAGCGTGCTGCAGCAGCTTCTGTGGAGTGGCAACCAGAATATCCAGGGGAGTTGCTAAGGAGGCTGCCTGCTGGGCATACGTGCCACCTGCATGGCCAAGCACGGTGCTTGAGCCTCCGTAACAGTGAGTCTGATAGTGAGTCTGATCTCATGATAGTGAGTCTGCAGGAGATGCATGACGGTCAAGAACCCATCGTGATAGTGAGTCTACAGGAGATGCATGACAGCCACCAGGATGTTCAGATGCAAAGCAAACTCCATTGTGGGTATGTGTGCTCACTCCAAGACATGCAGTTGACTTGGAGTCAGTGTACACTCGAAGTCATGGTGGGCTCCTATGCATCAAGCCTTGCAAGCTGTAGCTATGCTTGCTAGACATCAATGCTGGCTGCTTCAGGCTTCATTGTAGAGTAAATCCACGCCATGGGCAGCCGCCAACACATGCATGGTACGCTGAAATGACAAAGCATTACCTCCATTAACACATGCTGATCTGAAGCGGGCATGGTGACTGAGTGACTTGGCAACCTGCAGGATCTGGTCGGTGAGCTCCCTGGTGGGACCCAGAACCAATGCTCTGGGGTGTCTTGGCTTGGTCTGCTGCCCATCCTGCTCTTGTTGCCGTAGCTTGTGCACCTGTAATGAGCCAGCAGGCTGCATTGTACAGCAGCAACACAGCCAATTGGGCTGATGAGGAACATGCAGTACAGCAGCAACACAGCCAATTGGGCTGATGAGGAACATGCAGTACAGCAGCAATACAGCCAATTGGGCTGATGAGGAACATGCAATCGTGCAACACCACAGCATATAGAGTGCTTGTGCTGCTTCCGCCAGAGCATAATGCAAGTCTGTGCCCAGAATGGAAGATGTCTCTGGTTTCATACCAGCGGCAACAGGTATGCAAGTGTTTTGCCAGACCCAGTATGGGAGGCTAGCAATACGTCCCCGCCCTGTAGCATGTCTGGTATAGCTGCAGCCTGCAGCATAAGGCAACATGTTTTGCAGTAACACAGCTTCAGGGTTGTACAGTGTGACTTGTAGGACAGCGAGCCATGTCATGCAAAACTTGAATCTACCTGTATTTCGGTGGGCTGAGTAAGCCCATGTTCCTGAGTCGCGACTAGCAGTTCAGGAGACAGGCCAAGTGATCGGAACTCCGCTGCCCACTGACCTTCCGGCTCTTGCTTCCTGTGCTTTGTAGGTTGCAACGTAGATGCGGCCCGAGCAACTGTCCTTGTGCTGCTAGTGTTTGGTCTGAATTGCCGTAGACTGATGAGTTGCTGAGCGTGCAGAGCGTACGTGCAAGGTGCAAGCAGCGGACCCAGCCCCAGGGACTGACGGAACGTGCCGCCTAACATGCGCCAGACTGTGCTGCCACCGTGCTTGCGACTCAATCAAGGTGACAATCCACCGTCTCAGCCGAGGCAGACACTGTTCGCAGTCGCGGACAGAGCTTGCACGGCGACATAGCCTGTAATGGTTGCTCCGAGACAGTAGATGAAGCGTCGTTTGACACTGCCTGACATTCCGGCACTTGCTTGTGTTCAGGCATGGACCGGAGGGTGTTGATATGTATGCTGTTTCTTGTACACTGTGTTACTTTGCTCCTGCAGCGTCTCAATGATGTGTGCGGACGATGGAAACCGTTGTTGCGACGGCAGACCTCGCAATCCAGGGGGATCAGGCCTCCGCCTCCTAAATGCCTCGCAATTGCCTTAGTCGACGGTAGCGCACAGGACCTATATCACCTCCCTGTGGTTTTAGCATGGTGAATATCCGATCAACACTTGTCCCTGGCTACCGCATGGATGTACTGAAGATCGCTTTTTCGATGGCGTTGCAGGTGCGCCAAAGTTGGCATACAGCAAGCTGTTATCTATGATCCGGCAGGTCAGTAAAATGATGACGTGCATATGACCAATTGTCATTTGCAGAATTTGGCTCTTGACTGCTTTCAGGCACTCTTGGGCCAGAAAGTTACGACATACTGCAGGTAAGCTTGCTGACATCAATCAGCTGCCATCATAAGAAAGTCACACCAACACATGTTTGCAAAGCTGTTTCTTGAGCTGCATTCTGTACGTTGCAAAGCAAGCTGGCAATGCAGCACACACGCATGTCATTAAGTTGGTAGAACAAGTGCTCTGCCTGCTGATGTGCAGGCACCCGTGTTGCATAGCACAGCTTCTTCAGGCCTTGCTATCAGCGTGCTGTCACAACAGGCCTGTGTTTCTGCTTTGGTAGCTGCAGCTCAGCAGGGTCCCGAACCCCGCTTATGTCAGGATGGCATCTCACACTCTCAGGTGACTACTTGCAATCTGGTAGCGCAAGCTCCATAACAAGCGTCAACTGCTGCACCAATAATTTGTACAGCACATATCAATGCTAATGGTGTGCTGCATCTGCAGGCAGAGCAGCCTGAGAGTACTGCCTGGTTGAGCAATATACTTCATCAGAGCTCGTTAAGTGCGGGAATGACAGAGCCAGAACTCCTTCTGGCAAGTTTTAGGCAGCTGGCAAGTCACCCTTCACAAAGCATGTGTATTCTCACTCTGCACTTGTCATGCAGGTGTTTGGCAAATCCTTCACATTGGCTGGATATGCACCCTGGCCACTACGTTCGACAGAAATGTATCACATGGGAAGATTGAAAGACGTTACAGTTTGCTTACTACATCACACGCTGCAGCAGTATTGCAACACAGTGCAACGATTTGGGACATGACTTTTATACATGTTGCTCTTCAGCTAGCATGCCCTTGAAGACTTGACTTGTTTTATTGCATGAGCTGCGGTCATACGCATACTCACTGTTTGTCCCTGACGTCCACAGATTTTGAGCAAGCTTGCACTTAAGTGATGGAAAGATCCACTCATGGTGTTAGGCTTCAGCCCAGCTACTGATGTTGCAGCTACAGGCCCTTGAAGACATGAGGGTGCTGGGATTCTGTAACTCTGGTGGGCAACAATCAAATTTGGCTCTGGTCAATCAAATCCTTGCATGGACAGGCCTGGGTTGTATCATGCAGCTAACACCCAGGAAAGAAAAGGTCACCCAGGTGAAGCAGCCAGATGCAATTGCCCTGCCGCCAGCAAGATTATAGCCATACATGATGTGCCTTCTGGTGGACGTCATTTGGATCACTGTTAGTGTTTCTCAGGCAGCCTCAAGTGAACAGAAAGCACGTAGCATCATGCCTGGCTGCATCTGCAAACACACTTTGCTCAAAGCCGAAGCTCATGTTTTGCAAAAGATGATCTGCCTCAAGACGAGGCGTAGCTCCTCTTGCATAGACAGCTGGTCTGACTGCCAACTGCTCAAACTCTCTGCATTCCACAGGCAGGACATCAGCAGCAAGTCTATAAGGTTGCGTTGCCAACTGTGTCAACACTATCAATGCTACCTCAGCAGCTGTACAGTGCTGCACACCAATGTCAGCACTTGACTGTGATAATACTAAACAAAGCTGGAGCAGACATTGCAACCCTTATGGGTGCTGCTTGGCAGGCTAGCTAGTCAGCATCTGCTTGGTATGAGTGCAAACAAACATGATCAACAGATCAGGCCATCAGGCTCCTCAATTCGAACTGTAACTGTGACAGCGATGAGTCAAGGTGGTCAGGAATGTCACGCAGGCTTTGGGAACCTTTGTTGACGCCCAGGACAAGTACCACACTGCCGTACCAGCCTTCCCTATGTTGCGCACTATCCACCTTGTGATAGAAGCTGCCGATCATAATCTGCAGGGGCTTCCTCAAAAAGTAGGATGACAGCAGTTAGAATGGGCGTTGATGCACCATGCTGGACAAATGTGAATGCTGCTCAGGCATTTGCTGCAAGTGTTTGCTGTTTGCAAGTGATGCCTGCTGTGATAATGTCGACTGGCATACTCTAAACCATTGCCGCTTATTGTCAGCAGGCTCAAACACCTCTTGCCGTTGCAGCAGCATGTACTCAAGCTGAATTTTGCCTCAATGCTGGAAAAACTCAGACAATGACGTCAACATCAGGTACTGACAGGTACTGCAGCAGCTGTAGTTGCATGGTGAGACTATGCTACGAATGAGGCAGATGTGTTGAGCCAAAATCATTGAATAACAGCTCATAGGTTGAATTACAAATTGGCATATGAGTGTAGTTGTGGCGCAAAGCGCCGTCAAAAATACGTGAATACAGCTTAGTGAGGACACCGCTCAGATATCTTTAGTAAAAGGCGAAAGATATATATGACACAGTGGTGACCTCGCTGTGATAATAATCTGCACACAGATACTTTTGATATAAAGCAAAGCTGGGTGAGCAATAGCTGGCTGAGTATGGGTCGCACAAAACCCTGCAAACCCTATCATGGCCCAGTCAACACGGTGCTGGCACAATGTCACAAGCGCAGCACACTAGACAGGTACTTCGCTTGTGACCGTCACATGTCGGACATTGCACAAAGTCAAGCTAGCTAGACTAAGCTGAAACCTTCTGCAGTATCACATCTGTTGTGATGATAGTGTTGATGATCTCCAGGATGGTGCGCATGAAGTCAGCATAGACAGCATGTTCTGCTGCAAATTATTCAGGGGAGGCAGAGGGTGAGGGAGTGAAGTAGGGGGTGCCCAGGGAGTGCCAAGGGGAGTGCCAGAGTCCAGGCTGCCGCTATGGCTCCTTCTGCCAATCCTTTGATACCTATACGTAATACCTATACTGTACTGCAGCGGTTGTCACCCATGACAGCGTTGCCTCTGCAGCAGCAGTTGTTAGTCATCATACATTGCGCATAGATGACATCGTCCTAGGGTTGGTGACTTGTGCAGCGATGTATACAGTATACATTTTGGCAATGGGCCTCACTGAAGATGGGAGTCAGGCTGTGTTGCATAGGCTTAGCATTTGTTCAGCAACAGGAAGGAGCAGATGAGTGCTGGTCTCAATGTTAATGTATTCTAGACAGGTCTGTGCATATACAAGCTACAGAATCTAATTGCGCTGTCAAGGACAACTCATGCTTCTGCTGTATATGTACAGCACTAACGAACCACTGTGATGCTCAATTGAAGCCTTGCACAAACAGGTTGCTAACGATTAAAATAGTCTTTCAACTTACACAACAGAAGATGCTTGCACTGACGAATGGCTCGTGTACACAGAAAAAGCTGACTGTCTGATAAAAGCAGGACCGTAAACCCTATATGCCGACAGTGGCATATGCATGGACTGAAATATTAACCAATTCATTCTAAGCAGAGTGTCAGTCTTATTTTGTCAATGAGCACTGGACATGTAAGTCATTGTTTCAATGCCTTCTGCAGCTTTTGATACACATCAGCTGGCTTGACCTTCTGGATCATCAGGAGCTTATGCCTTGTGCTTTCACCCCTGATCAGGGACATTTGTGACAGCCGCACTGCCAGCAGAGCTCGCATAAACTCCAGAATCTCCTCATTTGTTTCTGGCGCTGTGATAGCGCCAGCGATCTCAATGCGGACATGGTCTGCTGAAATTTTGATGATTGAGGGTTTGTCTGCTCTGTCATCAATCTCCAGGGATACCTGGGTTGTGTCCTTGTTCAAAGGCAAAATGCATGGAGGCACAGGTGGACTAGATCCCTGTGCAGGATCCTGGCTGGAGTAAGAGGTGACTGCACCCTCGAGAACATATAGATACTGACCATCTGGCTCTGCTCTGTATGCCACAGGTAGCTTTCCAATGTTATATCGGTATTGCTTTTCAACGTTTCCACTCTGGCGCTTGATCAGCTTGCTGCCTCCTTCTGTGGTGTATAGCTTGGCTGTGAAGGTTTTGGTGTCTATTACACGTGCCCCGTCTGTCCTACGCCTGGGAGCTTTGCTGAGGTTGCAGTTGGTTGTTAAGGTATGTTGCCCTGAGTACTTGCAGTAATAGACGTACACCCGGGACTCTCCTACAGCTGGGGCGTCCTCGCTAGAATAGGTAAGTGTGGCGCGCCTGGGCATCCCGAAAGCTCACTCGCAAAGCAAGCTTCTGGTGCTACAAAAGATCGCAGGAGGGGCTACAGCAACCTCCACATCATACACAGACGCATTCTGCTGCTGCTGCTGCTGCTGCTGCTGCTGCTGCTGCTGCTGACCGAACGAAAGTGAGGCTATGGCAATTAGGACAGGCGAAGTTAGGCGGCACCGAGCAAATGCCTGCTGCGCTGCAAGTGTGCAGGCCAAATGTGTCACATGGCACATGGAGCAAAGCATGCAATATGCATGATCAGCTTCGCTAGCTGATTGTACCCGCGGAAAGCTGTCAATTTCCTGCAACAGGTCTGGAAATTATCGGGCGGCCAGCCGCTTTTGAGAATTGCAGAAGTTGCCTATTGTATTCAGGCACACCCCCGCCTGAGCAGACTTGACATTAGCATAGAGTGCATGTACTGCTGACAGAGTAGACGGTGTATGCTCTGACCTGACGCGCTCGCAATGGCGCTTGCTGCCATGTTGGGTGGTAGTCTGGGTGTCGTGGGGGGACTTGCGGTAAGCCAGAGGCGTACCAGATGTCTTGCTGATGGCTGGGGTGCGCTTACGAGCTGGCTCCACAGTTTGCATGATTTCAACACACTGAACTTGTATCCTGATTGACATCCTGCAGGCTGGTGCCCGCTACTTCAGCACCACAAAAGCTACTGAGACGTACAAGGAACTGGACATTTCTGCTGATCACGATGACAGCGTTCAAATCCCGGATATGGAGGGCAGGCCAGTACCTGCTAGTGCCTCAGACGTGCTTCCATGGACTCCCGAATGGACGAAATGGCCAGACTATGAGAGGGTATGCATTGCACAAACCCAGCTGTATTGGGACACCAGGCAATTTACACCCTGCTAGACCAACACTTGCTGCCTGCAGACTATGTGGTTGAACAATGCCGTCAAGACCTTGTGGCCCGTGTACAATGAGGCCATAGCAAAAATGGCCATTGAGCAAGCCAAGCCCCAAATAGATGCTGCGCTCGAAGGGGTAACTCACTTCCTTACCTTGCAGTCATCATGCATGACTCTGTGCACTATATCCGCATGTACAGGACAAACATGCTGTGAGCTATTTGCAGATCCCTGTGGTTCAAAGCTGACAATATAGACTTAGCACAAACATGCTGTGAGCTATGCGCAGATCCCTGTGGTTCAAGCTGTCAATATAGACTTGATAGACTTGGGTACATACCCCTTGAAATTTGGCGGAGTGAAGGCATATGAGACAGTGGCCGAAGAGGGCATGCTTGAGGTCCCAGTACAGTGGGGCAGCAATGCGCGAGTACGTGTGTCAGCAAGACTTGGCTTTGGGGGCTACTGTGTGGACGTTCCTGTTGAAGTCAGAGATATACAGGTATGCTGGTCAGCAGTTTGTCCTGCCTGGTCAATCTTAGGCCGCTGGTTTAGCATGCATTTGACTCTTCCTGCACGTTTGTCAATGACCATAGCAAAAGCAAAAATTACTGTCAACAGAACCTCACCAACACAACTGATCACAGATCAGCAGCTCTTGATGTTGTGTTGAGTGTGGCTTTGCTTGCCAAGCTCCATATGTCTGCTCTGATGTACAGCTGTGACATACTGTTTTGCGACAAATGGCCCATGCAAGCACTAAATTTATGTTTGAAGGCAGTCCTGTTGTTTTTTGGATGCTGTCTGGATGTGCGTTTGTTACTCTACCCATGTAGTGACCGCTGTGCTGCACCGTACTTTGCATGCAGCTGAAAGCCAGAGCCAGAATAACATTGAAGCCCCTGGTGGAGACAATACCCTGTTTGGGTGCTGTCAACATCTCATTGCTGGAGGTCCCTACTGTGGACCTGGCCCTCTCAATCATCAACAGCCCGGACCTCATGGCCATCCCAGGCCTCAACTTGGCTGTCAACCTTGGACTGAAGATGGTGAGTCATCTGCCCTGGGCTTCTTGCTTCTGCGATTCAGCTTGAATCATCCAACGCAGGACTGTCTGCAGAATGGATCTGTCAACATGTATTGTGCACCTGCATGTGAAACAGGCCCATATTCACTGTCATACAGTTATGTGTTTGCGTGTCAAAGCTGAATTCCAAGCAGGATCGCTCATAGTCTTTCAGCATGAGGCCTTGTCGTGAGAAACATTGTCTATCTGCAGGCCCTGGGGACAATGTTGATCTACCCCAACAGCATGACCTTTGACATTATGGAGGGCGGCGGGATTCCCCCTCCTCCTCAGGGCATGCTGAGTATCAAAGTTCTGAGGGCGCATGGGCTGGGCAGTGCAGGCATCGGCAAAATTGACCCTTTTGTTGAGGTCAGTTCGCCCTGTTTGTCGTGACAGACTGCTTTGTGCCAGGGCAAGTCTGTACTGGAATCTTACCCATGCCTGCTGAAATTTTGCATCTTCAAAGCTTGTGATGAGGGGCAGTTATGCTCTGGGTTACAAATCTTTACAGTGCCACACAAAAGCATTTGGTGCCCTGTCTCAGACAGCCCTGCTTGACATTGCAGTCAACCTGGTGTAGTATTGTTGTGACCCATGTGTACCCCCTCTCTTGCTTCTGGCAGTCTGGGATCATCAGATTCAGCTATGTTATGTGCGTCTGTTTGGTGACTGTTGTTGCTGCTACTGTGTAGTTGACGGTCAGGACTGGGCGCGTGAAGCGCACAGAGACAATTCACAACAACACTCACCCTGAGTGGAATGAGGAGCTGCAGTTCATTGTGGATGACCCAGACACCCAAGCCATCAGTGTTGTGGTCAAGGACGATGATGTCCTCTCAGACACTGTAAGTCTTGCCACTTGGCATGCAACTCTGGCAGCCATGCTGTAGCCCAATGCTTTGGTAAACAGCTTTTGAACCATGACTCATTCAGACGCAGTTCACGCTTGTTTTTTTGGGTCCAGTCAACTCAGTCAATGCAGTGTACACCACATTTTTTGCGGCACTTCATGGCCAAGATGACTGCAACCATGAAGTGTGACACGCAGTCATCCTCACACGCATATGGTTCTCACAGTGGGCAAAGCTCAGCAGCACTTGCCACAGACTACAGCCAGACAGCACTCCCACTGCATATGCAGCATGATGGTGATAGCAGAGCATAAGACTGCTGCGATGTGTTACAGATCACAGGAGTAGCCCAGATTCCCTTGGCAGATGCAGATTTCATTCTGGACCCCAAGTCTGTAGTGCCAGTGGCAGTAGACCTGATCAGGCCTGAGCGAGCAGGGCTTGGCAAGTTTGTGGGAGGCGGGGTAGGGGTAGGGGGAGTGGCCAAACTTGGCAAGGGTGTGGGCAAAGCAGGCCTTTCGGGTATGTTGCAGCTTGTAGCTCTGCTCAGTAACAAATGCTGGTCTTGGTGCCGCCACACCTCTAGCAAAGTCCCACTTGGCCTTTGCTGTTTTTTTGAGAGGCTGCTGTGCACCTGGTGGCACCTCACCAGCAAGGAAGACTCTGTGTTTTGGCAACAACATGGTGGTCAACGCTGTGCTGCAAAGAATCGATGCTTGCCTGAGTCAATGACTCTCCAGTTTGTGGCCTTGTTGGGTCATTGAATGAACTCTGGAGCAATCAAACCTAATCTGCTTGTAGTGCTCCATAAAGCTGTTGCTGTTGCATTTCAACTTTGAATTGTGTGAAAATTGGGAAATTTTGAGATGCTGAGCATGTGGTGCCTTTGCGCAGGCGGCCAGAAGATTGCAAACATTGCCACATTTGGCAAGCTTGGAGGCAAGAGTGAGAAGAGTGACTCTGGGGGGAAAGAGGCCTACAAGGTCCCCAAGGTAGGTCTGTTGCATGACAATGTGTTTGTTCTGACACCTTGTACTGCCAAACTTGCCCTGCAACTTGAAGGCTGTTCTACAGCCCAAAAGCTCATCTGCATTGATGTTGGTTTTTCATGTGATGAAAACATACTGTCAACAATGAATTATGTACAAAGTGGTTGCGATTGGTTTCCTACGCAAAGCAGCAACATCTAAAACCTTCCTGTCTTGCAAGATTTGTATATCAGTGGTGCTTAGTATGCATGAAGAGAATCAGAAGTGATTGCACATTTGTGTTGGTCAAGACACAAGGACATCTGCCGATTGAAGGTGGCATTGGGTCCTTGTGAAGTTTACCAGAGTGGCATCACAACTACAAGTTGCATGCGTATGCAGGCTGACAGAGGGACAGTATTCCTGGAGATGCAGTACCACCCTTTCAAGGCAGCAGGCAAGGCGGCAGCTGCCAATGAGCCCGGGGCCCAGAAGGCTAACATGACCCTCGGCATGTCCAAGAAGAGTTTGACTCAGGATCACAAAGGGGTGCTGACTATAACTCTCATCCGCTGTATAGATCTGGAGGTACTGGTTCTTCCCGTTGATGCAAGGGTCAACATCACCAATGTATGCTGCCGTGAACATGAACATGGCGTGCTGCATGCCTTCAGACCTTGCAACCTATGTGCAGAAGTACTCACAATGGCAGCTGATGAAGTGTGACTTGCGTGTGTTGCTTTCTAGGCCTTAATTGTCAAGCTGTGTGTTTGCATTGCGCAGTGTCAGGTAGTGTCTGTAGCACTGTGCATCTGACAGAAGCTGGCTGGTATGCTGCAAGCAAGCTTTGTGGGTTGGTGATGTTGCGTCTGTGTAGCATTTGCTGAGTGCAGTACACAAATGCAGGACAGTGCAGAGGGTCAGGTGGACCCCTTTGTGGAGTTGGAGCTGGATGACCCTGTTGTGCCAAACAACGAGGTTCACACCTCACCCATCATCATGAATGAGCCCAGCCCTCGCTGGAACGTCAAGTATGACTACATCATGATCTCAGCCACCTCCACAGTCACAGCCACTGTGTATGACAAACAGGGGTTTTTTGATGGTATATTGTCTCTCCCCAAGACTCTTCTAGGTGAGGACCATTTCCTGTGGCTTCTGAATGGTCAATGCATGCAAGACAATGCTGCATGTATGATCATTCAGGGTGCATGGTGGTCTTGGGTGCTTATACAGTCCACTGCATGGACTGGTGCGAGCTGGGTCGTTTCTGTGAACTGCTGGGTCATTTCGCCGATCTGGTAGCTGAAAAAGTTCTGTGTGCAGGCAAGAAACCAGAGGGCAAGAAAAAGCTGGGTTTCGTCAAAATCGACGTAGCTGATGTTGTAGAAAATAGGCATCTTCTAGACACATGGCCACTGATGGACAGTCAGCAAGGGGAGATTGAGATGAAACTTGAGTGGATGCCATTGCAGCTCGAAAACATTTGAATTGTCTAAACACCATTTGCCGCCTGTGCCTTGCAACTGCTTTGGCGCGCAGCTCAGCATGGAGCGCATGTACGTGCAGCATCATGCCACTGGCACGATCCCAGAGGTGTTTTGAGGCAAAATAGAAATGCTAGAGGTGGGATTTGAACCCACGCACAGCGAACTGTAGAAGATCTTAAGTCTTCCCCCTTAGACCAACTCGGGCACCCTAGCATGGTTTACGGGATGCATGGGCCTTTTTTGATGTTTATAACCCCTATACTTGTTAGCAACAGAGGCCACATTGCATGGCTCACCTCATCTCATTATGCCTTTGCGCGCGAAGTAATCTGAGTACTAGCACTAGTGTATGTGTAAACGTCAGTGCATACACAGCGTTGACCATAAAGTTGAACATCACAATGTGCAGAAATGGGGCTGAATACAGTCATCATCACACCACAAATTTCTCAAGCTGCCAGACATTTTACACAACTGACTGAAAACTTGCATGAAACTGTCTGGCAAGGCATATATTACACCGGGAGTGAAAAGATCACAAGTGCTCATCAATGATCTTCTTCAGCTCATCATAGGCAACCAGCACCAAGGCACCTCCAGCACCACGAAGCACATTGGATCCTGCACCCTTGAAGAATGCCTTGGTGCCCTCCTCTGATGAGATCTTGCGCCATGCATCAAGAGTCCCCTTGTAGTACCTCTCAGATCCTCCAGACTGCAAAAAACCAAATGTTTCAGCTTTCAAAATGCTTCCTAAAGATGTGGCGCTCAACACAGCAGGCCCTACAAAACGAATGAGACCAACAAGTGCTTCCAAACATTTTTCACAGGCAGATTTTTCACAGGCAGAACATACAGACACAAAGGTAGTTCCAAAAGCTGAGCTTACCTGCATCATGAGCCTACGTCGCACAGTGTCAAAGGGGTATGAGCAGATGCCAGCAGCTGCAGTGACTGTCTGAGCCACGGCCCACTTGGCAATGATGTTTGCCTTCTTCTCATCCTTGAACACAACACCCTTGGCTGTGTCGTACAGTCCGAAGTATGCTCCACGGTACACAATGATACCTGAAAAGCATCACTCATATCAGCTACTGCTATATTTTGAGAGAACACTAAGACACACAAGGTGTTGTACAGAAGCTCAGCATCAGCCATGCTCTTGCCACAGCAACAACATACGGGCAGAAACAAGATGCCTTAATGTCAAAAAGTAGGACAGATGCTGCAGCCCTAGGGCAACAGTTGTGACATACAGCAGAAAAGAACAGCTTTGAGAATACACACCCTGCACTGAGACACCAAAGCCTTGGTACAGAGCAATGGGACCGCCACGTGCTGTTGTCTTCTTCAGACAGTCAATCAGACCAGTGAACTCTCTGTCAGCTCCACCCTTGCCGACATCAGCAGCCAGCCTTGTTCTGGCAAAGTCCAGGGGGTACACAATCAGCAGAGACCCAGCACCGGCCAAACCTCCAGCTGCCATGTTGACAGCAAAGAACCGCCAGAAGTCAGTCTTGGGACTGTACTTGGGGAACAGGTTCTTGATGGTGTCCTGCACATAAGGAGTTGGTGTTGACTTGCTGCATGTCTAAGGCGATTCTGCTGTGGAAGCAAGGAAGGGTCAGGAACGGTCAGGTAGCAGGCAGAAATATCACTACTTCGATGCACATGTGACTGATGTGAATACCAGCTTAGACACATGGGCACCAAGGCTCACCTTGAAGGCAAAGTTGAAGGCCTGTGTAGGGAAATACCGGATGACATTGGCCAGGTTACCTCTCCAGAATGAGGCAAAGCCCTGCTCTGCTGTGACACGGGTGAAGCAGTTGCCAATACCAGTGTATCGTGGGATCTCACCTGCAGATGCATTGCCACTCAATCATCAATCACATCTCTACTGCTGAAGCAAGGCAGGTGTGTTCTGCCAGGACTTGGAGTGTCAGATACCAAGCATGAGCAGAAAGTCAGAGCTTTGACTCACCTGACTTGATTCTGGGGTTGGAGTCCTGTGTCTGCAATAGCAGCTTGACACGCTCGATGGGAGCCACGACTGTCTTGGAGATACCTCCAGCAACTCCACCAGCAGCTAGATCAGCAAAGAACTTCATAGAAGCATTCTTGGCCTTCTCAGGGACAATGGCCTCCTCCTTTGCAGCTGGCAACATGAATGATTGTCGCTCTCTGTAGCAGCAACAGGAAGCCTCACACAAGAAATTGACTTTTGATATGCAGGATGACAGTGCTCCCATCAGCTCAGATTGCTTTCGTGTCTGCTTGGCCACAATGAATCTTGAGACTGGTCCGACCTTGGGCAAGAGCAGGAAACTACGAGGAGACTCACGCAGGAGAAGCCAAAACGCTCTGGGTCAACGGGCTCGACACGCTGGAGCGCATCAGACCCGATAGTCCAGCTTGGCCATACAGCTGTGAAGACAGCATTTTGACCTGCAAACGAAATTTTGGCCCATCAGATCGGACAACTGCAGTCGCCCGCGTGCGAAGGAGTTTAGGTAGACAATGAGGCTGCACTGAGGCCGTCTTCCGTTGTCTAGTTGCAGCATTCATGAACATGCAGCCCATTGCTGTCGCTGACAGAAGCCGCTGACTGAAAAGACACGACGTCCAAATATGCCCCAAAAAGATGGCACACCATCAAAGTGCCAAAGAACAGGCTGTAGTGGCTGAGCGGCAGACGGCACGAAAGCTCAAAGTTCATACTCAAGGCCAGATATTTACAGGTCCCAGAGCCAGGACAGCAGGCGACTTTGCCCAAGCAGTGAGCCTTGAAGTAGCCACAAGATGCCCTTTGACAGAAGCACACCTGTATTGACGCCTTCCCTAGTTCTGATGAATACCCTGGTCCGCGATGCCTTCTTTCCCAGGCCCAACTGATGCGGTACAATCGAGGCGGCGATGCAGCAATCCAACCTCTACTTGCTGCGAAGCTTTTGCCGGCGGTTTGTGCTTTGCCATCCGATCGCTCGGCTCTG